>OLOH01001478.1_pt1 | contig 13335 bp, 12 predicted proteins | sample 1673221 | NCBI WGS metagenome assembly OLOH01 (sample SAMEA3136767, study PRJEB25190) | human gut metagenome
GGTGGCCACATCCCAGTCCTTCTGGGGCACCTTCAGCTGGGCGTACTCAATGGCGTCTTCTGCCTTCATCAGGAAGTAGGTATCGAACTTTGACATAATAGATTCCTCCCTAGTTAAGAGAACATTGCTGCCGGTAGGCATTGCTGCGCAGCGGGGGCAGTCTGCCCGCTATTTTCATCAGGATTATTGTACTCTGAAACGGCTTTGATGTCAACGAGAAAACGGACACAAAACAACATTTTCAACAAAAGATAACATTTCGCATCCGGCAGAAAACACGAGGCAGCTCCGAAAGATGGGCTAAAATTTCCTTGCTTTGCAGTGCTTTCCTGGGATAGCAGCGAAAAAGAACGGGGCGTTGTGAAACGGACATTTCACAACACCCCGTTGCAGGTAGTGGGTCAGGTTCGGCCGGTGGACGGACAGGGCGGCCGCCCAGCCGCTGCCGGGCTACCGCAAGGCCAATCCCATGGTATTCTGCGGCATTTATCCGGCGGACGGCGCGAATTACGAGAGCCTCAAGGACGCGCTGGAGAAATTGCAGCTCAACGACGCATCGCTGACCTACGACCCGGAGACGAGCCAGGCGCTCGGCTTCGGCTTCCGCTGCGGCTTCCTGGGGCTGCTGCACATGGAAATCATTCAGGAGCGGCTGGAACGCGAATTTGATCTCGACCTGATTACGACCGCACCGAGCGTCATCTTCAAGGTATATAAGACGGACGGCTCGGAGGTGGATGTGGATAACCCGTCGAACCTGCCGCCCGTCAGCGTGATCGAGCACATGGAGGAGCCGTTTGTCCGGGCGAGCATCCACACGCCGCAGGAATACGTCGGCGCGTTGATGGAGGTCTGCCAGAACAAGCGCGGCGTGTTCAAGGATATGGTCTACGAGGGGCAGCGCGTCTGCCTGCATTACGAAATGCCGCTGGCCGAAATCATCTTCGATTTCTTCGACCAGATCAAGAGCCGCAGCCGCGGTTACGCCAGCTACGATTATGAGCTGTGCGGCTATCAGCAGAGCGATTTGGTGAAGCTGGATATCCTGCTGAACGGCGACCCGTGCGACGCGCTCTCCATGATCGTGCACCGCGACCGGGCGTATGCGCGCGGCCGCTCCATCGCGGAAAAGCTGAAGGACGTGATTCCGCGCCAGATGTTTGAAATCCCGATTCAGGCGGCGATCGGCGGCAAGGTGATCGCGCGCGAGACGGTCAAGGCCATGCGCAAGGACGTGCTGGCCAAGTGCTACGGCGGCGACATCAGCCGCAAGCGCAAGCTGCTGGAAAAGCAGAAGGAGGGCAAGAAGCGCATGCGCCAGCTCGGCAACGTGCAGGTGCCCAGCGAGGCGTTCATGGCCGTGCTGAAGATGGACGAGTAAGAACTGCCGAAAAGATGAAATAACAGGACGAGGGAAACGATATGGAGCCGATTTCGATCTATATTCACATCCCGATGTGCGTCAAGAAATGCGCTTACTGCGATTTCACGTCCTTCTGCGGGCGGATGAAGCAGCGGGAAGCGTATACCGAGGCCGTCTGCCGCGAAATGCGCGAGCAGGCGGCCTTTTTCGGCGCGCGGCGGGTGGAAACGGTGTTTTTCGGCGGGGGAACGCCCACACTGATGACCGGCGCGCAGATCGGGCGCATGCTGGATACGCTCCGGCGCTGCTTTGGGCTGGCGGCGGACGCGGAAATCACGATGGAGGGCAACCCCGGCACGCTGACGCGCGAAAATTTGGAAAGCTACCGGGCGGCGGGCGTTAACCGGCTGTCGCTGGGGGTGCAGAGCCTTGACGACGGGCTTTTGCGAAACATCGGGCGCATCCACACGAGCGGGGAGGCGAAGGCGGCCGTCGCCATGGCGCGGGCGGCGGGCTTTGACAACCTGAATCTGGATCTGATGCTCGGCCTGCCAGGGCAGACGCCGGAGCAGTGGGCGCGGACGCTGAGCGAGGCGATTGCGCTGTCGCCGGAGCACCTGAGCTGTTACAGCCTCATTCTGGAGGAAGGGACGCCCCTCTATGCGCAGGCCGAGGCGGGCACGTGCGCGCCGCTGCCGGACGAGGATGCGCTCTGCGAGATGGATGACATCACCGAAAGGCTGACACGGGCGGGCGGCTATGCGCGCTACGAGGTATCCAACTACGCCAAGGCGGGAAGAATATGCCGACACAACGTCGTCTATTGGGAATGTCTGCCGTATCTGGGGATCGGCTGCGCGGCGCACAGCGACATGGACGGGACGCGCTTCTATAACACGGAGGACTTTGACGCATATCTGCGCGGCGCGCCTGCCCGGACGGAGGACGCGGGCGGACGGATGTTTGAGCGGATGATGATGGGGCTGCGGATGGTGCGCGGCGTGGACGAGGCGCGCTTTCTGCGAGACTTCGGGCGCGCGCCGGAGGCGGTATGGACAAAGAGCCTGCCCCGGCTGATGCGCGCGGGAATGCTGGCGCGGGAAGACGGGCGGCTTTATCTGACGGCGCGGGGGATGCAGGTGATGAACGCCGTGCTGGTGGAGATGATGGAGGAGACGGAGGGGTAAACTCCTTCCGTCACGACTTCGTCGTGCCAACCTTCGGCGTTTTCGTCGTCTGAATCCGCTACAAGCGGCGACGACTTCAAACGTCCCTCGGAGAGGGAGGTATATTTCAGCTGATTCGCTGCTTCGGTAAATGAGCAAGAAGCAAATTCTGTACAAAATGCGGACGCAAGGCGCGCCCGTTATCTGATTTGTGCAAAGCTTCGGATTTATTCGTTACTGTCGCTTCTGAAAAAAGGCACCAAAGATACATTTGAGCGCCCCAAACCTGCAAAACGCGGCTCAAATGTCGCGGGTGTTGTTCAAACGTTCGGAGAAAGGACAGGAAAAGTCAAATTTCCCGAAAAAAGTTATGGCAAGGGTGTTGACAAAAGCGCCTAAGCGTGGTATCTTTATCACGCTGATTAGCACTCGAACCGATTGAGTGCTAACAACGGCGAACAGCCGAAAGGAGGAAGGCGGGCATGGATCTCATTGATCGTAAGTATCGCATCTTGCAGGCGATCATTGACGACTACATCATGACCGCGCTGCCGGTCGGCTCCCGAACGATTTCCCGAAAATATGAACAGAAGCTCTCCTCCGCCACCATCCGCAACGAGATGAGCGATTTGGAAGAGCTTGGCTATCTCGATTCCCCGCACACGTCGGCCGGGCGAATCCCCTCCTATAAAGCCTATCGGCTTTACGTGGATCGGATGATTCACCCCATGCCGCTCAGCGAGGAAGAAACCGCGTTTATCAAGGGCTGCTTCGATCGCCGCATCAATCAGGTGGAGGAGCTGAGCGCGAGAATCGCGAAAGCGCTTTCCAGCATGACGCACTACACCACCGCCGTGATGACCCGCGCGCCGCGCGAGGAACAGGTATTCAGCCATTTGCAGCTGGTGCCGGTTTCCGACAGGCGGCTGCTGCTGGTGATCGTCACGCAGAGCGGCGCGGTTCGGCAGACGGTGATCGACACCGAAAAGCCGATTGCGCCGGATGCGCTTTACACCGTCTCGCAGATCATTTCCAGAGAGCTGGAGGGCTGCGCGATGAACCAGCTCCCCGCGAGGCTCACCCGTCTGGCCGGCGGTCAGGAGGGGGAGATGCGCGAGCTGCTGGGGCTGCTGGCCGCTCAGCCGCCGGAAAAGGACGGCGGGGTGGGCTCGCTGGTGGTCGGCGGGCGCTCGAACCTGCTGAGCTTCCCGGAATACGCCGATGTGGATCGCGCGAAGGAGCTGCTCAGCGTGCTTGAAACGCGGGAAAAGGTCGTCTCCCTTCTCTCCCATCAGGGGGAGATGGAAATCTCCGTTCGTATCGGCCCGGAAACGGGCATGGAAGAAACGAAGGACTGCTCCATCGTCACGGCGAGCTATCGCTTAAACGACGGAACGGTCAACACGATCGGCCTGATCGGCCCGACCCGGATGCAATACGGCAAGGTGTTGTCGGTGCTGGGCGAGGTTGGCCGCTCGATCACGGAGCTGCTGGACGGGCAGAATGAAAACCATGAAAAGCAAGAAGAACAAGAAAAATAAGAGCCAAAAGGCGCAGCAGTCGTTCACCGAACGCATTGCCAAGGCCGCCGGAGGCTTTAAGGAAAGGGCGAAGAGCATGAACAGCGAAGAGAAGGCCGAGCAGGTGCAGCAGCCTGAGCAGCCTGAAACCCAGCAGGCGCAGCCGGAGGGCGGCGAGACGGAGGTGGACGTGAAGGCTTTGCAGGCCGAGCTTGAAAAGGCGAAGGCGCAGAGCGACGAATACCTCGATTTGGCTCAGCGCAAGCAGGCCGAATTCGCCAACTACCGCCGCCGCACCGAGGGCATCCGAGCGGAGGCCTTTGACGACGGACGGCGCGAGGCGATCAGCCAGCTGCTCCCGATCGTAGACAACCTCGAACGGGCGCTGGCCGCGGCGGGCGAAGAGGACGCGCTCAAGAGCGGCGTTGAAATGGTGCTCCGCCAGACGCGCGAAGCGCTGACCAAGATGGGCGTTGAGGAAATCGACCCGCAGGGGCAGCCGTTTGACGCGGAGCTGATGAACGCCGTGATGCAGGGCACCGCCGAGGAGGGCGAGCCGGGCACGGTGTGCATGGTTTTGCAGAAGGGCTACAAGCTCGGCGAGCGCGTGATCCGTCACGCGATGGTCAAGGTGGTTGCGGGCTGAGCCCGTTTCCCAATATAAATCAATCGAATTTCTTTCCAAACTTTTTCTCTATCGAGACAGGAGGACACATATATGAGCAAGATTATCGGTATTGACCTTGGTACTACGAATAGCTGCGTCGCCGTGATGGAAGGCGGCGAGCCGGTTGTCATCCCCAACGCTGAAGGCGCGCGCACCACGCCGTCCGTCGTGGCTTTCACCAAGAACGGTGAACGTCTGGTTGGCCAGGTGGCTAAGCGCCAGGCCGTGACCAACCCGGATCGCACCATCATCTCCATCAAGCGCGACATGGGCACCGACCGCCGCATCAACATCGACGGCAAGGACTACGCGCCGCAGGACATCAGCGCCATGATCCTGATGAAACTGAAGGCGGACGCTGAGGCGTATCTCGGCGAAACCGTGACGCAGGCGGTCATCACCGTTCCGGCGTACTTCTCCGACAGCCAGCGTCAGGCGACGAAGGACGCGGGCCGCATCGCGGGCCTCGAAGTGCTGCGCATCATCAACGAGCCGACGGCCGCCGCGCTGGCCTACGGCCTTGACAAGGACGATTCCCACAAGATTCTGGTTTACGACCTCGGCGGCGGCACGTTCGACGTGAGCCTGCTGGAGATCGGTGACGGCGTGTTCGAGGTGCTGGCCACCAACGGCAACACCCGTCTGGGCGGCGATGACTTCGACCAGCGCATCATCGACTACCTCGCTGCCGAGTTCAAGAAGGAAAACAACATCGACCTGAAGGCCGACCGTATGGCGCTCCAGCGCCTCAAGGAGGCGGCGGAGAAGGCGAAGATCGAGCTTTCCGGCGTGATGAGCACCAACATCAACCTGCCGTTCATCACGGCGGACGCGACCGGCCCGAAGCATCTGGATATCACCCTGACCCGCGCGAAGTTCGATGAACTGACCCGCGACCTCGTGGAAGCGACCGTCGCCCCGATGCAGAACGCGCTGCGTGACGCCGGTCTGACCGCCAATGAGGTTGACCGCGTGATTCTGGTCGGCGGCTCGACCCGTATCCCGGCGGTGCAGGAGGCTGTCCGCAAGATGGTCGGCAAGGAGCCGTACCGCAACATCAACCCGGATGAGTGCGTGGCTATCGGCGCCGCGATTCAGGGCGGCGTTCTCGGCGGCGAAGTCAAGGACGTGCTGCTGCTGGACGTTACCCCGCTGTCTCTGGGCATTGAGACGATGGGCGGCGTGTTCACCCGCCTGATCGACCGCAACACCACCATTCCGTGCACGAAGAGCCAGATCTTCTCCACCGCGGCGGACGGCCAGACCTCTGTTGAGGTGCACGTGCTGCAGGGCGAGCGCGAGATGGCGGCGGGCAACAAGACCCTCGGCCGCTTCCAGCTCACCGGCATTGCGCCGGCGCCGCGCGGTGTGCCGCAGATCGAGGTCACGTTCAACATCGACCGCAACGGCATTGTGAACGTCTCCGCCAAGGATCTGGGCACGGGCAACGAGCAGAAGGTGACCATCACCTCCAGCACCAACCTGACCGAGGACGAGATCAACCAGCGCGTCAAGGAAGCCGAGCAGTACGCCGCCGAGGACAAGAAGCGCAAGGAAGAGGTCGAAACCCTCAACCATGCCGACAGCATGATCTTCGAGGTGGATAAGCAGCTCAAGGAGCTGGGCGACAAGCTGAGCGCCGAGGACAAGGCGACGGTGGAAAACGAGCTGGCCGAGTTCAAGAAGGTTCGCGAGACCAACGACGCGGAGCAGATCAAGAACGCGATGGAGGCCTTTACGCAGAAGGTGTACGCGGTGTTCGGCAAGATCTATCAGCAGCAGGGCGCGGGCGATCCGAACGCGCAGGCGAACGGCGCGCAGAACGCGGGCAACGCCTCCTCCGACGGCGCGAGCGACGCGGACTACGACGTTCACTAAGTTAAAAAGCAAGATAAACCCTTTTGAGTAAGCGCGCGGCCGCCGTCACTTTGTGGCGGCGGCATCGCGCGGTTAAGGGTTTGACGAGGATAGGCGGTGACTGCTGTGGCAGACAAAAGAGATTACTACGAGGTGCTCGGCGTAGCCAAAGGCGCTTCGGACGACGAAATCAAAAAGGCTTACCGCAAGGCGGCCAAGGCCTGCCATCCGGATCTCCATCCGGACGACAAGGAGGCCGAGGCACGCTTTAAGGAGGTCAACGAAGCCTACGAAGTGCTCAGCGACCCGCAGAAGCGCGCGCGCTACGATCAATTCGGCTTCAACGACCCCACCATGGGCGGCGGCGCCGGCGGCGCCGGCGGAAGCGGCTTTAGCGGTTTCGGCGGGTTTGAAGATATCTTCGATATGTTCACCGGCGGCGGTTTCGGCGGCGGAAGCAGCCGCGGCAGGAGCCAGAACGCGCCTCAGCGCGGCAGCGATTTGCAGTATAACCTGACGCTGACGTTCGAGGAAGCGGCTTTTGGCTGCCGCAAGGAATTTAAGTTCCAGCGCAGCGCGGTTTGCGACGCCTGCGCCGGTACGGGCGCAAAGCCGGGCACACAGCCGCAGACCTGCCCGACCTGCCACGGCTCCGGCCAGCAGCGCGTGACGATGAACTCCCCGTTCGGTCAGGTGCAGACGATGCGCACGTGCCCGACCTGCGGCGGCAAGGGCAAGATCATCAAGGACAAGTGCAGCAAGTGCTCCGGCACGGGCTTCACACGCGTGACGCGCACCGTGACGCTCAACGTTCCGGCAGGCGTGGACGACGGGCAGAATTTCAAGACCATTCCGGGCGAGGGCGAACCCGGCCGCAACGGCGGACCGGCGGGCGACCTGTACATCACCTGCACGGTGCGGCCGCACAAGATCTTCAAGCGCGACCGCTACGACCTGTATTGCGATGTTCCGGTTTCCTTCACCCAGGCGGCGCTGGGCGGCGAAATCGACGTGCCGACGCTGGGCGGCACGACGAAGTACAACATTCCGGCGGGCACGCAGGAGGGAACGTCCTTCCGCATCCGCGGCGAGGGCATTCAGCAGTTCCGCGGCACGAACCGGGGCGATATGTTCTTCACCGTGCACGTCGAGGTGCCCAAGCATCTGGGCGAGAAGCAGAAGGAGCTGCTGCGCCAGTTTGAGGATTCGCTCAACGGGCGCGAGTACGAGCGCCGCAAGAGCTTCGGCGATCAGGTGAAAAGCTACATCCGCGACAATGCCGAGCGGTTCAAGGAAAAATTCGAGAAGAAATAAGCCATCAGGAAAGCGGGACGCGCGAAAAAGCACGGCCTCGCTTTTCTGCGTCTATCAAGAAAGGAAAAACAAGCGATGGATTGGTTGGAAGCTGTGGTGCACACCACCACGATGGGCGCGGACATCGTCAGCGACGTGCTGATGAACGCGGGCGCGGTCGGCACGGCGATTGAGGATCGCTACGACGTAACGTCGAGCAAGAAATCCGACGGCATGTGGGATATGATCGACGAGGACGTGCTCAAACACATGAGCGAGGATGTGCTCGTCAAGGCGTATTTCAAGAGTGACGCGAGCGCACCGGAGACGCTGCATCTGGTGGAGCAGAAGCTCGGCGAAATCGCCAAAATGGACATGGGCTTTGACATGGGCAGCCTGACGCTCGACACGCAGGGCGTTCGCGAGCAGGATTGGGCGGAGAACTGGAAGAAGTATTACAAGCCCTTCCGCGCGGGCGAGCGTCTGGTCATCAAGCCGAGCTGGGAGGCCTACGAGCCGAAGGACGGCGACCTCGTGCTGGAGCTTGACCCCGGCATGGCGTTCGGCACGGGCACGCACGAGACGACGTTCATGTGCATGGAGCAGCTTGAAAAATACGTCACGCCCGGATGCCGCGCGATTGACGTGGGATGCGGAAGCGGCATTCTCGGCCTGGCGGCGGCCAAGCTCGGCGCGGCCGACGTGCTGGCGATTGATCTGGACGAGCTGGCGGTGAAGGTCGCGGCGGAAAACACCGAAAAGAACGGCCTTTCGAATGTCGTTCGCGTGGCGCACGGCGATCTGCTCGAAAAGCGCGAGGAGAAGGCCGACGTGATCGTTGCCAACATCATCGCGGATGTGATCTGCTACCTCTGCGGCCCGGTGAAAAAGCACCTGCTGGAGGGCGGCACGTTCATCTGCTCCGGCATCATCCGGGAGCGCGAGGAGGACGTGCAGCGCGCGCTGGCGGCGGCGGGCTACACCGTCTGCAACCGGCTGGCGAAGGGCGAGTGGGTCTGTCTGGCGGCCAAGCTGGCGGCGTAAGGCGGCATAAGAGGGAAAAAGTATGCACCGATTTTTTGCGGATGAACACGGCGTCGTTCAAGGCGCTGCCTATCTGAACGCGGAGGACGCAGGGCACGCGCTGCGCGTGCTGCGGCTGGAAAGCGGCGACGAGGTGGAGCTGGTCTGCGCCCCGGCGCGCTATCGGGCGAAAATCGACTCGACGGAGGGCGGCGAGGTTCGCCTGCGCGTGATCGAAAAGCTGCGCGACACCGAGGCGCGGACGCGCGTGACGCTCTATCAGGGGCTGCCCAAGGCGGACAAGATGGAGCTGATCGTGCAGAAGAGCACCGAGCTGGGCGCGGCGGCCATCGCGCCGGTCGCGATGATTCGCAGCGTGGTCAGGCTCGAAGGCAAGGACGCGGCGAAGAAGACCGAGCGATGGCAGAAGATCGCCCGCGAGGCGGTGAAGCAGTGCGCCCGCGTGAGCGCGCCGGAGGTCAGGCTGCCGCGAAAGCTCAGCGCGATGCGTGAGGAATTAAACGCGCTCGACGTGCTGATCGTCCCGTGGGAGGACGCGCGGGACGGAAGCGTTGCCGACTGCCTTGCGCCGTTTGCGCAAAAGGAAGACGTCAGCGTCGGGATTCTCATCGGCCCGGAGGGCGGCATTGCGCCGGAAGAGGCCGAATGGCTGACCCGCGAGGCAAACGCGAAGCTGGTCACGCTCGGGCCGCGTATTTTGCGCACGGAGACGGCGGCCATCGCCAGCCAGACCATCGTGATGGCGCTGCGCGGAGAGATGGAATAAGGAGCTGGGATATTGACTGAACAGAAAACAGTCGCCTTTCACACCCTCGGGTGCAAGGTGAACCAATATGACACGCAGGCCATGCGCGAGCGGTTTGAACAGGCGGGCTATCGCACGGCCGAGTTTGACGGGCAGGCGGATATTTATGTCGTCAACACCTGCACCGTGACCGGCACGGGCGACAAGAAGAGCATGCAGATCATCCGCCGGTGCCATCGGCAGAACCCGCAGGCGCAGATCGTCGTCACCGGCTGTCTGGCGCAGCGCGCGGCGGACGAGCTGACCCTGCCGGGGGTGCGGCTCGTGCTGGGCACGCAGCGGCGCGGCGAGGTCGTCGAGCTGCTGGAGCAGGCCATGAAGCAGGATTGCGCGCTGGTGGCGGTTGAAACGCTGCGCAAAGCGCCGTTTGAGCACCTGACGGTGCACGCGCACGAGGGGCACACCCGCGCGACGATGAAGATTCAGGAGGGCTGCGACCGCTGGTGCACGTACTGCATCATTCCGTCGGTGCGCGGGCCGATCCGCTCCCGCCCGGTGGATGAAATTGCGGCGGAGGCGCGGAGTCTCGCGGAGGCGGGCTTCCGGGAGGTCGTGCTGACGGGCATCCACCTGACCAGCTACGGCCGCGACGCGAAGGACGGCACGACGCTGCTCGATGCGATTCGCGCGGCGCACGACGTGCCGGGAATCGCGCGGGTGCGGCTGGGCTCGCTGGAGCCGGTCGTCGTCACGCCGGATTTCGTCGAGGGGATCAAGGGCATGCCGAAGGTCTGTCATCAGTTCCACCTCGCGCTGCAAAGCGGCAGCGACACGGTGCTTGCGCGCATGCATCGGCGCTACACCAGCGGCGAGTTTTTGGACGCCTGCGCCATGCTGCGCGAAGCGTTTGAGGATTGCGCGCTGACCACCGACGTGATGACCGGCTTCCCCGGCGAAACGGAGGCGGAATTCGCGCAGACGAAGGACACCTGCACGCGCGCGGGGTTCGCACGGATGCACGTCTTCCCGTATTCCGAGCGCGAGGGCACGAAGGCCGCGCTCATGCCGGACAGCGTACCGCGGCACATCCGCGAGGAACGCGCCCGCGAGCTGATCGCGCTGGGGCGCGAGCTGGAAAAGAAGGCGCTGGAAGCGAGAATCGGCAGGGAAGAGGATGTGCTCGTCGAGGAGATCGACGGGCAGGGCAACGGCGCGGGCTATACCGGCGGGTATATGCGCGTATGCGTCAGGGGCGGAAAGCCCGGCGAAATCGCGCGGGTCAGAATCACGGGCACGGACGGCGAGGAACTGACGGGCGAAATCATCGAAAACGAAAAAGGAGAGATCCACATGAGCGATTGTCTTTTCTGCAAAATTGCCGCGGGCGAAATCCCGAGCACGAAGGTCTATGAGGATGAAACGACGCTGGCTTTCCGCGACATCGCGCCGCAGGCGCCGGTGCACGTGCTGGTGATCCCCAAGAAACACATCAGCGGCTGGTACGACGCGCAGGGCGAAAGCGACGAGACGCTCGCGCACCTGATGCGCGTGGCGGCGCAGGTCGCCAAGAGCGAGGGCATTGTGGAAAGCGGCTTCCGCGTGGTCTCCAACTGCGGCGACGACGCTCAGCAGACCGTGAAGCATCTGCATCTGCATGTGCTCGGCGGCAAAAAGATGGACGGCCGGATGGCCTGATGCGCAAACAACCGCGCAAACAAATTTTTGGCGAAAAGCAAAAATACGGTTGACGAAATGAAATTGTTGCGCTATAATTAGCTGTACGGTACTCCATTGACGGCTGATTTGACGCAATGGATCGTCGAATGTTGAGCCGAGGGGAGGGATACTAGATGTCTGAGATCCGTGTTCGTGAGAATGAATCCCTGGAAAGTGCTCTGAGGAGATTCAAGAGGCAGTGCGCGCGTTCTGGCGTTATTGCTGAGGTCCGTAAGAGAGAGCATTACGAGAAGCCCAGCGTGAAGCGCAAGAAGAAGGCCGAGGCGGCCCGCAAGCGCAAGTACTGATTCACAAAATCGCCCTATCGACTGCCGATAGGGCTTTTTTCTATGCTTTCTTCCGTCACGCGATGCGTGACGCCTTCCGCAAAGAGGGAGGCCGGACTGTAGGCAAAAAGTTCATTAAGGCCGATATACGGGATGCCGATAAAAAACGGCGAAATGAGAACAAGGCGACTGAAGGAGAAAAACGATGACCTACGCATTTTTGCTCTATCCGCATGCCAATGTACGCTATCGCCAGTCGCTTTTGCAGCTGGCTGCGCAGGAACTGGCCATGACGCTGACCGCGCTGGGGCGCGAGGCCGAGGTCACGCCCAAGGAAATGGGCGGCGCGACGTTTTTGACGTTCGAGGCGGCGAAGCTCACTGAACGCGACATGCGCATGCTCAGCCAGTTGGCCAGCGTCTACATGCTCTTTAGCATGGAGGACGGCAGGCTGACCCCGATTGCGCGCACCCATCCCAACTACGTCGGGGAGGATCTGCCCGCGCTGCTCAAATACAAGGGCAAGACGAACGAGATGTTTACCGATACGATGCTGACAATGGCGCTGGCGGCGAGCGCGTTCATGCCCGTGCACGACAGCCAGCTTGTCGTCTGCGACCCGATGGCCGGACGCGGAACGACGCTGATGCTGGCGCTTCGGCGCGGCTATCACGGCGTGGGGCTTGAAATCGGTAAGGCGGACGTGAAGGAAGCGGCCGATTACATGACGCGCTACCTCGAATTCCACCGCATCAAATACAAGCGGACGGACAGCGCGCTCACCGTGCGCGGGCAGGTGGGCGGCCGGGAAAACAAATTCGTGTTTTCCGATTCGGCGGAGCATTTTAAGGCAGGCGACACGCGGACGCTGCGCCTGATCTGCGGCGACACGCGCGAGGCGGCGGCGCTGCTCAAGCCGAACAGCGTTCATCTGATGGTAACGGACGCGCCCTACGGCGTGCAGAAGGGCACGGCGGGCAGGCAGGATTCCATCGGCGGCACGATTGCGGCGGCGCTACCGGGGTGGCACAGCGTGCTCAAGCCCGGCGGCGTGTTGGCCATCAGCTTCAACACGCATGTCACCAAGCGCGACGCGCTGATCCGGCTCATGGAAAAGGCCGGGTTTGAGGTGGTGCAGACGGCGAACCTGGAGCATTGGGTTGAGCAGGCGATCAGCCGCGACGTGATTCTGGCGAGAAAACCTTAAATAACGTATATCTTTATGGATTTCGGCATATCCTTCACCATGAAAGCACATCCGCGGGAAACGCCGCGGCAAAGCATGTTGGCCCATTGGGAGGAGCTGAAATCAAATTGGAATCCGCAAGAGTATATCAAAACATGACGGTGGTGCAGCTGCGCGAGCTGGCGCGCGCCAACAAGGTGCGCCTGCCCTACGGGGTGAACAAGGCGCAGATGGTCGAGACGCTGTTTCGCCAGCTTGGCAGCGGGATGAAGCCGGCGCAGGCGCCCGCCAAACAGCCGGACATCGGGCTGTACAAGCCCAAGCCGCTCGGGTTTTACGACGAGGAATACGGCACGAGCAACCCGGTCGTGCCGCAGATGCTCAAGGCGGGGCTGCTGGGCAGCGGGAGGCCCCGGGAAAAGCGCCGGACAGATAGCTGATGGGGGCCTGCTTCCACACGCCGAAGCCAAAGGCTGCCACCACCAGCAGCG
>OLOH01001479.1_pt1 | contig 13333 bp, 11 predicted proteins | sample 1673221 | NCBI WGS metagenome assembly OLOH01 (sample SAMEA3136767, study PRJEB25190) | human gut metagenome
TTTCCGTCCTCGACTCCGCTTCGGGCGGGGTGAGCCTGGTCGCCGCGTGCGGCGCCCTCTTCGTCCGGGGAAGCTTCGTCGCCATGCTCGTCGCCGTTCCCTGCCTGGCCTTCTGCGCCTGGTACGGCTTCGCCGGCTCCAAGATCGGCTTTGGGGAGGAGTAACCACTATGTCTGATCTCAAGGTTGTCGATTCTCACTTCCACGTGTGGAACCTCGATACGCAGAGCCTTCCCTGGCTCGACGGCACCGACGGCACCATCACGCACACCTACAAGGTGGAGGACCTCGAGGCCGAGTACGCCCGTCAGGCTGGCGTCGAGTTCGTCGGCGGCGTGTACGTCGAGGTAGACTGCGCCGACCACGAGGCCGAGGACAAGATCGCCTTCGATCTCAAGGCTGCCCACCCCAAGATGCTCGCCTGCATGCTTCGCAGCGACGTCTCTCCGTGGATGCGCGTCCCCGCGTTTGCCGCCGGCATCCGCGAGCCGCTCCACATCGACTCCGAGCCCAAGGGCCGTTGCCTCGAGCCCAGTTTCGTGGAGGGCCTTCACACGCTGGCTACCAAGGGCCTGCCGTTTGAGTCCTGCAACCGCGTGAACGAGCTTGAGGACGCCTACGAGGCATTTGCCCAGGCGCCTGAGGAGACCGTCATCCTGAACCACCTCGGCAACGTCGAGGCGCTCACGCCGGAGTGGTGCGCGGTCATGAAGAAGTTCGCGACCCTGCCGAACCTCTACGTGAAGGTCTCTGGCTTCCCCACGGCCGACAAGCAGTTCGTCTCCGAGCTGCTCAAGTTCACGCGCGACACGTTCGATCCCAAGAAGCTCCTGTATGCGTCCAACTGGCCCGTCGTGAAGCTCTACAGCTCCTTCGACGAGCACTTCCAGACGCTGCGTGACGCCTTTGGCGACGACGAGGACTTCTTCATGAACAACGCCGTGCGTGCGTACGGTCTCAAGTTCTAGCGCCGTCTCCTGACCCGCGCGTCTGCCTGACGCGCGGGCCTTTCTATCCATCCGTTTTAAAGAGGGAGCACATCATGCTTAAGGGTATTTCTCCGGTTCTGCCGCCAGAGCTTCTCTCGATTCTGTGCGAGATGGGACACGGTGACACGCTCGTGATTGCCGACGGCAATTTCCCGGCGGCCTCCATTGCCAAGGATTGCAAGCTCGTCCGCTGCGATGGCCACGGTGTGCCCGAGGTTCTCAAGGCCATCCTCAAGCTCGTCCCGCTTGACCAGTACGTCGAGAAGCCCGTCACGCTTATGGACGTCGTGCCGGGTGATAACTGTGAGACTCCGATTTGGGACACGTACAAGGAACTCGTCTCCGAGGTCGACGACCGCGGCGCCGACGCTATTGGTACCATCGATCGCTTCCCGTTCTACGACGAGGCTAAGAAGTCCTATGTCGTGATCGCTACGAGCGAGCGTGCCCAGTATGCTAACGTCATCCTGCAGAAGGGTGTCGTCTACGAGAACGAGAAGATTGACTAGCTTACCTGGTCAGATCTGGTAAATGTCCGTGGGACCGGCGCCTCGCGCGTCCGGTCCCACGTGGCTGTCTTGGATATAAGGATAGGGGAAAGCGGAGATAGCCTCCGTCCCTAGAATGAGAAGGGTAGTGACATGTTCGAGGGCATTTTCTGTCCGTCCATTACCATTACTGATGATGAGGGCAACATCGATTTCGATCTGTGGGGCAAGCATCTCGATCACCTTGCTGACGCCGGTCTCAACGGCGTTCTGCTCTTTGGCAGCATTGGCGAGTTCTACAGCGTCTCGCTCGAGGACAAGAAGGCCGCTTGCGACTTTGCCGTGAAGCGTGTGGGCGATCGCATGAAGGTCTTCATTGGTGTTGGCGACACGAACTACGCCAACGTCCTGGAGCTCACCCGCTATGCCGAGAAGGCTGGCGCCGACGCGGTGCTCGCGGTGTCCCCGTACTACTTTGGCCCGAGCGCGCCTACCGCCGAGCACTACTTCGGTGGCATCGCCGAGGCCACGAAGCTCCCGGTCATTCTCTACAACTTCCCGGCGCGTACCGGCACCGACCTCACGCCCGAGCTCGTTGCCTCCCTCGCTGCCAAGCACGCCAACATCTGCGGCATCAAGGACACCGTGGACACGATCAGCCACACGCGCAAGGTCATTCGCGCCGCGCGTGCCGTGAACCCCGAGTTCACCGTGTTCTCCGGCTTTGACGAGTACTACCTGGTCAACCGCGTGAGCGGCGGCAACGGCGTTCTGTGCGGCCTCACGAACGTGGAGCCCGAGACGTTCGCCAAGATGCACGCCGCCTACCAGGCCGGCGACTATGCCACGGCCGTCTCGTGCGCCGAGCGCATCTCCAAGCTCATGGCCGTCTATGACGTCTGCGACCTGTTCGTCTCCGCCATCAAGGCTGCCGTGAAGGTCAAGGGCCTGCCCATCTCCACGAAGATCTTCGACCCCGCCGTCCAGGCCACCGAGGCCGACGAGGCCGCTATCGCGGAGCTGCTCGCGGAGTAGCGACGTCGCCATCGAAACGCGAAATGGCTAGTTTTTGCCAAGGGCCCGCCTCCGGATAGACTTCGGAGTCGGGCCCTTCTTCTGGCGCGCCGTATGGCATTTTGATTTTGAATCTTGAGGTCGTCGAGAAGTTTCACGACGGGGCGGCGAGCGATGGCCGGAATTGAATGCCATGGCGTTGCGAGGGCCTGCTGGCCTTCGATGCTCTAGAGCTCTGCGAGTACGGCTTCCCAGTCTTGTGGCGTGGCTACTGAGTCGAAAGCCTCGACGAGGGGGGCTTGGTAGAACTCGTGCTTTTGCCCCTGCTTGGCAAGCCAGTGCCGGCAGAAGGAGCGGGCCTCCTCCGGCGAGACGCCCCCTTCCCCGTAGTTCTCGGAGAACTCCTTCGAGAACTCGGCCCAGACTGCTGGGTCGGCAGAGAGACGGTCCTTCCAGACGAAGGGGTCGGCGTCCTCCACAAGGGACTTCAGACCTGGGTCAGTGTACTCATCGGTCGCCGCCTCGAGTGCGTAGTACATCGCCATGAAGGCGTCATGAGCTGCGACTTCCATGTCAGCTCCTCCTCTTCCTTCGGAACGGGTTCCTGTTGAAGCCCGTCTCGTCGTTCCATTCCCGGGGCATGTCGTTCTTTCCCGCGTCCGAAAGGGTGCCGCCCCAGACGCTTGCCCACAGTTGGGAGCCGTCGGGCTGAATCTTCGAGTACCAAGTCTTACCGTTTCCATCGATTCCGACTCTGTTGGCAGGGTCATTGATTAGCTCGACGATGGTTTGCCGGTTGCGGGGCGTGTCGGGCAGGTGTCCGGGTCTGTCGGCGAAGATGTGCGCTATCTGCGCCTTGTTGGAGGGCATCCGGTTTCCCGTCTGGCCCCCGAAGCCTCCCATGCCTCCTTTCTCACACATGGACAACACGCGCGTGGGCCTGCGCCGCCTTTCCCCTGAAGAAGTAGAGCGGGATTTCGCAGTCCCTTGCGTAATCGAAGACCCCGTACGAGTCGCCTCCGACGACCACGATCCCCGTAGGCTCGAGCTCCTGAACCGCTCTGACGATGCCACCTTCGAAGCGGTTGCGGTCGTATCGGTTCTTGACGCAGCCTACTTCGCCGACGCATATGAGGCTGTGCCGGGGCACGCCTGCCAGAAAGTAGTCGTGGCCGAAGGCGGGGCAGCGAACGTTGCACAGCGTTGCTATCCCGAGGGACTGCATCCAGGCTCCGGTCAGTTGGTTTCGGTAGACGTTGTATCGCCTGACGGGGTCCGGCATACTCGGCCCGGTACTGTAGTCGGTCGCCACGACGCCCGCGAAGCGGCTGAGCCTCTCGAGGTAGCGCCAGGGGTTGTTCCAGAACCTTTCTATCACGTCGTCGTTCTCGAAGAAGTGGACGTGGCAGGAGTAGTCAGGGTTCTTTTGGCCCATGGCTACGCTGAACGGTACCATTCCGGTCGGGACGTTCGACTCGGGCCACATGACGGGCATGCCGTTTGTCTGGTCGATGATCACCCCTTTGTCATGTAGGCATGGGCCACGTCGCGTTCTCGATGAGCCACTTCTCATGGGGCCTCCAGGTACCGCCCTCTCTGAGCCGGTTTTTTGCCTGGTCGTACGCGAAGTCTGCGCACGGCTGGCTGATGCCGAACCTGTCGGCGATCGATGCCCCCTTTGGCATGGTGAGGATGAGCGGGTGGGGCGCGAGGAGATATCCGGCGTAGTAGTCGGCCTCCGCCTCGCGGTTCGGCGTGTCCTCTGTGTGCTCCAGGTGGATGTGGCCGACCTCGTGCGCGCCAGAGAACCTCGATCGGTTGTAGTAAGACCCGGTCATGTCGTTGACGGCTATCTTCGCAATCGTAAAGTCGGCGTTGTGTATGCCGAATACGTCCCCGGACGCGGCGAGAGCCAGCTATCTTTCCCTCTCATCGAGGGAGGAATACGGAACGATGTCGATGCCCAGTGCCTCTGCGACCTCGCCGATGCTCATCGGGTACATCGCGCGACCGTACTCCTTGAGCATCTCGACGATCTCGACTTCAATCTCGATCTGGCGTGCGCGTGAAACCAAGCGTCCCCCTAGTCCTGGACCAAGGCGGCGATGAGCTCCGCCTTCTGCTCTTTGGTGAGTGCGTGGGCGTTGCGGGCGATGAGCTTGATAGCCTCGTCCGTCTCCCTTTCGACCTCGTCGCCGGTGATACCCGCCGGCGTGACGCCAAGTGCCTTCGCCATTGCGGCAATCGTTATCGCGCGCGGCTCCCGCGCTCCGCTGACGTACCTGCTCACTGCGGCTGGCGTGAGGTTCGTCGCCTCGGCGAGCTGCTTCTGGCTCATCCCGCGCTCGGAAAGCAGGGCCGCCAGCCTCCTTCCCACGATTGAACTCATATCTGCTCTCTCCTTCAATTCCTGCATGGTAACTATTACCAACTAACGGTAATTCTAGACAAGGTTGCGTACGATGGTCAAGTGCGATTCGAGTCGTGTTTTTGTCCGCTGTGCCCATAAAATGGAGACATCTGCGCACCGGCAAAGGAGACAACGCATGAAGTCCGTCTATGACGCGCTCGACCCCATAGTCAACGGGAGCCTTACCGAGAAGGAGAAGGGCACCAAGTACGAAGCTGCCTGCGTCTGGTATCTGTGCAACGATCCGTTCTGGGCCGGCTACTTCTCTCGCGTGGGAACGCTCGAGCAGGCTCTCGGCTGGAGCGATTGCCCCATCCATGACGCCCAGGATACGGGCATAGATCTCGTCGCTCAGACTGAGATTGGTGGCTTTTGGTGTGCTATTCAGTGCAAGTGCTATGACGCGTCCAAGGACCTCCCCAAGGGCGCTTGCGATTCGTTCTTCGCCCGCGCCGCCTTTGACGATGACATCGCGGAACTCATGGTCATGTCTTCTGCCGCTGGTCCCGGCAAGCATCTCGCGCAGCAGCTTGAGAAGGCTGGTGCAGTCTTCGTGGACACCCAGAAGATGGCCGTCTCCAACCTCGACTGGACGCCGTTCATTGATGGCGCCCCTGCTTCCGAGCGCGTGACGTATGATATGCGCCCGCATCAGGAGGAAGCGGTTGCCAAGATCGAGGAGGCCTTCGAAAGCAACGACCGCTGCAAGGCGGTCATGGCCTGCGGCACGGGCAAAACCCTTATGTCGCTGCGCCTGGCCGAGGAGTACCTGGATCCCGAGGGGCTCGGGACCAAGACGGTGCTGTTCTGCGCGCCCTCCATCGCCCTCGTGGGCCAGTCCATGCGAGAGTGGATGGCTCAGAGCAGGGTGAGGATGTCCCCACTCGTCGTGTGCTCAGACTCGAGGGTCTCACGCCTCGAGGACTCCGTCCCCATGACACTCATGGACTTCGAGTACCCGGCTACAACGAACGCTGAGAGCCTCGCGAACGCTTACGCCGCGTGTCTCGCCTCCAACGACGAGGGCCTCATCGTCGTGTTCTCCACCTATCAATCCATAGACGTCATTCACAAGGCTCAGCAACTCGGCATCCCTGAGTTCGACCTTGTCGTCTGCGATGAGGCTCACCGAACCACGGGAAACGCCCTGCCCGGTGTCTCCAAGGCCGAGGCCTCTGCCTTTATGAAGGTGCATTACGACGAGAACGTCGCCGCCAAAAAGCGCCTTTACATGACGGCCACTCCACGCATCTATGGCGAGACGGCAAAACGTAAGGGCGCCGAGGAGGACTACACCATCGCCTCCATGGACGACGAATCCATTTATGGTCCCACCGCGTACCAAATCAAGTTTGGCGAGGCGGTCGAGAGGGGCCTGCTCACCGACTATAAGGTCGTCGTCCTTACGGTTATGGAAGACGCCATCGGGGAGAGGATTGCCGCCTACGACGACGAGGGCGTCGACGCCGTCAGCCTCGACCCGGAGGATATTGGTAAGATCATTGGCTGCTGGAAGGGTCTCGTCGATCATGGCGAGGCGGCACCGGAGGATGCTACGGGCCTGGGCGACATGCTCGTGGTTGACGACATGGACGTGCTTGCCGCCCATGCCAAGCCGTTGCGCCGAGCTGTGGGTTTCTGCTCCACAATCAACGCTTCCAAGACCATCTGTGAGACGTTCAACAAGATCGTTGAAGGCTACGCCGAAGATGCCGCGGAGGAGGGCTACGGGCTCGAGTGCGAGCTTAGGCACGTCGATGGCAACATGAGAGCAGACGCCCGCACCAAGAACATCGCTTGGCTGGGGGAGGACGTTCCGGAGGGCAAGTGCCGCATCCTCACGAACGCCCGCTGCCTGGCGGAGGGCATCGACGTGCCCAACCTCGACGCAGTCATTTTCTTCAACGCCAAGAATTCGACGGTGGACGTGGTCCAGGCCGTGGGTCGCGTCATGCGCCGTGTGGAGGGCAAGGATTACGGCTACATCATCCTGCCCATCTTCGTGCCGGCGGGCATGAGCCCGGAGGAAGCCCTTGACGACTCGAAGGTCTTCGCGAACGTCTGGAGCATCCTGCAGGCCCTACGCTCTCACGACGAGCGCATCGAGGCCCGCGTCAACGAGCTCAACCTGCTTCAGGAGGCGAACAAGAACAAGCTTGCTGACCCGGGCAAGAACCACGAGGGTTGGGACGGCAATGGCCCCTCTGCAAAGGAAAAGGAGGACGCCAAGGCGGCAGAGATCGCATCCGGCGTTCAGATGAAGCTCTCGCTGTTCCCAGTGGAGCGCTGGGAGAAGGCCGTCAAGACCCAGCTCGTCAAGAAGTGCGGCACGCGCATCTACTGGGACGAGTGGGCTGATGACGTGGCGCGCATCGCTCAGAGGCACATCGAGCGCATTGGCGAGCTCGTCCGAGGCGATAATGACGTCCGTGTCCACTTTGACGTCTTTCTCAAGGGCCTTCAAGACTCGCTCAACCCACACGTGACAGCGAATGACGCCATCGAGATGGTGGCGCAGCACATCATCACAGTGCCGGTGTTCGACGCCCTGTTCTCGGACTTCAAGTTTGCGGACTCCAACCCGGTCTCCATCGCCATCAACAGGTTCCTGACCTCGCTCGAGGGGCACAACGTCGGTGAGGCGTCGGATGCCGACGTGCTCGAGGGCGTCTACGCCAGCGTGCGCCGCCGTGCCTCCGTCATCCAGTCCGACGCGGCCCGCCAGCAGCTCATCCGCGACCTCTACGAGCGCTTCTTCAAGGTTGCGTTCAAGGGGACGTCGGACAAGATGGGCGTGGTCTACACCCCCACGGAAATCATTGACTACATCCTGCGCGAGACCGATCGCGTGCTACGCCGTGAGTTTGACAAGTCACTTGCAGACGACGGCGTGCACATCCTCGATCCCTTCGCGGGTACGGGTGCCTTCATGGCTCACCTTATCGAGAGCGACCTCATCCCAGACGAGAAGCTCCGCCGCAAGTACACCCGCGAGATTCACTCTAACGAGATCCTGCTGTTGGCGTACTACATCATGACGGTGAACATCGAGCAGGCTTACCACGCCCGCATGGGCGGGGACTACGTGCCCTTCGACGGTGCGGTGCTTACGGATACCTTCCAGATGACCGAGGAGACCAACACGCTCGACGACGAGGTCTTTTACGACAATACTGACCGTGTCCGCATCCAGAACGCCCTGCCCATCCGCGTCATCGTGGGCAACCCGCCGTACTCGTCCGGTCAGAAAAACGCCGATGACGCTAACGCCAACGACTCCTACCCAACCTTGGATGTGAGGCTTGAACAGACCTATGTCCAAGCGTCTGATGCGAGCAATAAGCGCCAGATGTACGACTCTTACATTCGCGCATTCCGCTGGGCGACCGACCGAATCGGTGAACAGGGCATCGTCTGTTTCGTCTCGAACGCCGGATGGCTCAGAGGCCAGGCAATGGCAGGCATCCGCCGATGCTTCCGGAAGGAGGTCGATGACATTTACGTGTTCGATCTCAGGGGTAACCAGAGAACGATGGGCGAGGAATCCCGTAAGGAGGGCGGCAAGGTCTTCGGGCAGGGCTCGAGGACGCCCGTTGCCGTTACGATGCTTGTCAAAAAGAAGAACGGCGATCGGGCTGGCAGGATTCACTATCACGACGTGGGTGACTACAAGTCTCGTGACGAGAAGCTCTCGATTATTAGGGACGCGGCGATTGATGGCGACGTCAGCTGGACTAGCATCGAGCCAGATGAGCATGGGGATTGGTTTGACAAGAGGGAGAAGTCCTTCGACCTCTTCGCTCCGGTTGCATTGGGAAAGCTGAAGGCTCCCGTCGGCATCTTCCAGACTTACTCTCTCGGTATAGCCACGGGCCGCGACTCGTGGGCATGGAACTACTCTGCCTCCAAGGTTGAGGGCAACATGGCAGGTCTAATCGACAGGCTCAACTATGAGGTTGATCGTTATGCCGCGGAAGGGGATGGAGCAAAGCCTGAGGACTTTGTGGCGTATGACCCGACTGTTATCAACTGGAACAGGAACCAGCTTGACGATGTGAAGCGCGGCAGGCATGCGACATACGATGAATCTCATGTTGTGATGGGTATGTACAGACCGTTCTGCAAGCAGGCTGTCTACTTTTGCAAACAACTGACCGCAATGACCTACCAACAAACGCCTGGTCATTGCCTTGAGAATCTTGTTATCTGCTTTTCCCAGACGACGAGGAGAGCTTTTTCTTGTTTCGTGACCTCGCTTCTTCCTGATCTTCACATGGATCCGGACGGCGCTCAGTGTCTTCCTCTCTACTGGTATGAGGAGTTTGAGGTTGGCACGGCTCTGTTCGATACGAATGACTACGCGGCTTTCGGAGCTCAGACGTCATTGTTCGGCAATGGTGCCTCGAATAAGGAAAAGGGCATTACCCGCCACGACGCCATTACCGACCAGGCGCTTGGGGTCTTCCGCGAGGCGTACCCGCACGCGTTTGTCGGCAGGTTCAAGAAGGACGGCGGCGAGGAGCTCACCAAGCTCGATATCTTCTTCTACGTCTACGGCATCTTGCACTCGCCGGAGTATCGCAGTCGCTTTGCCGCGAACCTCAAGAAGGAGCTGCCGCGCATCCCTCTGGCGGCAGACTTCCGGGCCTTCTCGGAAGCTGGCCGAAGGCTTGTCGAGCTGCATGTGAATTACGAGTCCGTTGAGCCCTGGGCCTCAATCGTGGAGGACGGCGATTCCGTCAATCCTGGCCGTACCGAGAAGATGACTTTCGGTAAGTGCAAGAAGGACGACGAGCATCCCAAGGGCCAGGATATGACCGTGCTACATGTGGCCGAGCGTATGACGCTGCGGGGCATCCCAGAGAGGGCGTATGAATACGTTGTCAACGGGCGTTCCGCCATTGGTTGGCTCATAGATCGCTACCAGGTGCGCAAGGACAAGGCCTCTGGCATCGTGAACGACCCGAACGACTACTCGGACGACCCTCGCTACATCGTGGACCTCGTAGAGCGCGTCGTGACGGTCTCGATGGAGACGCTCGACATTGTGGCCCAGCTCCCGGCCTTGAACGAGCGAGAGCAGCCCGCTGACTGGCCCGTTGAGTGGAAGGTGATGTAAATGCACGACAAGGGATATATCTTTTGAGATAGCGAAGCCGCCAATCCTCAACAGAGAATCTGTCAAGTTGCCTGCATCCTGACTGACTTCGAGGGGAATCGTATCGGCGATCCAATTTGCCAGACGATTAACCCCGAGAGCGAAATAGCGCCATGGAACAGGCACCACCTTCACATCGATTGGGACTCTATTGAGGATATGCCTACGTTTCCCCAGTTTTGTGAGGAGGTTGGGCTGCTGGATATCTTGAGCGACTACATCCTTGTTGCTCATAACGCCAACGGTGCTGATATCCATCACATCAGGAAGAGCTTGGCTGCGTACGGCATCAAGATGCCTGAAATCGAGGCGTCAGATACGATGCAAATCGCCCAACGCCACGGGCTTCCCAGCTCACTCGTGGAACTCTGCAATCGCTATGGCGTCGAGCTCGGAGAGCATCATGATGCGCTTTGTGATGCAAGTGCCTGCATGGGCGTTTATCTCAAGATGTCTGCTGAGTTTGGGAGCTTGGAATCTGCGGTCTGGACGCCTCGACCCGATTCTTATCGCGGGCATAAGAATGCATATTCAGGTCTTGGAATGGACCACGATCATGTTGAGTCTATTGAGCAGATTTTGAAAAAGGCCGAGGATGCTGGAGTTAGGGGCTATCCGAGCGATATCGAAGATCCAGTCGGGCTGAAAGTGAAAGTGTCGGGCGAAACTCAAGGTTACAACCGCGACGAGATTATCGAAGCCCTTCAATCGTGCGGGATGGACGCAAAGGATAGGAAGCCGGCTAAGAAGACGCAGTTCTTAGCCATTGGCAACAACGTTGGACGGACCAAGCTTGATGTTGTCTTTGGCGGGGGCACTCAGGCAAAGATCATTACCACGGGAGGGATTTTGGAGGTCATGAATCGCTTCGCTGAGGTGAAATAAGGCCGCAAGATCTGCCTACGTTTCATGGTCTGCTGTTCTTGATAATACTGACGTCAATGGTAGGAGACCTCGTCGCTGCCTCACTCCTCACTCCCGCTCGTGGAGGCGTAGGGCGATGCCGCAGGCGAGGCGCACGTCAGGGTCGTCCAGGTTGAGGCCGCTTATCTCGCCAATCTGCTCCAGGTGCCTGATGCAGGTGCTTCTCGTGAGGAACAGGTCACGCGCGGTGCGCGTCACGTTGCGGTCGCGGTCGAGGTAACCGCGCAGGAGTCGCGTGAGCTCCGTGCCGTTTGTGCGGTCGTGTTCCATGAGGCGCAGGAGCCCAGGCGGGGTCAGCGCTGCGGGGATCTGCCGCACGCGCACGCGGCGCAGCATGTCCGCGAGCAGGAAGTCCGCGTAGCGCCAACAGGCGCTTTCCGGCTGCCTCCTGATGCCCAGGCGCGCTGCCGCCAGCGCCTGGTTGTAGTAGTAGAACGTGTTCTTGAGGTCCCCGTACGTCTCGCTCGCGCCCACGGCGAGGAGCCCCGGGATGAACACGCCTGCAAGGCGTCGCAGCATGCCTTCCTCGTCCGTGCCGGCGCGCGTGAGGTTGCAGACGACGACGAGGTGCTCGCCATGCATGACGCAGGCGAGCTCGCCGATTCTTCCAGAGAGCGAGCGCGCCGTGGACTCCAGGCGCTCCTGGCTCTGGCCACGCTGCACGGAGGCGATCGAGACGCACAGGTAGCGGTCGAACACGTTCCAGCCGAGAAGCCCCGCCCCCGCCTCAATGCGGCGCTCGTCAAGCAACTGGTGGGCGAGAAGGCCCTCGAGCACGAGCTCGAGCTCCCGGGGCTGTCCGGCCTCCTCGATCTGCCCGCGCATCGAACGCTCCCACTCCTCGTGGCGCGCGAAGGATCTGGTCACGCGCGCGAGCAGTGCCCTCGCGTCGATCGCGCCCTCCTCGGTCCAGAGGATGTCGAGGTCTCCGTGGCGCCAGGAGGCGGTCGGCTGGCCCACGCAGATGACGGACGCGATGCCGCTTGCGTTGGGACGCGCGGGCAACTCGCTCGCCTCCGCGACGTAGACAGGCCCCTCCTCGAGTGGCTCTCCGGGCACGAGGGGGAGGGCGTAGGTGCACGTGCGCGTCGCCGCACCGGGGGCAAGGTGACTCGAGAACTCGAGCGGGGTGAGCTCGTCTCGGAGGATCTGGAGGTTCAGCCTCATGGGGTCTCCATCGTTGAATGGTACAAAGTGTTTCATCATCGTAGCGTTATTGCTGCGCTCTGGTGGGGATGTTTGGGCGTGAGGTTCATAGAATTCTGTTCGTTGAGATAAACGGGTCTGTTTTGCCAATCCCACACAATGACGGCCACACTCGCCCTCGCATTCAAGAGATACAAACTGTCTCAGTTGCGGGGGCTTCTGAGTTTGTCCGGCGTGGTGACGGATAATGACGGCGCAGTAGGCCCCTCGAGCGAATGGAGCTCCCATGGCACTGACGGATATCGAAATCGCACAGCAGGCCGAGGTCTGGCCCATCAGCAAGGTCGCCGAGGGTCTCGGCCTGACCGATGACGAGCTCATCCCCTACGGCCACCACATGGCCAAGGTCGACGTCACGAAGCTCCGCGACAAGGAACGCCGCGCCAAGCTCATTCTCGTGACCGCCATCAACCCCACGCCCGCGGGCGAGGGCAAGACCACGACGACGATAGGCCTCGCAGACGGACTGCGCCGGATAGGCAAGGATGTCACGGTCGCCCTGCGCGAGCCGAGCCTCGGCCCGGTTTTCGGAGTCAAGGGAGGAGCCGCTGGCGGCGGATATGCGCAGGTGGTTCCCATGGAGGACATCAACCTCCACTTCACCGGCGACTTCCACGCCATCGGCGCGGCCAACAACCTGCTGGCCGCCATGCTGGACAACCACATCCAGCAGGGCAACGCCCTGGGCATTGACCCCCGCCGGGTAACCTGGCGGCGGTGCATGGACGTGAACGACCGCCAGCTGCGGCAGATCGTGTCCGGCCTGGGCGGCAAGGGCAACGGCATGCCCCGGGAGGATGGCTTTGACATCACCGCAGCCAGCGAGGTCATGGCGGTACTGTGCCTGGCCCGGGACCTGGCCGACCTGAAGGCGCGCCTGGGCCGCCTGGTGGTGGCCCGCACCTTTGCCAACAAGGCGGTGACCGCCGCGGACCTGAAAGCCGACGGCGCCATGACCGCCCTGCTTCGGGATGCCCTGCAGCCCAACCTGGTGCAGACCATTGACGGCACCCCCTGCCTGATGCACGGCGGACCCTTTGCCAACATTGCCCACGGGTGCAACAGTGTCATTGCCACCCGCACGGCCATGAAGCTGGCGGATTACGTGATTACCGAGGCGGGCTTCGGCGGTGACCTGGGTGCGG
>OLOH01001494.1_pt1 | contig 13276 bp, 14 predicted proteins | sample 1673221 | NCBI WGS metagenome assembly OLOH01 (sample SAMEA3136767, study PRJEB25190) | human gut metagenome
AACGATCGGTGCAAGTTCGATGGAACCATTCAGCTTGATAATCTCAACCGTCTGATGTTTTTTGTTATAAAAATAATCTTTACTCTTTCCTTCTACACCGAATTCTCTGAACCATTCTGTCTTCAGTTTGTCTTTCAGTTTTGTTTTTGTCGGTTCAGAAAGGGTATTATAATTCCACAGAGAAAAATGAAGTGCATAATTGATATAGTCTTTTTCCAATTCCTTATACAGATTTTCTTCTCTGAGTTTGTCACGAAGTGCCATCAGTGCATGGTAGAAGCAGTCCCAGGAATACTCTCTTGTTTTTGACAGAGAATCCTTGGCATCACGGCGCTGATGAGCAAGAACCATCGGTACAACGGATATTTTTTTTGCCAGAACTACTGCACTGAACACAAAAAGCAAATCATTGCTGGTCCGCTGCTCCTGAAATGTCAGATGGTGTTTATCCACAAATTCTTTGAGGAAGAGTTTGTCCCATGCCCATCCGACAAACACTTTGAACACATTGCCTGTCATCTGCCTGTGATTAAATGGATGATACGGTGGAATCTCATTCTCATGGATCACCCAGTCTGCTGAAACAAACTGTTTCTTCTCTGTATGATACTGGTCTGATTTGTATGCTACAAAATCTGCCTGATCTTTTTCTGCCAGATCATATGCCTTTTCCAGCATTCTCGGCTCAAAAAAATCATCTGAATCCAGGAAGGACAGATACTTGCCTGTCGCATGACGCATACCATTATTTCGGGCTGCCCCGGCTCCGGCATTCTTCTGCTCTATGATCTGGATACGATTGTCTTCTGTAATAGACTTTTATTCTTTTGTCTTTTTCTTCGTATTCTTTCAGGATCTCCGGTGAATCATCTGTAGAGCCATCATCCACACAGATGATCTCAATATCTTTCAATGTCTGTCCAACTACACTGTCCATACACTGTTTCAGATATGGTTCGACATTATATACGGGTATGATTACTGATACTTTTACCATTATCGATTGGTCTCCCACTATACTCATTTAATTGCTTTCCTGCCTGTCCATTATATCGTTTCTGTAGTATTTCGTCCATAGCTTTTTCTATTTCAGCTCTCCCCTCTATCATTTACTACATTTTTCTTGAAAAGCTGTATGTGAAATAATATACTATAACTTAACAACTTATGAATGAGGATCTATCATGAAAAATAGTCAAAAACTTTTGAAAGCAATTTCTGCTTTTACTCTTACATCTGTACTTTTAATACTTGTATACTATATTGGAGCAATTTATCCTTTTGGTGATCATGCTTTATTTAAATGGGACATGGAACTGCAATATATTGATTTCTTTCATTGGTGGCATCGCGTACTTCATGGACAGGCAAGCATGAGCTATTCCCTTTCCAAATCACTGGGGGACAATGCAATCGGCCTGACAGCTTATTACCTTTCCAGTCCATTTAACCTGCTTTTGTACTTCACAGACAATATACCTCTTTTTGTCTCTATTGCCACCGTCTTAAAACTGGCATCTGCCAGTCTGACTGTTTCTGTATTTTTATCGTATCGTTTTTGCGATATGAAATATATATGGAACCTGCTGTTATCTGTTTCCTATGGATTAATGGGATACAATTTATGTCAGGCAAGCAACATCATGTGGCTGGATGGTGTCATATGGCTGCCGATTCTGATGCTGGGCATATGGAAACTTCTGTCAGAGCATAAAACTCTTTTACTTTATTTATCTGTTGTTTGTGCAATCATAAGCAACTGGTATACCGCCTATATGATCTGTCTGTTTTCGTTTTTCTATTTTACATACGAAGCAATGAAAAAACATGATTTTTCATTTATGGCAACTGTAAAAAAGGAGTTTTCCTGTTTTATCCTCTATTGCATCACTGCTGTTTCCAGTGTACTGACCACTATGTTCTTCTTTTTTCCTGTCATCAAAAACCTGCTTCAGGGAAAAGGAATTGACACTTCCGGTGGCTGGTTTATCGGATTTCATGCAGGATTAAAGGATATTTTCAAAGGATGTTTTTTCCTGACTGTACCATACACCGGTCAGGGGCTGACACTATTTTGTGGTTCGCTCACACTGATCGCATTGATCGGTTTCTTTATCAGTCATAAGCAAAATTTAAAGGCCAAATTGTGGACACTTGGTTATTTGTTATTTTTTATTTTATGCGCCACCTTTGTCCCACTGGAAAATATCTGGAATGGCTTCCGCACTGTTTCTTCCTATTACTGTCGTTTCTCATTCGTAATAAGCTTTTTTATCCTTTATATTGCAGCTGTGTTTCTTTCATCTTTTGTCCTGAAGAAGCATCATTTAAATAACATTGTAGCTGTTTTATGCATGATCTTTACTTGTTCAGAACTTTTTTATGGAGCTTATCAGACTTTCGTAAACGGATATTATGTGAGTGCTACAGCCTATGATCGGTATGCCACTACCCAGGAGCAGGCTGTCCAGGATCTCCATACACTTGACGATTCGCTCTTTTATCGGACCGAACAGACATCCAGCTGGAGGACCAATGCTGATCATTTTCTGGGAAATTTTAATGAAGGACTGGCTTACGGTTTTATGCCGCTGTCTTCTTACAGTTCCACATACAACAGCAATATCATGGCTTTTTATAATAAATGTGGATACAGTGCATGCAATCGCCTGATCACCTGGTGTGAACCTATCTTATCCTCCGATTCACTTTTAGGAATCAAATATCTTCTCGGCGATTTCACGCAAAGCGGATACGAAAAAGTAAATGATACCAATTACAATAATAAAAATATTTACAAAAATCCTTATGCATTAGAACTTGGATACAGAACTTCTGATGATATAACCACAGAAATTCAGGCAGAAAACACGTTTGAATATCAGAATGAACTGCTCTCTCGCATTGTCGGGCACACAGTTCAATGTTATAAACCCTGCACGGCAGAAAAAGAAATCCATGACGATGGTTACAGCTGGACTGTCACTTCTCCTGAACAGAATTCCATATTATATGGATACTGTACTTATGCTGTAGGAAATGACCTTAAGCTTTATATTGACGGAAATCTCCGCACCAATTATTCCATCTGGTCATCCTATAAGACATTTCAGGTCGGTGAAGGAAACACTCCTGCACATATTATTCAGCTAAAAGGAACTCTTCAACGCTCCCGTGAAATTGATGGAGTTTTCTATTATCTCGATATGCAGGAATTTCGCGACGTAATGAGGGAAATCTCTCAAAATCAGGTTACTACCCTTGACCTCCAGGATAAATATGTTAAGTGTGAATATACTGCCCAGGGCAATGAAATGCTTCTTCTCACCATCCCGTATGATGATGGATGGACTGCTTATGTAAATGGAGAAAAAGTCGAAGCGCATAAACTGCAGGATATTTTTACAGGCATCCGTGTTACATCTGGTATCAATACAATTGAAATGAAATATACACTTCCGGGATTCAAAATTGGTGTGATTTTCTCCTGTCTGGGTGTTATTGTTTATTCTCTGACCTGCTTTTTTCTTTTCAAAAAGCAGCGTCACTTTTAATATCATAAAAAAGGAGTCTTTTTAATGACTAAATCTCGAAAGCCATGGCTCGACGTTGTTCGTGCCGCTGCTATTTTATGTGTCGTGCTTTGTCACTCTGTTGAAGCATTTTATCGTCCTGTACTCCTTGGCCAGCTCCAGGTATCTTTTCCTCTCTGGAATATTGAAAACCTGCTTTTTACTGTCGGGCGGATAGGGGTTCCGTTATTTCTTGCTACTACCGGTGCGCTTATGCTGCCCCGGGATTATCCTGATGTTTCTGCCTTTTATAAGAAATCACTGCTCCCACTATTCCTTACTACGGAAATATGGATTTTTTGCAATTATATTTTTTACTGTCTGGTCGAACACAAAACATTTGATATTTCCAGATTGATCCTGGAAATGCTGTTCCTGAAAGCTTCTTCACTTTCACATATGTGGTATATGCCCGTAATCTTAGGATGCTACGTTGCACTCCCTTTTATTTCCCGGTTATTACAGGCATCCACGAACCTCCGGCAGTATTCATTGCTGTATATTCTTGGTATCGTTATCTTTTTTATGATTCCAACAGCAAATGTTTTTTTCAAAGAAGCAATCACTGTTATGCCAGGTCTCAGCCCACAGTTTGATACTGGTCTGTGGGGCAGCTGCTATAGTTTTTATATTATTACAGGATATCTGATCAGCAAACACCAGCTGCTTGACCGTTTCAAAAGTCAGTCACTGCTGTTTGGAATAATTCTCGCTTTTGTTTTAAATTCAACCGGACAGTACTATTTATACAGCCATCATTATTACCAATCCACATGGCTGTACTGGTATACTGATTTCGCAATATTTCTAATCGGCATCTTCACCTTCGAACTGCTGAGACGAAGATATCACCACAAGACAATCATTAAATTTGCACCAGTCATTGAATATATTTCCCGCTGCAGTTTCGGTGTCTATATCATACATAAACCGATTTTAGTAGTTCTGCAGAAATGCTTTAATCATTTTACAACTGCACCTGTACGTATCCAGATGCCAGCATTATTTTTTACCAGTCTGTTTGTCAGCCTGATTCTGCTTTATCCTTTCAAATCTGTCTGGAAAAAAGCTGGTTCTCTTCTTTTTCATATCAAATAAAAACAAAACCGGAAAACCAGGAAATCATTTAAAGACTTCTTTGTTTTCCGGTTTATATTTAATTCTGTTAAATCCTATGTAGCATTACCATTCTGTAGCTCGTACCCAGTTCTCATATTCTGCCATATGAATATTCGAGGCAACTGCGCCTTTCTGTGATGTATATAGTTTTAATGCTTCCAGTTTCTTTTCCAATGCAGCTTCCGGAACTTTTCTTAAAGAGTCTTCCATAATCGGCAGTCTTCTCGCTGAATACCAGTTTCCAAAATAATAAAGATTTGTTCCCCAATATGTTTTGTAAAATTCTTCCGTCACCAGTTTACTTGTCATCTTGTGATGAATATGCCCATATTCTCCATTTGGATTATGTGTGGCAACCATTCCCCAGTGTTTATATTTCAACACTGTATTCAGATCTTTTGCTATACTGGTGCATTCTGTTGTCCATGTTGATCTTTGTCCGTTTGCCAACAGATCTGGATATGATAAAATCATTCCCTCACAACCAAACTCTTTTATCACCTCATAAAACTCATTCTTCCGCACTTCATTATAACCGTTTGTCAGACATACAACAAACCAGCCGCCTTCTGTCAGATGTGCGCCACCCCACAGAGTCTCATCGTCCGGATGTGCAACCACCATAAGTTTCGTACAGTTGGACAGAGGAAGTTCATCCAGCATTTCTTTGGTGACCTGGCCTTCTGTTGTCTCAGGATCATATTTTGTCGCATTTTTTTCCAGCTGACCTTTGTTGTTAAAGTACTGTCCGTTATACCAGCAGTTCTTCTTCATACGCCCGCTGGCATCCACATAGTAAGTCTGTCCACTGGTCTGTATATATTTATTTATGGCCATTTTGCCATCTGCGCCAAAATAATACTTATTGCTACCAACAGTTGCCCATCCTGTCACAAACCGGCCTTTATTCAAATAGTACGTGTTATTTTTCCATTTATGAATGCCGCTTTTTCTGGAAAGCACTCCGTTATTTTCAAACCAGTACCATTTGCCTTTTATTTTTACCAGTCCGGTTGCCAGGCTTCCGTTTTTATTGATATAAACCTGTGTTTTTCCATATTTGTAAAGGCCTTTTTTCTTTACAAGTCTGCCGTCTTTGCCAAAGATATAAAGTTTGTTATTGACTGCTTTCTTTCCTGTATAGGCACGTGCAGTCTTCCTGTCAAAATAATATCTGTCCTTCTTGTACTTCACCCAGCCGGTTTTGCGGACACCCTTCTTATCGAAGTAGTAATAATACTTCTTTATTTTTTTTACTTCATCCTTTACATAGGTATTGTTTACTTTATACTTATAAGTCGTTCTCTTGCGAACCCAGCCAGTCTTTCCGGCAGCCTGTACAGACAGTGCTGACATCGCAAACAATACACAAATGATCAATGTTACAAATAGGCTTTTTTTCATTTTACTTTTCATTTTATTCACGCTTTCAAATTTCATTTGCATTCATATGCTGGCAAAGCAACTGCCAGCATTATGGTAAAAAAGTTACTATAAAATTCCATATTTATAGCATACTTTGTTTAATCTGTAATTGCAATCACTTTCCTTGAATTTTTTTACATAATCTATTGCTTTTTGGGGACAATTTCATATTTGACAGACCATCCTTCCTGTGATAGGCTTCCAGTAAAATATATCTTATATGATTGTGGAGTTATATAATGGAACGTATTCTGAATTATACTATTTCTGCTGCCGATGAAGGCATGATCGTTCTGGATTTTCTGCGTAAACAGGGATTTTCCAGACATATACTCACAGCAATGAAAGCTGACAGAGAAGCACTTTCTCTAAATGGACAGAAAACCGGCGGACGGACAGTTCTTTCCTGCGGTGATCATTTTCGAGTCCGACTTCTCGAAACCGTTCCCGCCGACGGCATCCTCCCAACGCCTCTGAACATTCCCGTACTCTATGAAGACGAAGATATTCTGGTAGTAAACAAACCCGCCGATATGCCGGTTCATCCTTCCCTTGGCAATTATACCAACACACTTGCCAACGGAGTTGCCGCTTATCTGGAAACAAAAGGAGAATCTTGTCCTTTTCGTTGTATCAACCGGCTTGACCGTGATACCTCCGGTGCACTGATCCTGGCAAAAAATGCACTCAGTGCCGCGATTCTTTCTGTTCAGATGCGAAATCGTCAGATAAGCCGTACCTATCTGGCCGTTGTTGAAGGAATTCCCCGCCAGAGCGGAACGATTTCTGCACCAATCAGCCGCGCAGCTGATTCTGTAATCGAACGTCGTATTGATTTTGAGAATGGAGAATCGGCCATCACACATTATCAGCTGCTGGAAGTAAAAAATAATCATTCACTTCTTGAAATCCATCTCGAAACCGGACGTACACATCAGATTCGTGTACACATGGGTTATATTGGACATCCACTCCCCGCTGATTATCTGTATAATCCTGTATACGATACTTTCAAACGCCAGCCTCTGCATTCTCTGCAGTTGAAATTTTGCCATCCGATCACAGGAACTCCCATGTGCCTTATGGCACCTGTTCCCGAAGATATGAGCAATGCTTTTTAGCAAAAAGCAGCTGTTTTCCCTGGAAACCACAAGGTTTCTTTCAGAAAAACAGCTGCTTTATTATGCTTTATTTTTTTCGTAAACAATCTGCAGACCTTTCAGGAGAAGGTCTCCATCCAGAATCATCTTTCGTTTACAGTGCGGAATGATTTTTCTGGACATGCCTCCGGTTGCGATCACGGTAACCTTCTGTCCGAGTTCTTCCTCGATTCTGTCAATGATACCGTCCACTGCTGCCGCATTGCCATAAAGAACTCCACTCTTCATACAGTCTACTGTATTCTTGCCGATGATCTTCTTTGGTTCTTCAATACTGATTCCACTCAGCTGAGAAGCTCTTGTTGTCAGCGCATCCAGTGAAATCTGCACACCTGGCATGATCATACCGCCAATATAATGTTTCTTATCATCCACTACAGAAATTGTAGTTGCTGTTCCCATATCAATGATGACCAGCGGAACCGGATACTGTGCCAGTGCCGCAACTGCATCTGCAACACGATCCGCTCCCATTTCTCCCGGATTGTCCAACATGATATTCAGTCCGGTCTTCACTCCTGGTCCAAGAATCATTGCATCCTTTTTGAGAATTTTCTGTACAGCCAGTCTGGCTGCTGATGTAATCTGCGGAACAACAGAAGAGATAATTGCTCCTTCAATATCCGCACGGTTGATATGATGGATATCAAGAATTGTTTTGATATCAATCGCATATTCCAGTTCTGTTTTCGTCCGTATCGTGGATATACGTTCTGTAAAATATATTTTTTCTTTATCAATACAGCCAACAACTATGTTGGTATTTCCAATATCAATGGCTAAAATCATATTTCTCATTCCTGTCTGTAGGATTTTTATGCTGCAGTATCTGTTTTTACAATCTGGACTGCCGGAATCAGGTGTGCTTTGGAAAGCGCGGTTCCTACAGCTGCAGTGATGATTGTAGAAGAAACCATCTCACTGATTGCATTAACGCCAACCATAAGACAACATCCAACAATAATATTGTGACCTCCCATCAGATTCCTGATCAGCTCTGTATTTCCAAACATCACAATCAACGCAGTCATAAAGAACAGTGTATTCAAAAATGCAGAAAAGAATCCGGTAACAGCACAGGATACATACGTATTTGCCTTTTTGTGAACAGCTCTGTAAATGAATCCAATACAGATACCATCAAGAATACGCGGTCCAAAACACTGTACCGCCGTCATAAACGGATTGATCTGAAACAGAGCAGATCCAAGGGCACTTACGCCGCCGATTCCTATTGCCTGCATAAAACTGGTCAGTCCAAAAACGGCTCCTGCGATTGCGCCGCCTGTCGGTCCAAGTACAATGGCGCAGACTGCAACCGGAATTACGTTAAAAGTTACTGCCAGTGGTCCGATATTCAGATATCCCAGTGGTGTATAAGCCATCAGAAAAAGGATTCCTGCCATAAGGCCCAGAATGGTCAGCTGTGATGTAGTAAATTTCTTTGTTTTCATGTTTTCCTCCTTGTTATCGTTCCCTTACACGGGATACAATACGGTGCGGAATTGCGGGCATATGAAGTTTTTATTTACCCGCTTCCTGGTGAACGGGTTACTGTTCCTCTCTTTCTTTCTGAATAGAGAGAATTTTATCCAGGATTACATTGGCTGCATCCTCCTTGCTCATAAGCTGGAGTGATACGTCTTCATCCTGTGTAATCAGAGTCAGAACATTGGTATCCCCCTGGAATCCGGCACCTGCCACCTTCAGATTATTGGCAGCAACCATATCCAGATGTTTTTTTCCAAGTTTTGCTCTGGAATTACCAAGCATATTCTGGGTTTCCATTGAAAATCCACACAGAAACTGTCCCGGCAGACGATGTTCTCCCAGATATCCCAGAATATCGTCTGTCTTTTCCAGTTTTATACTCATCTGTTCCTCATGCTTCTTTACCTTGTCCTCATAGACATTGGCCGGACGATAGTCAGCGACTGCTGCTGCTTTAATGATAATGTCCTGCTCAAAGCTTACAGAAGTAACTGCATCAAACATTTCCTTTGCCGTCACTACCGGAACAAGCTTTACAAACGGTGGCGGTTCGATTGCACATGGTCCGCTGACCAGTGTTACATCCGCCCCACGGAGCATAGCTGCTTTTGCCAGTGCATATCCCATCTTTCCGGAAGAATGATTCGTAATATAGCGTACAGGATCGATTGCCTCCTGTGTCGGTCCGGCAGTCACAAGGACTTTACGGCCAAGGAGATCTTTTTCTTTTGCAATTTCTCTCAGAATATAGTCCAGAAGCATCTCCGGTTCCGGCATCTTTCCGGCTCCTGTATCGCCACATGCCAGATAACCACTGGCCGGCTCGATCACTTCATAACCATAATGCTGCAAAATAGCGAGATTATCCTGAACGATCGGGTTTTCGTACATATTTGTATTCATAGCAGGTGAAACAATCTTTTTACATTTACACGCCATGATCGTAGTCGTCAGCATATCATCTGCAATTCCATGCGCCAGTTTGCCGATCACATTTGCGCTTGCCGGTGCGATCATCACCACATCCGCCTGCTTTGCGATGGAAACATGTTCTACACTGAACTGAAAATTTCTGTCAAAGGTATCTACCAGACATTTATTTCCGGTAAGAGTTTCAAAAGTAATTGGATTGATAAAATTCGTAGCATTCTGCGTCATCAGTACATGTACCTGCGCATGAAGCTTCTTCAGTGCGCTTGCAAGATACGCAATCTTATATGCCGCAATACTTCCGGTCACTCCCAGAAGAACTGTTTTGCCTTTTAACATATCGTTCTCCTCCTCTGGCAGACAATGCTGTGCCTGCATCTGTTTTATTATAACAGTCTCTTCTGTAATTGCAACGTATTTTTCCAGTGTTTGACTTTTTGTACAGCATTTTGTTGAACCCTATGAAAATCTGTACTATAGTAATCTGTAATAAAAAGAATTTTTTATTTTCCACAAAAAGGCCATAAAAGGATAGGAGGTCAATATGAAAGCAGTTCAAATCACAGGATGGTGTGCACGTTTTATCAAAGAACAGGTCCAGCCCGGAGATATCTGTATAGATGCAACCATGGGAAATGGGAATGATACGCTTCTTCTCAGTTCTCTCTGCGGAAAAGACGGACATGTTTTTGCTTTTGATATTCAGGAAGCGGCACTTATCAATACACGTAAAAGGCTCATGGAAGCAGATGCACCCCAGAATTATACCCTTCTTCTGGAATCGCACACCAATATAGAGCACTATGTCGATCCGGGTACTGTCAGCTGCATTACCTTTAATCTTGGATATCTGCCGGGTGGGGACCACACCAAAGCAACCCACGCCGATACCAGCATTGCCGCACTTTCCAAAAGCCTGGACCTTCTGCAAAAAGGCGGGCTGATCTCACTCTGCATCTACAGTGGTGGTGATTCCGGTTTTGAGGAACGTAATGCTGTCCTTGCCTGGTTAAAAGAACTGAATCCACATAAATATCTGGTCATCCGCAGTGACTATTATAACCGTCCGAACAACCCGCCAATTCCGGTTCTGATCATTCGTCAGTAAAACAGGTCCGCTATGTTTTATTGCAAAGTAAAAGACCGATGTCGCACACCTCACGCTGCATCGGTCTTTTTTACGTTACATAAAATTTTTATTTTATCAATCTGTGATCTGAATGCTGTCGATCACCGGCTGTTCGTCTGCTTTGATTGTTCCATTATCATCCGTTGGGTTGGCATTTTTGCAGATTTCATCAACGATATCCATACCTTCTGTCACTTTACCAAATGCTGCGTAATCGCCATCCAGGAAAGTGCTGTCTGACTGGACGATAAAAAACTGTGAACTTGCGCTGTCCGGATCCGTAGATCTTGCCATGGAAATGATTCCTCTCACATGAGAGATATCATTCTTTACACCATTACTTGAGAATTCTCCCTTAATAGTCTCTCCGGATCCTCCGGTACCATTTCCTTTCGGATCCCCACCCTGCATCATAAAGCCATCTATAATACGCCAGAATGTAAGTCCGTCATAAAATCCTTCCTGTGCCAGTTTCACGAAATTGGTAACAGTGATCGGTGCTGTATCTGCATCGAGTTCCACTTTAATGTCCCCATAATCACGGATGCTGATATCCGCATGGTGGATTCCTGTCAGCTCCTGGCTGGTATCAAGCACTGTATTTTCCACAGTCGCACCATCTGTATCAGTACCATCACTGAAGCCGGCCTCTTCCGCTTCTTCTTCACTTGCCACATTTACATCTTTCGTATCTTCATCAGAAGAAGCTTTATCTTCTGATTTTTCATCTGTAGTTTCTGCTTTTGTATCATCTGCTTTCTTGCTGCTGCCACATCCTGCAAGTGTACCTGCAGTCAGCACAACGGCAAAAAGCACTGCCAGAATTCTGGATTTCATGTTCTGTTCCTCCTGTCTTTTTGTTACTGTTCACTTCGTTCCCAGCAACATCTTTTTTCTGATAGTATTCACAGTGTAACACCCCATAAACTTAAAGTCAAATCCTGACTTGTATCAGACGTTCAGCTCTGCTACAATAAAAAGCAAAAAAGAAAGGACTTTTATTATGAAAAAAATTGCAAGTTTTACCATAGACCACATCAAGCTGCAACCTGGCATTTACGTTTCCCGTAAAGATTACCTCGGCGATCAGGTCATTACAACTTTCGATATCCGCATGACTTCCCCAAATGAGGAACCAGTCATGAACACAGCCGAACTCCACGCTATGGAACATCTGGCAGCTACGTTTCTCCGCAATCATGCTGAATTCGGTCCAAAAGTAATTTACTGGGGTCCGATGGGCTGCCGCACTGGAAACTATCTTCTGCTGGCAGGCGATTATGAATCCAAAGATATCGTCCCTCTCATGACTGAGATGTTTGAATTCATCCGGGATTTTGAAGGTGAGATTCCGGGTGCTTCCGCAAAGGACTGCGGCAATTATCTGGATATGAATCTCGGTATGGCAAAATATCTTGCTGACAAATATCTGAAAAATGTTCTTTACGATATCAGGCCAGAACGTCTGACTTATCCGGAATAATCTTTCAATATCGTTACTTAGTAACATAAAAAAAGCTGAACTTCAGATCAGAAGTTCAGCTTTTTTGTAAAATATCTTACTACTGGGCTGTGGTCTGTGCTGCTGCATCTGCAGTGACAGCTCCTGCCGGAGCTTCTGTAGATACATACTGTGCATTCACATAACCTGTCTGGTCATTGATGCTCACCTCTACCCATTGTCCATCTTCGCTCACACCTGTACTGGTCAGCTGCTGTCCAACAAGTGTTCCTGTAATGATATCCGCATCTGTACTGCAGTCAGAGCGTATGTTTACACCCTCTACAGCATAATAAGTTCCGCTTTGTTTTATGATATTCACACCACTTGCTGTCTGAGCCATTTCTACCGCCGGAGTTGGTGTTGCTTCCGGAGTCGGGGTTGCTTCTGGTGTAGGTTCCGGGGTTGGTGTCGGAGTTGCTTCAATCACAGTCACAGTAGAGTCTTCTCCCCCCGTGCTATATCCCCATCCGGATGCCACAACAGCCAATCCGGCCAGCACGATCAGTAATCTGGATTTCTTCATAGAAATAATTTCCTCCTTTATAACGCATAAGCCTATCAACACTATACCCCAATTCCGCTATATTATGCAAGTCTTTTTTTGTAGTCTCCTCTGTCTGTAACGACTTCACAGCCAATCCGCTCCATCCGTCTGCTGAGACACATTCTGCATTCCGCAGCTTCGTCACCTGTGCATATTTTTCCATCATACAACATGTATTTTTTTCTGACTGAAACAGGAGAAAGATTCGGCATCACAACATTGGCACCTGACAAAACACCCATTTCTCTTCCTCTTGGATGAATCGTCCCAAGGGCAGTCGTTGCAGGAAGCAGCACATTCGGGAGCATCAGACGCAACAATGCAAGATAAAACAGTGTATCATCCAGCGTTCCACTTCTTTCATTGCAAAATGGGGTATCCTGATGTGCAATAAACGGCCCG
>OLOH01001496.1_pt1 | contig 13271 bp, 10 predicted proteins | sample 1673221 | NCBI WGS metagenome assembly OLOH01 (sample SAMEA3136767, study PRJEB25190) | human gut metagenome
GGAATCCCCCTCCGGACCCGCTTTTTCATGTGTATCGTGCGAGCTTCGCCGGTGACTCGCCCCGGGCATCTCGCGTGACGGCCAGTTCGACGGCCCGCGTATTGCGATCGGTCCGACGGTCCGCTCGAGCAACTTTCTAGAGCATGGCCCCGAAGTCGCTCACGAGAATCTGGCCTGTGAGGGCGCGCGATTCGTCGCTTGCCAGGAACAGCGCGATGTTGGCGACATCCTCCGGCATGCAGGGCTGCGTGCGGAGGTTGGAGTGCGTGGCCATGGCGCCCATCATGTCGGCGTCCATGTCGGCGGCGGTGGTGCCGGCGACCATCGGGGTCACGATGGTGCCCGGACAGATGGCGTTGCAGCGGATACCCTCAGCCTGGAAGCGCAGGGCGGTGTGCTTGGTCACGCCGATGACGGCTGCCTTGGTGGAAACGTAGACGGCGCCACCGCAACCCTTCTCGCCCGCGACCGAGGCGATGTTCACGATGGACGCGCCGGCGGTCATACGCTTGGAAGCAGCGCGCATGCAGCGCATGGTGCCCTTCTGGTTGGTCTCGATGATGCGGTCGAGGTCCTCGTCGGTGAAGCGGTCAATGGGCTTGAGGCCGGACTCAAGGATGCCGGCGTTGTTCACGAGAACGTCAAGCCTACCGTACTTCTCCTCCACGGCGGCCATGAGACGCTCGGGGTCCTCCGCCTTGGAGATGTCAGTGGCCATGACGAAGGTCTTGCCGCCGGCAGCCTCGATCTCGCCCGCGACCTCCTCGAGCGCGGCCTCGCGACGGGCGGTCATGACGACGGTGGCGCCCTCGGCGGCGAAGAGCTTGGCGATGGCGGCGCCCACGCCGGAGTTTGCGCCCGTAACGACGGCGACCTTGTTCTCGAGCCTGTTCATGGTGATTCCCCTTTCGTTTCCGCGAATGACGAAGGGCACGTTAGCGCATGGGGCGCGCCGAGCGCGCGACGCTTCGGCATGCGGCGCACCGGTCATCGGCAGGCGTTGGCGCAAACGACGCCCGGCCCGCGGTCGACGCACGCATTTTCGCCCCGAGAGGCGCGTTCCGCGCGCGACGGTCACTCGAGACGCTAGCTCGGGAAAACGCCATCGCGACAGGTCGCCGCCCCCTGACGTGCCAACCAAACGGAAAGCCCAATTGTGAGAACGGCGTTCATTTAGCGGTTTTATACCGTTAGCTGCATTATCCCTTCTTTCTCCCACGCCGCAGCGTTGGCAATTGTTATGCTCTCCCTAAAATAGCCTTAATATTTGTAAAGAAGGTGCAGTCATGAGCCAGTCGTTCACTTGGATCAACTTCTCGAAGAGGGAGTACCTGAATCCCGTCCCCTTCAAGAACGACGTCAAGTGGCCCTGTTTCCACCACGTGGGAGCCGAAAGCACGAATGCGGTGCTCACCCTCATGGCTGACGAAAGGCGTGGCGACGTTATCGCTTTGGTTGGCGACGCCACCGGTCTCGAGTTCTATGAGCACAAGAACTGTCCCGCAAGCATGCACCGCCTGCTCGAGCTCACCGAGGGCGAAGGGCCCTGGCGTTATGCCGCGCTCTGGTTCTCGGATGTCTCCGGAAGGTTCAAGTGCGCAAAAGGCAAGGTTGGCCGTCAACGTGTAGGCGAGGGCGAGGGCGCCTATCTGGAGAAGCTGCCGTTCGACGGCACCTTCGACAAGGACATCGTGATCTACCCCTACATCGTGAACGAAACGACCCACGAGTACTACAAGCGCAAGTCTAGCCACGCAGACGTTGATCCATTCAGCGACCTGATGATGGTTCATAGCCCTTCGTTTATGGGCGAGGACGTGGGCATTTGGATTGGTGACGACATCCATCCGGCCATGGAACCGCCTGTTGGCGACTATCGGGATATCACTGACGTCTATACGGTGGAGTAGCCCAGCGAGATCACGCGCCACGCATCACGCAACGCGTCACGTGCGCCACGCCCCTCGCGCCTCGCGCCACGCACCTCGCCGCGTGCCACGCGCGCCACGCATCTCGTGCCGAACGCGACGCAACGCGCCACGTGTGCCAGATTCATTGCAACGCACATCACACGGCATGGATAAGCCGCGACAACCCGAACATGGGTTGTCGCGGCTCCGATTTTGAATAGCGCTGCCGATTTGCACTAAACAGCGCCGTCGTGGCTCTACTCTCTCACGCAACGGCGAACAAAGTCCTCATAAACGTTAATCGCCTCGGGAATGTAAAACTCGGAGCCACCGTGATCTCCACCCTTGATAAGCACGAGCTCGGCCTTGCGCCCCTGAGCTCGGAGCAGGTTGTAAAAGTCCGTCGACACCTCGCAGTTGACCATGCGGTCCTTCGTACCGTGAACGATAAGCACGGGAGGCATCGGTGTCTCCGGCGAAAGATAGGTGTCGGCAGAAATGCGATAGCGAAGCTCGGGGTTTTCACGCAGGCTGCCACCAGCAAGCGCACCCTCCGGACTTGTCAGCGAACCCGCATCGAGCGTCGTGGGATACCCGTCCTCACGGAGGAAGCTCACCGCCCCGTAGAAATCGAGAACGCCTCGAACGGGAAGATCGGCAGCGGGCGATCCGTTCTCGTCAGGAAGAAGGGTCGCGAGAACGGCCGTGTGTCCACCCGAAGAAGAGCCGCCAATGATGATTTTGTCCGGATCAACCGAGAGCTCGTCCGCGTGGTCGACAACGAACCGAACGGCCGCCTGCGCGTCGTGGACCTGCTCGGCCCGACCCATGGCCTGCCGGAACTTATTGCCGCCGCCGCGGTGGTAGGGCTGCATTTGTGGAAGAAGAATACATTGTTGAGCATCGCCGCAGGCACGGCGCTGTATATGGTGCTGGTGCAGGTGGTGTTTGTGTAACGCGCTGTAGAGGGCGATGCCTTCCCCCTTAGGGGAAACCTTTATAAAAAAGCCGAGGCTTTCATGCCCCGGCTTTTTTCTTGCGGTTATCGTTGAGTTGGTGCGCCCGGGCGATGAGCCGGGTGCGGTTGAAGAACAGAATGCCCACAAAACTGAACAGCACCACGCCCACCAGCACGGTCAGCATCCAGTTTCCCTCCAGGATAAAGCTGCCGGCCGCGCAGGTCAGCAGGGTGGGAAAGGGCAGGCTGATGAAGATGGCCGCCAAAAACTGCTTGGGGCGCATCCCGGCGTTGGCGGCGGCGTAGGGGATGATGCCGTTGGGCAGCCCCGGCGTGATGAACGCCAGAATCGTGTAAAACCAGGGGTCCTTGCTGCTGCGCACGCTGTCCAGCAGCTTCGCAGCCTTGGGGGTGTCGGCCACCAGCCGCCGGATGACCGGGGCCAGCCGCCGGGCCAGTAAGTAGACGCTCATGTTGGCGACGGCGGAGGCAGAAAAGCTCGTCAAAAAGCCGAGCCACGGCCCATAGGCAAGCCCCGCCGCCAGCTGCACCGGCATGGCGGGAATGACCAGCGAAAGCACCTGCACGACGGCCAGGAACCACAGCGTCAGAAAACTGCGCAGCCGCCCCTGGCTGGTCAGGTAATCACTGAGGGCCTGCTCATCCCCGGCGGAAAATACCGTCCACAGCCCCGGCAGCAGCAGGCGGAAGGTCTCGACGATGAGCAGCACCGTCACGACGACCACCGCCGCTACCACGAGCATAGCCAGCCGTTTTTCTCTTTTGTTGGCGCGTTCAGGCATAAAAATCTCCTTGTTGCAATGAAAACAGGAAATACTATACCAAAAATAGCGGGGAAATGCAAGGGAATTCTGAGGGGAAAAGTGCTGCTTGCAGCTGCACCGGGAATATACCTTATCTCTCTTCCAGCGCCACATACGCTTGCGGGTGGCCAACGTACTGGTAGGCGGGGCGGATGATGCGGTTCGCAAACTCCACTTCCTCTACGCGGTGGGCGCACCAGCCGGGCACACGGGCAATGGCAAACAGCGGGGTGAACAGATCCTCGCTGATGCCCAGCATTCTGTAAATCAACCCGCTGAACAGGTCAACGTTGGCGCAGACCTTCTTCGGGCCGTGCTTTTCCTCGGAAAAGACCTGGGGGGCCAGCCGCTCGATGCTGCACAGCATCTCGTATTCCTCGTCATAGCCGTTCTTGTAGGCCAGACTCTTGGCGTGGGTCTTGAGGATCTGGGCACGCGGGTCGCTTAACGTGTAGACCGCGTGGCCCATGCCGTAAATTAAGCCGCTGCCGTCACCGCGCTCCTTGCGGATGATCTTGCGCAGGAACTCGCGGACCTCGTCGTCGTTGGTCGGATCTTCGACGTTCTCCAAAATGTAGTCCAGCTGGTGCATGACCTTCAGGTTCGCGCCGCCGTGCTTGGGGCCTTTCAGCGCGCCGATGGCCGACGAGATGGCCGCATAGGTGTCGGTGCCGGAGCTGGACAGCACGCGGCAGGTGAAGGTCGAGCAGTTACCGCCGCCGTGATCCGCATGGACCAGCAGGCACAGATCCAGCAGCCGCGCCTCCTCATGGGTGAACTTCTGGTCGGCGCGGTAGGTGCTCAAAATATGTTCGGCTGTGCTCTGGCCCTCGGTGGGCAGGTGGAAGTACATGCTGCTGCGGTCGTAGACGCGGCGCTTGATCTGGTAGGCGTTGACCATCATCGTGGGCAGCTCGGCAATCAGGTTGATGCTCTGGCGCAGGATGTTGGGCAGGCTGTTATCCTCGGCGTGCTCGTCATAGCTGTACATGGCTAACACGCTTCGCGCCATCTTGTTCATCAGGTTGGGGGAAGGGGAGTTTAAGATCATGTCGTCGGCAAAGCCCTGGGGCAGCTCGCGGTGATGCTCCAGCAGCTTGCGGAACTTGGCGTACTGCTCCTGCGTGGGCAGAGAGCCGAACAGCAGCAGCCAGATGACCTCCTCAAACATGAAGCGGTCGTGGGCGTCGGCTTCGGCGGCCAGCGTGTCAATGTCGATGCCGCGGTAGACCAGCCGGCCCGGGATGGGCGCGATGGTGCCGTCCGGCTTCTTGTCATAGCCAATGACGTTGGACACGTTCGTGATGCCGGCCAGTACGCCGGTGCCGTCCAGATTGCGCAGGCCGCGCTTGACGCCCATCTGATCCGCCAGATGCGGATCCAGCGTGGCGTTATGCTCCATATACTCGTTGCAGAGCAGGTTCAATTCATCCGGCTCCAAAGCCGGGACGTCCGGGTAATACATTGCACATACCCCTCTCTTTATACACTTTGCATTTTTATACAGGCGCATACCCCTGCGGGCCTTCCCTTACACCAAGTGCCTGATAGATTGATTTTATAGTATATTGGCGCTTTCGTCAAGAAAAACTTAAAAATTTTGCAAAATTGCCAAGTTGACACTTTAAATAATTAAGCTGGTGGGCAGATTGTCGCGGAATGTGTAAAAATGCGCATTGACAACCGCCCCCAAACCGGTTACTATTATGTATATTGTAAGAAACACAGGGAAAGGGGAAAGTATTTTTATGAAAGCAGTTCTGATCCCGGGCGACGGCATCGGCCGTGAAATTGCAGAGAGCGTCCGCGCCGTATCCACCGCACTGAACACCGGCATCGAGTGGCAGGAATATGCCGCCGGTGCCGAGTACGCCGCCGAGAGCGGCGAGCTGATCGCCCCCGGCACGCTGGATGCCATTGAGGAATGCGGCTGGGCGCTGAAGGGCCCCACCGCGACCCCCATTGGCAAGGGCTTCCGCAGCATCAACGTCCAGTTGCGTCAACGCTTTTCCACCTACGCAAACCTGCGTCCTGTGCACACGCTGCCGGGCGTACCCACCCGCTTTGACAACGTCGACCTCGTCATTGTGCGCGAGAACACTGAGGATCTGTACAAGGGCATCGAGTATATGGTCAATGACGAGATGGCCAACGGCGTGAAGCTCATCACCCGCCCTGCGTGTGAAAAAATCTGCCGCTTTGCCTTTGACTACGCCCAGAAAAACGGCCGCAAAAAGGTCACGGCCGTGCATAAGGCCAACATCATGAAGCTGACCGACGGCCTGTTCCTGCGCACCTTCCGCGAGGTGGCCGCCGAATACCCCGACATTGCCGCCGACGACTGCATTATCGACGCCCTCTGCATGAAGCTGGTGCAGCGGCCTGAGCAGTTTGACGTGCTCGTCGCGCCGAACCTCTACGGCGATATCATCAGCGACCTCTGTGCAGGACTGGTGGGCGGTCTGGGCTTTGCGCCCAGTGCGAACATTGGCGACAACACCCGCATCTATGAGGCTGTCCACGGCTCTGCCCCCGACATTGCCGGGCAGGACAAGGCCAACCCCAGCGCCATCCTGATGGCCTTTGCCATGATGCTGAACGACCTGGGCGAGACGGAAAAGGCCGCCCGCTTGAATGATGCTATTCTGGCACAGGTCGCCGAGGGCAAGGTCGTGACTGCCGATATCGGCGGCACCGCCGGAACGAAGGAGTTTACGCAGGCGGTTATCAGCCGACTGTGATAAAGGCTTCCCCCTGAGGGGCTGCGCCCGCAGGCGCGTGTCGGAGTGCAACCGCCGTAGGCGGCACTTGGCACGGAGACTGAAGCTGTCGGCGAAGCCGACTGATGAGGGGCGCGTTTGCCGTGGCTGCCTCTTTGCCGGGTGGCTGTGGGCAGGCTGCCCCTCATCCGGCCTCGCTTCGCTCGGCCACCTTCCCCCGCGGGGGAAGGCTTTGGCGATACATATAATATGGAGGGTTCTCCCATGAAACTGCACGATACCGGCGTTTATCTTGTCCATGGCGTGCCGCAGACCGCTGCCCCGGCAGGGGTCACGGCTGACGAAGCCCGCAAGGGCACCATCGCCTACGGCATCCTCAAGGCCCATAATACCAGCGATTCCATGCAGGATCTGCGCATGAAATTCGACTCGATGACCAGCCACGACATTACTTATGTCGGCATCATCCAGACGGCCCGCGCCTCCGGCATGAAGGAATTTCCGCTGCCCTACGTCATGACGAACTGCCACAACAGCCTCTGCGCCGTGGGCGGCACCATCAACGAGGACGACCACCAGTTTGCCCTGTCCGCCGCGCACAAGTACGGCGGCATTTATGTCCCGCCGAATATGGCCGTCATCCACAGCTACAACCGGGAAATGATGTCCGGCTGCGGCCGCATGATCCTCGGCTCTGACTCCCACACCCGCTACGGTGCGCTGGGCACCATGGCCGTCGGCGAGGGCGGCGGCGAGCTGGCCAAACAGCTGGTGGGCCGTACCTACGACATGGCCTACCCCGGCGTAGTCGCCATCTATCTGACCGGCAAGCCCAACCCCGGCGTCGGCCCCCATGACGTCGCGCTGGCGCTGGTGGCCGCTACCTACGCCAACGGCTATGTGAAAAATAAGGTCATGGAGTTTGTCGGCCCCGGCGTTGCCAATCTTTCCACCGACTACCGCAACGGCATCGACGTCATGACCACCGAAACGACCTGCTGGTCCTCCATCTGGCAGACAGACGATGTTACGAAACAATACTTCGAGCAGCACAACCGCCCGGAGGCCTACAAAGAATTGAAACCTGCCGATGTAGCCTACTATGACGGCTGCATCGAGCTGGATCTGTCCACCGTTGAGTGCATGATCGCCCTGCCGATGCACCCGAGCTACGCCTACCCCATCCGCGAGCTGAAAGCCAACGCCGGGGAGATTTTGCAGGCGGCTCAGGACCAGGCCAACAAGCAGCTGGGCGGCAAGGTCGAGATGGACCTTGTGGGCAAAATCTGCGCCGATGGCCGCATCTATGTGGATCAGGGCGTGGTCGCGGGCTGCTCCGGCGGCACGTATGAGAATATCTGTGCCGTGGCGGATATCATCAAAGGCAAGAGCTGCGGCAACGGCGAGTTCAAGTTCAGCGTCTACCCCGACAGTATGCCGACCTACCTGGAACTGGTTAAGAACGGTGCGGTGGCCGACATTGTTTCCGCCGGCGGCATCTTCCGCGAGTGCTTCTGCGGCCCCTGCTTCGGCGCGGGTGATACCCCGGCCAACGGCGAGTTCTCGATCCGCCACACGACCCGCAACTTCCCGAACCGCGAAGGCTCGAAGCCCGGTGAGGGCCAGATCAGCGCCGTCGCCCTGATGGACGCCCGCTCCATCGCCGCCACCGCCGCCAACGGCGGCTACCTGACCGCCGCCAGCGAGCTGACCGATGTCGAGTACACCGTGCCCGAGTACCACTTTGAGCAGGGTGTCTACGACAAGCGCGTATACAACGGCTGGGGCCACCCGGAGCCGGACTATGAGCTGAAATTTGGCCCGAACATCAAGGACTGGCCCCAGCAGCCCGCCCTGACGGATGATTTGCTCGTGAAGATCGTCAGCTACATCACTGACCCGGTCACCACCACCGATGAGCTGATTCCCTCGGGCGAGACGTCGTCCTTCCGCTCTAACCCGCTGCGCCTAGCGGAGTTCACCCTCTCCCGCAAGGATCCGGCCTATGTGCCGAACGCCAAGGCTGTCAAGGCGCTGGATGAGGAGCGCCGCGCAGGCGCTCTGCCCGCTGAGATAGCGCGTGTCTACGATGATTTGAAGAAGCTGGGCTACACGCCCGATGCGGCAAATACCAACATTGGCTCGGCGATTTTCGCCAATAAGCCCGGCGACGGCTCTGCCCGCGAGCAGGCCGCCAGCTGCCAGCGCGTGCTGGGCGGCGCGGCAAACTTTGCCTGCGAGTACGCCACCAAGCGCTACCGCTCCAACTGCATCAACTGGGGCATGCTGCCCTTCCTGCTGGATACGCCCAACGTGCTGGCCAACGGCGATTACGTCTACCTGCCCGGCGTGCGCAAGGCGCTGCTGAATGCCGATGACGAGTTGACTGCCATCGCCGTAAAGCCGGACGGCGGCGTAGTTCGCTTTACAGTCAGCCTCGGCGCTATGACCGATGCCGAGCGGCAGATCCTGGCCGATGGATGCCTCATCAATTATTACAAGAATCACTAAATAAGAGTTGCCCTGCAGGGGCCGCATATGTGCGGCCCGCGGCTTTCCGCAAGCACTCGTCTGCCTTATACGGCAGGGCCGGGCATGCCCGGCCCCTACAAGCTCGATAAAGTAAAAGGCTGCCCGCGGGGGAAGGTTCTCCTGCGGGTAGCTTTGCTTGCATATCGTCGAAAACTCTGGTATAACACAAAAACCGCCTGCTTCAACAGGCGGTAAGGCGCTGCACACAACGGCAGGCGGTTGGCCCCACCCCCGAAAGGAGGTGAGACCATGCGATTTACATTTACTTTTTATGTTGGCCGCAAGACCATCACATTAAGTTTAGTCGTAAAAAGCAAGAACCGCCACTCGGCAAAGTGACGGTTCTTAGGTTTTCCTAAATCCCATTTTGATCGGGCCAACCGCTTGTCGCAGCGCCTTTTCTGTTATTAGTATACCGCACACCGCAGGTTAAGTCAAGCCCATTGCACCCGCGCAAATTTCGTGCTACAATACAAGTACCCTATTAAAAGCAAAGGAACGAAAAAATTATGAGTGCTATTTTAGCTGTTTGCAGTGACGCATTCTGCGCCATGGTCAGCGATGGCCGTTTTGTTGAGGAACCCATCACCGGCGACAAGCCCCACGTCATCAAGAACGACCTGCCCAAGGTGCGCAAGATCAACCGCAACGTCATGGTTGGTTTTGCGGGCGATACGTTGGCCGCCGTGCAGATCATCAACGCCGTGGATGAGTACCAGCCCCAGTACCTGACGCTGGAAAAAATCGTCAAGATCATGCGCGAAAAGGCCGCCACCGTGCAGGTGCAGCCGGTGGGCGTGCGCCTTATTGTGGGCGGGCGCAACCGCAAGGGCGAGTTCGTTATGACGATGATGGGCAGCGCCGACGGCTACGAGCCGCAGACCCAGGAGGGCCGCCCCGGCGCGTACCTCATCGAGGGGGCGTGTTCCCACACCGACGTCGGCCCCTGGCTGGAAGAAGAAGTCAAGCCCCAGGCCGCCAGCTGGCGCAGCCTAGACGATGTGGCCCGCACGCTGGACGGCTGCATTGCCAAGATGGCCAAGAACGATAAGAGCATCAACACAACGTATTTCCGTCAGCTGATCCGATAAAATACACGTAAAGGAGAAAAAATATGAAAATCGCACTGATCAACGAAAACAGTCAGGCCGCCAAGAACGCCCTGATTGAAGCAACCCTGCGTAAGGTCGTGGAGCCGATGGGCCACGAGGTCGTCAACTACGGCATGTATGCCGCCGATGATGCCGCCCAGCTGACCTACGTGCAGAACGGCATCCTGGCCGCTGTGCTGCTGAACTCCGGTGCGGCCGACTATGTCATCACCGGCTGCGGCACCGGCGAAGGCGCTATGCTGGCACTGAACAGCTTCCCCGGTGTCATCTGCGGCCATGTCGAGGACCCGGTCGATGCCTACACCTTCGCCCACGTCAACGACGGCAACGCTGTGGCCCTGCCCTTCGCCAAGGGCTTTGGCTGGGGCGGCGAGCTGAACCTCGAGTACATCTTCGAGAAGCTGTTCGGCTTCGGCCATGGCCAGGGCTACCCCAAGGAACGCGTTGTGCCCGAGCAGCGCAACAAGAGGATTTTGGACGGCGTGCGCGCTGTTGCCTTCCGCGACCTGTCCGACATCCTGAAGGATCTGGACCGCGACCTGGTCAAGGGCGCTTTCGCCGGCGAGCATTTCGCCGAGTATTTCTTCCCCGCCTGCAAGGACGAGAAGCTGGCCGCGACCGTCAGGGAACTGATGGCGTAAGCCCTGGCCCGATTTACCTAAAATAAAAATTGCCGACGCCCGGTACAACCTGACGGGCGTCGGCTTTTTATTTGTACAGCCGCGTATTTGTAGGGGGGCGGCGTCCTCGACGCCCCGCCGGGTGCGGCCAAAAAGTGATGCAATGCTTTAAGCAAAAGTAATCTTCTGCGCATCAATGTCTACACAGGCCTGGACGCCAAAGGGCAAAATGCACCGTGGCGCGGCGTGCCCGATGTTGAGGTTGCAGACGATGGGCAGCTTGGGGTCGTTGATAACTTCGACTAAAATCTGCTTGTACTCGTCCTCGTATTGGCGGTCCATCGGTTTGCCAATCAGCACGCCGCTGACGGCACGGAACACCCCGACGTTTTTGAGGTGTGTCAATGCTGCATGGTATTTTTCGGGCGGCATCTGCTCCTCGCTGGTTTCAAGCAGCAAAATTTTCCCCTGCCAGTCCTCGGCCGTGGGAAAAAGACCGTATTTTTGGCACAGTAGCGGCATATCTGCATACCGCGTACCATCGAAGAAATCATAGAAAGTGTCGATGCAACCGCCGAGAATTTCCCCAGAGAATACCGGGCTGCCCTGCAAAAGTTGGAAACCGTCGTCGGGGTGTGTGGCGGGAGCAATGCCAATCTGCGAGGGGCTGAAGTCGGTGCGGCTTTCGTACCAGACATCGCTGGGCGTGACCTCGCGGATCGTGCCGGTGCGCAGTAATTCCGTAAAATAGTGCTCGGTGTAGGGCATCATCGCGGGGCTCAATTCGCAGACGTCCGGCAGAAATGCCTGCCCATAAAATGTCGGCAGCCCGACCTTGTGCAGCATCATGTGGTTGACCGTTGTGTCGGAAAAGCCGAGAAACACTTTGCCGGTGACGGCCCTGCGCAGTTCGTCGTGGTCGAACAGATAGGGGAGCAGCCGATAGGTGTCGTCCCCGCCGATGGCGCAGAGGATCATGTCAATCCCCGGGTCGCGGAACGCCTGCAGAAGGTCGGCGGCGCGCGCCTCCGGGTGCGCGGTCAGGTAGTCGATGCCGCGCCGGGCGTTGGGCATAAAGCGGACATTTACGCCGTACCCGGCCAGGCGTTGCAGCCCAATCTCGACTTCGTGCTGTGCAAACGCCTCTCCCAGCACGCCGCGGGACAGGCTGACGACAGCGATGTTTCTAATCATGGCGATACCTCCCTGTAAGCGGTCGTAGGAATGCACCCCCAGTATATCACAGATGACAGTCGTGCGCACGGAAAAAAATTTCGTCAAATGCCGAAATTTACCGTTGACTAATTCGGCTTTGGATGGTAAAGTAAATATAGGTGCGAATAGCGCCTCATGGTAAAAATTCAAATATATGTGAGGTGGTTGTCACAATGGATACCCCTAGTCCCAGTCCTGTGTACCGATGTATCTTAAATAACGGCAGCCACCATATTTTTAGGGGCGCATCAAAGCAAACTGTGTGTTAGCCATAACCCACGGTGTTGCTCTGTTTTGCGTTGCCCAAAACCAAAATGTGCTTGGCTGCCGCCTGAAAAGGAGGCAGCTTTTTTATGTCTGATACCGCGATCCTGACCCTCCGCACGATGCTGGCCAACCTGGACGATGCCAAAAAGTACCAGAGCCTGCGCGATGTTATGTCCACCCTGCCCGCGCCCGATCTGGCCGCCGTGTTTGAGGATCTCCCGCCCGAAAAGCTCCCCGTGCTGTTCCGCCTGTGTCCCAAGGACCTGGCGGCCGAGATTTTCGCCGAACTTACCCCCGAGACCCAGCAGAACCTCATCGACGGCCTGACCGATAAGGAATTGAAGGCCGTTGTGGACGAACTGTTCGTCGATGATGCGACGGATTTGGTCGAGGAAATGCCCGCCAATGTAGTCAAGCGTATCCTTGGCCAGGCGGACCCCGCGACCCGCCGCATGATCAACGAACTGCTCAAATACCCCGAGGACTCCGCCGGTGGCGTCATGACCACCGAGCTGATGGAGCTGCGCCCCGACTGGACCGTGGCCCAGGCCATGGACGCCATCCGCAAGAACGGCTTTGACAAGGAGACCATCAACAACTGCTACGTCACCGACCGTGACCGCACCCTCATCGGCGTCGTCTCCCTGCGCGCACTGGTCCTCTCGAAGGACCCGCAGAACGAGATCATCCGCGACATGATGGATGACAACGTCGTCAGCGTTGCCACCACCACCGACCAGGAGGACGTCTCCCAGATGTTCGAGAAGTACGGCTACCTGGCTATTCCCGTTGTGGACAACGAGAAGCGTCTGGTCGGTATCGTCACCATCGACGACGCTATCTCGATCATGCAGGACGAGGCCAGCGAAGATATCGCCAAGATGAACGCTATCGGCCCGTCGGACAAGCCCTACTTTAAACAGTCTATGTGGGATCTGTATAAAAGCCGTGCGCCGTGGCTGCTGTTCCTGATGATTTCCTCCACCTTCTCCAGCATGGTCATCCGCGGGTATGAGGATGCCCTCGCCGCCGTGACGGTGCTGACCGCCTACATCCCGATGCTGACCGACGCAGGCGGCAACGCGGGCAGCCAGAGTACTTCCACCATCATCC
>OLOH01001506.1_pt1 | contig 13230 bp, 15 predicted proteins | sample 1673221 | NCBI WGS metagenome assembly OLOH01 (sample SAMEA3136767, study PRJEB25190) | human gut metagenome
CCGCCGCCGCGGAAGTTGTCGAAGCCGGCCTCGCACCAGACGGTCGCGTCGGTCATCTTCTGGATGTCTGCATCGTCCACTTCCCACCAGCGCTTCATGACGGCATTGCCATTTTCGTCCGTGCACTCGCCGCAGGCGTCGAGGCAGGCCGCGCCGGAGTTCAGCAGGTGGATGATGCCGCCGTTTTCCTTCGCCTTGCCCTCGAGATCGTAGCCGGTGACGCGCTTCGTCGCCTCAGGCGACCAGTAGGTGCGCACGTCGGCGAAGATCTGCGCGCGGTTCGTCAGCAGCTCCATGAACAGCATGCCAAGGCCGTTGAGCACGTCGTTTTCCGTTGCGAAGACCATCGGCTCCTTCGGGCCTTCGAAGTCGAAGGACGAGTTGAGGACAGCCTCAGGATAATCGCAGTTGGGCCAATGGTCCGTCCACTGTCTCTGGCCCTGGAAGCCGGCGGCGATGGCGTTGTGGCCGCAGCTCTCCTCCACATAGCCCATCTCGGCCAGTTTCGGGTTGCCGATCATCAGGTCGCGGCCGATCATCACCATCTTCACGCAGTTTTCCAGCACTTCGCGTTTCTTCTCCGGCGTATGGGCCACTTCGGGCGGGTTCTTGTCCCAGCCGAGGGTGAGATTCTCGTCCACCCACTTCATGGCGCGCTCGAACTCCTCGTGGTCGTAGATGCCCTCGTTCCAGCGGCGGATGATCTCGGACATGTCCACGGACTCGTAGCGCATGCCCAGGTATTTTTCAAACAGCTCGGGGTTGGGCGTGGAGCCGGCGATGCCCATGGCGATGGAGCCCATGGCCATGTAGGACTTGCCGCGCATCTCCGCCACGGCCAGGCCCGCCTTGGCAAAGCGGGGCACCTGCCGGGTGGGGGTGGCGAAGTGCATGTTGCCCCAGCCGCCCTTGCCGCCCCGGCAGAGGACAAAGGGCTCGTCCCCGGACATATCCGCCAGAAGCCGGCCGGTTTCCGCGTCTTTGATCAGCGTGCCTCTGGGCACGAAAATGGTCAGGTCAGGTGCGCTTTTTCCAAAGCACCGGTTTCCCCGGCCATTTTCTCCCCGCTGGGCCACGTATTTGCGTTTATAGCGGAAGTCCGCCAGGGTGGACAAATTGTCGTCCACCTGAAAAACAATGCTGCCGCCCCGGCCGCCGTCGCCGCCATCCGGGCCGCCGGCTGCCACGTATTTTTCCCGGTGGAAAGACACTGCTCCGTCGCCGCCGTCACCGGCCTTGATCTTGATTTTCGCGGTATCAATGAACATACTCCCGCCCCTTTCTTTTCAGCAAAAAGGCTTCTTCCGGCAGTGCCTGAAGAAGCCTTTGGTTCTTGTTTCGCAATCCAAATTACTCGGCGTAAACGCTGACCTTCTTGCGGTCGGCGCCCATGCGCTCGAACTTCACCTTGCCGTCCACCAGGGCGAACAGGGTATCGTCAGAGCCACGGCCCACGTTGGTGCCGGGATGGATCTTGGTGCCCCGCTGCTTTACCAGGATGTTGCCGGCCAAAACAAACTGCCCGTCAGCGCGCTTGACGCCCAGGCGCTTGGATTCGGAATCGCGGCCGTTCTTGGTGGAGCCCATACCTTTTTTATGAGCGAAGAGCTGGATATTTATTTTCAGCATGACGATCGTCTTCCTTTCTTTTTGATATGTGGATTCAAATTTCCATATAGCCCACTTGCAAGTATCCCGGATACTGTTCCTCCAGGCTTGTCAGGTGGAGTTTGAGCCCTGCCAGGAAGTCCCGGCACAAAGGCTCGTCTTTCGGCTCGATCCGGAAAAACATTTCCCCTTCCCCCGCGCGGAGAGACAATGGCGAAACATGCCGGACCTCTGTCAAAGTATTCACTGTGAGATAGGCCGCGGAGGAAACAGCCGCACAGACAATGTCCGTGCCCTCTTCCCCATATCCCGCGTGGCCTTCCATGCGGAATCCTTGAAGAGTCCCTTCCGGAAGAGTCAAAAACTGGATACGGATCATCTTACGCCTTGACGGCCTCGATCTGCACCTTGGTGTAGGGCTGACGATGGCCCATCTTGCGCTTGGAATTCTTCTTGGGCTTGTAGGTAAACACAGTGATCTTCTTGGCCTTGCCAGTCTTGACCACCTTACCGGTGACTGTGGCGCCTTCCACATAAGGAGTGCCGATCTTGGTGCCCTCTTCGCCAAACACAGCAACGACCGGGAACTCCACGGTATCGTTGTCCGCCACGTTCAGCTTCTCCACATAGATGACGTCGCCGTACTGCACTTTGTACTGCTTACCGCCGGTTTCAATGACTGCAAACATGCTTTTTCCTGCCTTTTCATTAGTCTCGCTACTGCTGGGCGGAGCTTTGGCTCACTTGTGCGAAAGGGCATAGCTCTCCCGCAGCCTACAATATGCGGCTTATACAGTTTATCATAAGGCTCCTGGGAAGTCAAGAGAAAAATTAGGTTTTCGTCTCTTTATGAGAGGTGACCAACACCCGCACTTCTTCCCCATCCTTGCTCTTTACGGCATGGATGACCTCCTGCCGCCGCAGCAATGCCAGCGCCAGGGACAGAGCCACATTGCACAGGGTGACCACCGCCAGCAGAAGTCTCCCTCCCTGGCCACGGCCGCCCCGTTTCCGGGCATACACTTTTCCCACACCGGAACAGCCTTGGCTGCCTGGCGGAATTTTCCACGGTTTCATGGTTTCCTCCTTTTTTATCCCCGGAGCTGCCCCGGGCGGACTTCTTTCCGCTTTTCGGGAAACTGCCGGTCGAATACATCCACTTCTTCCTGGGAAACATCATAGCACGCTGGGTCCCAGTAGGTTCCGGGAGCGGGCGGCAACTTTGACGGGTCAAGGACCTTGATCTGAAATACGGGGAATTCCTCTTCCCGACTCACCATTGCGTGGTAAATTCCATATTTCCCAGCAGGTTCAAACCCAAAACGGCTATAGTACGCCGGGTTTCCTGTAATGACCACTGCCGGCCACCCCAACGCTTTGGCCCGCTCCAAGGTAAAGCGAATCAGCGCCGAACCATACCCTTGCTTCTGATATTCCGGAAGCACTCCCACTGGGCCAAACAGCAAAAGAGGCTGTTTCCGGCCATCATCTGAACGATACTCTCCTTTTGCATAGGCGATCTGCGCCACCACACGGCCCTTTTCTTCCACAACGTAATCCAATTCCGGCACAAAGCTGGGGTCATTTCGCAACTGGTGGAGAAGATAGTGCTCTACGCAGCCGGGCTGATACACGTTCCAAAACGCTTCCCGGACCAGGTTTTCCACTTCTTCGTAGTCTTCCCGTTTCTCCAGACGAATTTCCATACCGTTCTCCTTTATCCCGCATCTTTTTTCAAATTGCGTAAAATCCACTGATGAGCGATTTCTGCCGTTTGTTCCGGGGTTCGTTCTGTGGTATCCACAAGCTGTATGGACGGCTCCGTCTTTCCGCCGTTTTCCTGCAGCCAGCGATTAAACTCTACGGAAGATTGAATCCAGGCGGAATCGGTCACTTTCCGACCTTCCACCATACGTTTCCGCAACACCTTTTCGTCACAGGTCAAAGCCAAATAATGCAGTGTGGAAAAATACCGGCGCTCCGGCCGCGTCTCAAACTGCTCCGGAATACAGCAGCCGCAAAGCACCACCGGTTTCCCGCCCTGGGCAACATTGGCACACAGTTTCATCCAAAGGCTGCGATAAGCGGCATAATTATCTTCCGGAGTATTATACCGTTCTTCCCAAAGAATATCGCTTTCTAAAACCAGATAGTGCTCCTCTTTTTGGAACAACAATTGGCACATAGTGGACTTTCCCACACAAGACGCGCCTGTCACCAGAAACAGAGGTAACTTTCGAGTAGGTTCCATGGCTTTCCCTTTTCTCGGTTATTTCTTATATTCCTGCTCGCAATACTGGCAGCGGTAACGGTGGGCTTCCTCGTCGCAGAGGACGAAAATCTGGTCTACATTCTCTACCGAAGTGATGCAGCGAGGGTTTTTACAGGAAATGATATTCACCAGACGCTTGGGCAAGGAGGGCTTTTTCTTTCCCGCCAACTTGCCGTTTACGATAGTGCACACGGTAGCGTTATCGTCGATAAAGCCCAGCACGTCCAGGTCGATATTCATCACGCCTTCGATCTTGATAATATCTTTCCGGCCGTATTTGCTGCTGCGGGCGTTTTTGATGATTGCCACACAGGTATCCAATTTGTCCAGCTCCAAAAGCTCGTACACCCGCATGCCCCGGCCAGCGGTGATATGGTCAATGACAATGCCGTTTTCAATGCTGTCGATATTTAACATGGTATCCCCTCCTTTAGATTTCATCCAGTACCCCAGGGGCAAGTCCCAACAATGTGAGGATCAATGCCATTCGCACAAACACGCCGCCTCGCGCCTGCTCAAAATACATGGCACGGGGATCGTCGTCCACCTCGGGCGCAATCTCGTTGACTCTGGGCAGGGGATGGAGCACTGCCAAATCCTTTTTGCCCAGATCCAGCTTTTCTTTGGTCAAAACATAGGAATCCTTCAAACGGACGTAATCCTCTTCGTTGAAGAACCGTTCCCGCTGGACACGGGTCATATACAGGATATCCAGTTCCGGCATGACTTCTTCCATGTCCCGCACTTCCTGCCAGGGATGGCCGGAAGGCTCGATGACTTCTTTCAAGATGTAGCTGGGCACCCGCAGTTCCTCGGGGGAGATCAGCACAAACTTGACGTCCTCATACCGCACCAAGGATTTGATCAGGGAATGGACCGTACGGCCAAATTTCAAGTCGCCGCACAGGCCAATGGTTACCCCGCTGATCTTTCCCCGCTTCCGACGGATGGTCAGCATGTCCGCCAAAGTCTGGGTGGGGTGCTGATGCCCGCCGTCTCCTGCGTTAATGACGGGGATCTTGGAGTAACGGGCAGCCACATAAGGGGCGCCTTCCTTAAAATGACGCATGGCGGCAATGTCCGCGTAGCTGGAAATCATGCGGATGGTATCCGCAACGCTCTCCCCCTTGGAAGCAGAACTGCTTCCGGCAGAGGAAAATCCCAACACTTTGCCTCCCAAACGCATCATGGCAGATTCAAAACTCAACCGGGTACGGGTACTGGGCTCATAGAACAAGGTCGCCAGGATCTTCCCGTCGCAGGCATGGGCATACGCTGCAGGGTCCGCCAAGATCTGTTCCGCCAATGTGAGCAGCCGGTCCGTTTCCTCCCGGGTAAAATCCAGTGGATCAATAAGGTGTCTCATAGTGTCCCTTCCTTTCCCATCTTCTTCTGTTTTTTTCTTTTTCAGCCCTCAAAAAAGACCGCCGCGAACTTTTGCCGCGGCGGCCCAACAGAAAGCTGGGCACTCCCAACGCTTTTCTGTTTTATTCCTCTTCTTCCTCTTCCGGAGCATCCCAGTTGTGCCAAACGTTCTGCACATCGTCGTTGTCCTCAAGGAGTTCCAGCATCTTCTGCATCTTGACGATTACTTCTTCATCGTCGATCTTGGTGTAAGTATCGGGCACCATTTCCACCTCAGCGGAAACAAATTCGTAACCCTTCTTCTCCAAGTCTTCCCGTACCCCACTGAAATCAGAGGGTTCGGTGGAAATCTCAAACACGTCGTCATCGGCGGCGAAATCGGAAGCGCCAGCCTCCAACGCGTCGCTCATCACCGTGTCTTCGTCCAGACCTTCCCGCTCGATCACGATGACGCCTTTCTTGTTGAACATAAAGGACACACAGCCTGTGGTTCCCAGGTTGCCGCCAAACTTGTCAAACGCGTGGCGCACATCGGCAGCGGTACGGTTCCGGTTATCGGTAAGGGCTTCCACGATCACGGCCACGCCGCTGGGACCATACCCTTCGTAGGTGATATTTTCGTAATTGTCGGTGCTGCCGTCACCAGCAGCCTTTTTGATGATACGCTCAATGTTGTCATTGGGCACATTGGCTGCCTTCGCTTTCGCGATGCAGTCACGCAGACGGGAGTTGGCAGCCGGATCGGCACTGCCGCCCTCTTTTACCGCCACGGTGAGCTCACGGCCGATCTTGGTGAAGATCTTTGCCTTGGCGCCGTCGGCTTTTTCTTTCTTCCGCTTGATGTTATTCCATTTCGAATGTCCTGACATGTTTCAACCGCCTTATCCACTCTAGTGTATTCTTCGAGATATCATATCACATTTTTTTCTGGATTTCAAGAGCGATTGCCCGGGCTTGTACCTGAGCCATCCCTTTATGTTCTTCCCCCAGGTCGGTGGCGTCCCACAGTGCGCAGCCGGCAAGGGTGGTGTTCATCACGCTGAACGCCCGTTCCAACTGGTGGGTGCAAACATCCACCCCAAAACTGTCCTGGGAACCCATGGTCAAAAGCAGCACAGCGTCCCGATGTTTTTTAATGGGAGGTTTTATCCCCAGAGAAAATCTGGCCTCAAAATACCGCTGGGTACGGTCCAACAGTGCTTTCAGCGGCGCGGGGAAAGAATAATTGTACACAGGGGACGCCACCACCAACAGGTCGCTGTGGCGCAGCGCCTTGTCAAAATCGTCCAGATCGTCAAAGGCGCATTTCTCCTCCTTGGCGCACTGCCGGCAGCCCGTACAAGGCCGGACATTCATTTCATACAGGTTGAGTTCTTCCACTTCCCAGCTCTTGTTTTCCTGAAAACACTCCAGAAAGCTGTCCAGCAATTTCCGGGTACAGCCATGGCCGTGAGGGGACCCAAAGAGCACCAACACTTTTTTCTTCGTTGAAAACAAGCTCATGTTTACTGTCCTTTCCCAAAATGGATTTCAGTCTCACAGGTTGCCTGGGCTTCCGGTCTGGCTCCACCATGGAAAATTTTCTGGCGATCTATCTTAACCAAACACGCCCAAGTGCTCCAACAGGATCTTCAAGCCCATGAGGATCAAAATGATGCCGCCTACCAGTTCCGCCCGGCTTTTGTACTTCGCCCCGAACAGGCTGCCCACCTTCACGCCGATCATGGAAAGCAAAAAGGTGATGACTCCAATAAAGGAGACCGCCGCTCCAATGTTCACGCTGAGGAACGCGAAGCTTACCCCTACGGCCAAGGCGTCAATGCTGGTGGCCACCGCCATGGGCAGCATGGCTTTCACAGACAGGGACGCGTCGGGACATTCCTCCTCTTTGGAGAGGGCTTCCCGGACCATATTTCCGCCGATGATGGCCAACAATCCAAAGGCGATCCAGTGATCCACGGCGGTGATCTGCGCACGGAACTGCACGCCTACAAAATAGCCGATCAAAGGCATCAACGCCTGAAAACCGCCAAACCACAATCCGACCAGAGCCATCTGTCCCACGTTGACTTTCCGCAAAGCCAAGCCCTTACACACCGACACGGCAAAGGCATCCATTGAAAGTCCAACCGCGATCAAAAACAGTTCCACCAAACCCATTGCTTTTTACCTCCAAGTTGTTTTCGGCGTTTTCCGCGCATGAAAAAAGACTCGCGGAAAACACCCAATTCTATGAATGAACGGGCGTTTTCCATGAGTCTCGTTTTTTCAGACAATACCAGATCCTGGGATCATTGTGTTGACATTGCCGCGGCAAGCCGCAAACTACTCCCCCATGGGAACCTTGCCTTTCCCAAAAAGGCAGGCAAAGCTATCGTTTCCTGATTATAGCCCATGAAAGTGCAGTAAGTCAAGGCAAACTTAGCCCAGTTTTCTCCCCGCATACTGGGGCCCTGCTCACAGTTTCCAAATGTCCCGGTTGTACTCGGCGATGGAGCGGTCGGAAGAGAAATACCCTGCTTTGGCAATATTTACCAGCATCTTTTTTGCCCAGGCCATACGGTCCTCAAACTCCGCCACGGCCTGCTCTTTGACCTGGATATATTCCTTCACATCCAGCAGCGCCATGAACCAATCCTTCCGGGTCATGTCCTTATACAGCCGCGCTAGGTTCTCCGGGTCCCCCAGGCGCATCATCTGGGGGCTGATGATAAAGTCCACCAAGTCCGTGATCTCTTCGTCTTTACCATAAAACTCCCAGGGATGATAGGCGCTCTTGGCGTACAGGTCCATCACCGTCTCGCTGGATTTTCCGAAAATGTAGATGTTTTCTTCCCCAACCAGGTCGTGGATCTCCACATTGGCGCCATCCATTGTACCCAGGGTCACTGCTCCGTTGAGCATGAACTTCATGTTTCCGGTGCCGCTGGCCTCCTTGGAAGCCAGGGAGATCTGCTCGGAAATGTCGCAGGCGGGGATCAACCGCTCCGCCCAGGTGATATTGTAGTTCTCCACCATCACCACTTTCAGCCAAGGACTAACGTCCGGATCTTTCGCGATAAAATCCTGCAGGCAGAGAATCAAGTGGATGATGTCTTTGGCAATGATATACGCGGGAGCCGCTTTTGCTCCAAACAGCAGCGTGATGGGCCGCTTGGGCTTGTGCCCCGCTTTGATCTGCTTGTATTTCCAAATGATATACAGGGCATTCATCTGCTGGCGCTTATACTCGTGAAGGCGCTTGATCTGAATGTCATAGACCGAGTTTTCATCGATCTCAACGCCGGATTCTTCTTTCAGATACGCTGCCAGCTCCCGCTTATTCTGCTGCTTGATGTCCAAAAGCTGCCGCAAAGCAGCGTCGTCATCCTGAAATTGCAGGAGCTTCTCCAGTTCGTTGGCGTCTTTTTTCCAGCCGTCGCCGATCTTTTCGGTGATGAACTGAGAAAGGGCTGGATCGCAGTGCATGAGCCACCGACGGAACGTGATGCCGTTGGTTTTATTGTTGAACTTTTCCGGGTAAATGTCCGCAAAAGCCTTCAACTCGGAGGTCTCCAGGATCTCCGTATGCAAGGACGCCACTCCGTTGACGGAGAATCCATAGTGGATATCCATATGGGCCATGTGCACCAAATCGTTTTCATCGATGATGGCAAGTTTTTCATCTTCATACTTGGCTTTTACCCGCTTATCCAACTCTTGGATAATGGGCACCAGCTGGGGAACCGCTTCTTCCAAATAATCCAGGGGCCATTTTTCCAGAGCTTCCGCCAAGATGGTGTGGTTGGTATAGGCGCAGGTCTTGGTCACAGTGGCGATAGCATCGTCCATGGACACTCCCTTGGCTGTGAGCAGACGAATCAATTCCGGAATGACCATGGAGGGATGGGTATCGTTGATCTGGATCACCGCGTATTTGTGCATCTGAGCCAGAGGCCGGCCCTTTTCCTCCAATTCCTTCAAGATAAGCTGGGCCGCGGAGCTGACCATGAAATATTGCTGGTACACCCGCAAAAGCCGTCCTGCCCGGTCGCTGTCATCGGGATAGAGGAACAGCGTCAAATTGTGGGCAATGTCCGTTTTGTCAAAATCGATCCCCTTCTTCACCAGACCTTCGTCTACCGATTCCAGGTCGAACAGGTGCAGCCGGTTGACCCCATTTTCATAACCGGAAACATACAGGTCATACAGTACAGAGGTGACGTCCCCTTGGGGGAAGGGCACCGTAAAGGTAACATCAGTCTTTTTCAGCCAGCTTTTGGGAGAAAGCCACTGGTCAGGACGTTCCTGCTGCTTGTGGTCCTGGAAATACTGGTGGAACAGACCGAAATGATACAGCAGCCCAACACCGTCCCCGGGCAAACCCAAAGTGGCCGCGGAATCCAGGTAACAAGCTGCCAACCTTCCCAAGCCGCCGTTGCCCAGGGAAGGCTCCGTCTCCTGCTCTTCCACCTTGGCAATGTCTTTTCCCGCTTCCGCCAAGGCTTCCTTTACCTGGTCGTAAATTCCCAGATTGATCAAGTTGTTGGACAGCAACTTGCCCACCAGAAACTCCGCAGAAATATAATAGAGTTTTTTCTCCCCCTGGATCTTCGGCGCCGCTTCCAGCTTCTCCTGGGTCAATTCCAAAAGCGCCAGATAAATTTCTTTGTAGTCCGCCGCCATCAGGCCCTTGCTGAAACGCAGGCCCACTTTCTGTTCCAGTTCGTCACGCATGCGCATGGTCAGTTCCTCCTATTTCCCTGGCCCGGCCGTAAATCGTAGTGAGCCGAGCCATTTTCTTTGCCAGTTTCTTGGTGGCGCCGTCTTTGGGGCACCGCCACCGCCAGTTGAGTCCTCCCACGGTGGAAGGCGTATTGATCCGGGCTTCGCTGCCCAGATTCAAATAATCCTGGAAAGGCACAACGGCCAGATCCGCCACGCTGGAAAGCGCCGCCCGGATGAACGCCCAGTTTCCGTCCTTGGGGTCCTCCAAGCCCAGATAATCCAACGCCAGCTGCACGTCTTCCGGCGAAGCGGATTCAAACCAGCCCCGGGTGGTATCGTTATCGTGGGTCCCGGTGTACACCACGCAATGGTTGGGCAGATTGTGCGGCAGATAGGTGCTTTCCTCGCTGGCACTGAACGCAAATTGCAGCACTTTCATGCCCGGGTAACCACTGCTCTTTAAAAGCCTATGCACCGCCGGAGTAAGCATACCCAAATCTTCCGCGATTATGGCAGCGTCTTCCACGGTCTGGTTGATTTTCCGGATAAAATCCATGCCGGGACCTTTCCGCCATCTGCCGTTTTTGGCCGTTTCATCCCCATAGGGAATGGCGTAATAGCTTTCAAAGCCGCGAAAGTGGTCGATACGGACCACATCGTACACGGCGCTTGCATGGCGCAGCCGTCGTATCCACCAGGCGCACCCGGTCTTTAAGTGTACATCCCAGTTGTACAGCGGGTTGCCCCAAAGCTGCCCGTCCGCCGCGAAAGCGTCCGGCGGGCAGCCCGCCACCTCCGTCAGCGCGCCGTCCGCGTCTACCTGGAACAGCGAAGGGTCGGCCCAGAGGTCGGAGGAATCCGGCGAAACGTAGATAGGAATGTCACCGATGAACTCCACGCCCTTTGCGTTGGCGTAGGCCTTCAGAGCGGCCCACTGCTCGTAAAACAGGTATTGCACCACCTGCCAGAAGCGGACCTGCCCTGCCAGACGCGCCCGTGCTGCGGCCAGCGCCGCGGGCCTGCGCGCGCGTACGTCTTTGGGCCACAGCGAAAAGGCGCGCATGCCGTTTTCCGCCTTCAAAGCCATGAACAGCGCGTAATCGTCCAGCCAGAACGCGTTGGCGGCGCAGAAATCGCGGAATGCGTCCTCCCCGGCATCAAAGCGGCGCACGGCCAGCTCCAGCACGGCAAAGCGCGTGCGGAACAGGGCGCCGTAGTCGATGCCTTCGGGCGCTTCAGGGCCGAAATCAAAGCGTGCGATCTCGTCGTGCGTCAGCAGGCCGCGCTGCTCCAGCGCGTCGAGGTCGATGAAATAGGGGTTGGCCGCAAAGGCCGAAAAGCTCTGGTACGGGCTGTCGCCGTAACCCGTGGGCCCGATGGGCAGGATCTGCCAGTACCGCTGCCCGGCCGCCGCCAGAAAATCCACAAAACGGTAGGCTTCCGCCCCCAGGCTGCCGATGCCGTAGGGCGAGGGCAGAGAGGAGACAGGCATCAGGATGCCGCTGGTGCGCATCAGCCTTTCACCGCCCCGGCCACGACGCCCTCAATGATATACTTCTGGCACGCCAGGTACAGAATGATGATGGGCAGCACCGTGAGCATGATGCAGGCCATCATGGGGCCCATCTCCACGCGGCCGTAGCTGCCGCGGAAGTACTGGATGAGCATGGGGATGGTGCGGTATTTTTTGATGTCCAGCACCAGCGTGGGCAGCAGATAGTCGTTCCACACCCACATGGCCTCCAGAATGGCGACGGAGATCATGGTGGGCTTGAAAATGGGAAATACGATGCGGAAATACGTCTGGATGGGGTTGCAGCCGTCGATCATGGCAGCCTCTTCGATCTCCAGCGGGATGCTTTTGACAAAACCGCAGAACATGAACACCGCCAGCCCCGCGCCGAAGCCCAGGTAGATGATGGCAATGTTGGAGGGCCTGTTCAGGCCCAGACTGTCCGCCGTCTGGGAAAGTGTGAACATCACCATCTGGAACGGCACCACCATGCTGAACACACACAGATAGTACATGGCCTTGCTCATCAGAGAATTGACGCGGGTGATGTACCACGCGCACATGGAACAGCACAGCAGGATGAGCGCCACGCTGGTGACGGTGATGAGCGTGCTGTACCAGAAACTCTGTAAAAAGCCCTTGGAAGAAATGGCGTTGACGTAGTTTGCCGCGCCGGCAAAGGTATCTGCCGTGGGCGGCAGGAACGCCGTAGAAGTACTGATGGAGGTCTCCTTTTTAAAGGAGTTCAGCAGTATCATGAGGATTGGGTACACATACAGGACAGATGCTACGGAGAGCAGCACCGTCCAGAACAGATTGAAGCCTTTTTTTGCCTTGACCATTACTGCTGCACCTCCCTGGAACGTGTTGCCCTGAGCTGAACAAGGGCTATGGCTACCACGAGCACGAAGAAAATGACGGCCTTTGCCTGGCCGATGCCCTTCCACTGCGGACCGGAGCGGGTATAGAACGTGTTATAGATGTTCAGGGCCAGCATCTCGGAGGCGTGATTGGGTTCGCCGCCTGTCAGCGAAAGGTTCTGGTCGAACAGCTTGAATGAGTTCGTCAGCGACAGGAACAGGCATATGGTGACGGAGGACATGACCATCGGCAGCTTGATGCGCACCAGCGCCTGCCAGGGGTTCGCGCCGTCGATCTGCGCAGCCTCGATAAGGTCCCCGGGCACGTTCTGAAGCCCGGCGATATAAATGATCATCATATAACCCACCTGCTGCCAGCACATCAGGATGATGAGCCCCCAGTAGCCGGCCGCCGTGTTGAGCTGCAGCAGCGGCTGTTTGACCAGCGACAGCACGCAGTTGATGAGGATCTGCCAGATGTAGCCCAGCACGATGCCGCCGATGAGATTCGGCATAAAGAACACGGTGCGGAATACATTGGTGCCCTTGATGCCCCGCGTGAGCAGCAGCGCGATGGCAAAGGCCAGCACGTTGATGAGAATGGTGGACACGGCTGTGAAGCCCAGTGTGAACCAGAACGCGCTGCGGAACGTGGTGTCCGAAAACGCTTTGACATAATTGGAAACGCCCACCCAAGAGGCGTTGCCCACCGTGGTGAATTTGCAGAAGGAGAGATAGATGCCCTCTGCAAAGGGGACGATGAACCCGATGATGAACGCGGCCAGCGTCGGCAGCACAAACAGCGGGAAATATTTTTTGAGCGTCTTTTCCATAGCGGCTGCGGTCCCTTCCTTTCCTTTTTCTTTTGCTTACTTATAAAATGGGGGAGCCAAGCTCCCCCCTTT
>OLOH01001508.1_pt1 | contig 13220 bp, 12 predicted proteins | sample 1673221 | NCBI WGS metagenome assembly OLOH01 (sample SAMEA3136767, study PRJEB25190) | human gut metagenome
CAGATCAAAGAGCTTGCACCGGATAGTTTGACGGTCCATGCACTTGCAATGAAACATGGTTCGAGACTGACACGCGAACGGGCTGCAAGCGCAGAAAAACAAAATTACAAACAGATGGCAAGAGAGCTGGAAGAGATGATCGATATGGCACGTAAGGCGGCCGGTGAGATGGGACTTTATCCGTATTATCTCTACAGACAGAAGAATATGCTTGAAAATCTTGAAAATATAGGCTGGACAAAGCGGGGTCACGAGAGTTTGTATAATATCTATATAATGGAAGAGGTTCAAACCATACTTGCAATGGGTGCAGGTGGCTCGACAAAGCTTGTTGACAAAGAGGGCGGACGTTTGGAGCGTGTGTTCAATTACAAATTTCCGCTGGAATACAATAAGCATTTTGAGCTTATGCTTAAGCGAAAAAATGAGATAGAGGAATTTTATGCTAAAGAAAAATGAGATTATCAGGCTTGAAATAAGCGGTATGACAAATGAGGGCAACGGAGTAGGAAAGCACGAGGGCATTGCTGTTTTCGTGCCTTTTACTGTTATTGGCGACGTTATTGAATGCAGGATAGTCAAGGTCTGCAAAACGTATTGCTATGGCATTACCGAAAATATTGTAAGTGGTTCGGTTGAAAGAACGAAGAACGATTGCCCTGTGTATTCAAGGTGTGGCGGTTGTTGTTTTCGTCACATGAGCTATGAGGAAGAATGCCGTGTAAAAGAGCAGTTCATAAAGGATTCATTTGAGCGTATTGGTAAGCTTTATCCTGAATATGACAGCTTTGAGGGTTGTAAACAGCTTGTTGGCTATCGCAATAAGGCGCAGTACCCTGTAGCAGAGCAGGACGGCAGGGCAGTTTGCGGATTCTATTCAAGGCGTTCTCATCATGTATGCGATTACACTGATTGTGCGTTACAGCCTGCTATATTTAAAGCTGTCGCTGATGACATAATGGCATATGTGAACAAGCGTAAGATAAAGGCATACAACGAGGAAACGGGAAGCGGTCTGCTCAGGCATATTTATCTCAGGCGTGGCGAACACTCAGGTGAGATAATGGTCTGTCTTGTTATTACCGACCTTAAAAAGCGTGGCGTATTTGATGTGCTTGTGGGTGAGCTTTGCAAAAAATATGCTGATATAAAGAGTATAGTTTTCAATGAGAATAACCGAAAGACCAACTGTATACTCGGACAGAAGCTTGTTACTGCGTATGGAAGCAACACGATACACGATACCATGTGTGGAAATGATATAGAGATATCACCGCTGTCATTTTATCAGGTAAATACAATTCAGGCGGAGCGGCTTTATGAAATTGCCGCAGATTATGCTCAGCTGACAGGAAAGGAAACTCTTCTTGATCTTTACTGCGGTGCAGGAACGATCGGTTTGTCAATGAGCAAAAAGGTGAAAAAGCTCATAGGTGTTGAGATAATAGAGTCTGCGATAGACAATGCAAAACGAAATGCCGCAGCAAACAATGTCACAAATGCGGAATTTATATGTGGTGACGCAGGAAAGATAGCAGAGATACTTTACAGCCGTGGCGAACGACCAGATGTGATAATAGCTGACCCTGCAAGAAAGGGCTGCACTAGGGACGCACTGGAGTACATGGCAAAAATGTCCCCTGACAGGATAGTTATGATATCCTGCAATCACGCTACTGCTGCTAGGGACTGTGCTGTGCTGGAAGAGTTGGGGTATAAGACGGTCAAGGTCAAGGGCGTGGATCTGTTTGGGAGAACGGGGCATGTGGAGACGGTTTGTTTGCTGTCAAGAAAATAAAATCAAGTGCTGAAAAGTGGCGTATTTCCGGGCTTTTTCGGAGGTTTGGATTTGAAGCCAGACTTCTGAAAAAGCTCGGTTTTCTTATATGGAAACATATCTACTGCAAAATGTGTGTCAGGTTGTAACCTTGGAATAGATGTCACAATTTGAGACAGTGGATTAGATGTCAGGCATTTTGGGATGATTTTTGGAAAATGAAAACGGATGACAACTAATCCGGCAACTCGACCATTTTGGGTGTTTGTAGGCAGTGGAATAGATGTTAAGAGAGGCTATACAAATTGGAATTTGCTGTGTCAACTGTACCGATATATCACTTCAGCAATTCCGGAACAAGGTTACTGTAATACGCTGTCTTGCCTGACAGCACATCGTCATAGAATCTCTGCTTCCAGTCAATGTATGCCACTGCCTTTTGCAGTTCCGTAATGGATTTGAGCAAGGTTTCTTTTTTTTCTGCAAGAATCACCTTACGTTCCGGAATTGTGCCTTCGCCCTCCATGCACAAAGCAAGATATTGCTTCATCTCTGCAATGCTCATTCCACAGCTTTTCAGGCAGTTCAGACTCTGAATCCATTTGATGTCATGTTCGTCAAAAACACGATAATTTCGCCTGTCTCGCTTGACATTGGGGACCAATCCCTCGTTGCAGTAGAATTTCAGATTTTCATAGGTCATATTGGTGAGAGTACAAGCCTCTTTCATAGAATACACAAAAAATCCTCCTGTTTTTGAAAAAAATCCTTGACCGGTAGTAACTACCGGCTGTTACAATAATACCACAGAATAAAATTTAACACAACAGGAGGCTTTTGTTATGGACTATATTACTTTGAGCAACGGTGTGAAAATGCCACAGTTGGGCTATGGCGTATTTCAGGTGACACAGGAGGAATGCGAACGTTGCGTATTGGATGCACTAAAGGTCGGCTATCGTGCCATTGATACGGCACAAAGCTATTTTAATGAAGAGCAGGTCGGTGCAGCAATCGAAAAAACCGGTGTTGACCGTAAAGATATTTTCCTGACCACAAAGGTCTGGATCGAGCATTACGGCTATGAGAAAGCTAAAGCATCGGTTTTAGACTCTATGGAAAAGCTACGTACAGATTATCTTGATCTTTGCCTGCTGCATCAGCCGTATTCGGATTATTACGGGGCATGGCGGGCACTGGAAGAACTATACGAAGAAGGAAAAATTCGTGCCATTGGTGTATCTAATTTTTATCCTGACCGTTTGGTGGATATTTGCTCCTTTTCCCGCATTAAACCGATGGTAAATCAGGTGGAGGTACATCCTTTCTATCAGCAGGAAGAGGCAAAAAAGTGGATGGACAAGTACAGCGTACAGATTGAGGCCTGGGCTCCGTTTGGCGAAGGCAGAGGGAATATGTTTCAGAATCCTGTGCTGAATGAAATCGGCAAAAAGTATGGTAAAAGTGCAGCACAGGTTATTCTCCGCTGGCATTTGCAACGAGGCGTAGTGGTGATTCCAAAGTCCACACATATCGAACGAATGCAGGAAAACCTGAATGTATTCGACTTTGCACTCTCAGCGGAGGATATGGCAAGAATTGCCGCCCTGGACACGAAAATGAGTGCTTTCTTTTCCCACTATGACCCGGCTAAGGTGGAATGGTTTGCAAATATGGTGGAAGAACGCAAAAAGAACCATGACAGTACAAAAGAAAAAAAGGATTGGTAAGGGAGGAAAAGGTTAGCAGCGAAAGTACGTAACATAAGCAGATAAATTCAAGTTTGCAGAATAGAAATACCCTCCCGGCCATCATGGCCGAGAGGGTTTCGTGCATCTATGGGATTATCTTTCAATATCCATGTTCAGCCCGGACTTAAGTTCCACAGTGAAGTGGTCCTCCCAGACAATGATCCGTTCAAGCCATCGTTTCACCAGGGCCTCGCCGAAGGCCTCTAAGCGAGCAGGGGGCTGTTTGATGAAAAGTCCTGCAGCTTGTTGATGCGGGCAATCTGTGCGTCTCTGGCAGCAGTATTGACTGTACATTTTTCTCGCTGTTCCTGGAGTTTGAAGATCTGGTCGGCAATCTCGTCGTAAAAGTCCTGCAAGAAGTAAATCAGCATAAACTAACGATCCAGTTACGCCTTTTAAAGATAATTAACGATACAGCAAGCCTGAACAATTCCTCCGTGGTAAGCAATGTATACACACCAACAATTGCAACGGTGTACAAAGGGAACATAATAAAAAACTTAATAATGGACTGCCAATCTTACACAAAGTACCGCCCAAACGAGACTACGGGCGGTATTTTTGTATCATGGCGGAGAAAGGAGGAACTTCCCACGGGGGCTTGACTGAAAAGTTGAGCCCCTTTTTTCATGCCAAAAAACAGGAGGTAAATGCTTATGGCAGATGATAAAACCACAAAAACGCCGGAACAGCCGGTAACGGATAGCGGGCCGGGCAAGGAAACGCCTCCCGCTCCCCCAAAAGAGCCGGAGAAGGTTTCCGTTTCTCCGGAGCCGGAAAAAAAGACGGAACCGGAGGTAAAGAACCCGCAGGTTTCCGTCTATAACTTCGCTGAAATTATGAAGGAAAAGAAGGTCGAGGAACGGGCGGCAGCTCCCAGCGGGGAAAAGTCTGCCCCGGCAAAAACGGAAAAACCGGAAAAGCAGCCGGAGGCTCCGAAAAAAGCGGAGGAAAAACCCAAAGAGCCGGAACAGCCGAAGCGCCGGGGCCGTCCCCCGAAAGCAGATAAGGACAAGGCCGCAACCCCGAAGCCCGAAGCTCCCGCACAGAAACCGGAAAATGCGGTCAAAAAGGAACCGGAGAAAAAAACGGCGCCAACGGTACAGGCCGCTCCCGCTCCGAAGGAACCCGAAAAACCGAAGGATGCACCACGCCGGGGCAAGGAACAGATCGTCTATATCAAGCTGAACGAGCTTCACGCCTTCAAGAACCATCCCTTTGAGGTTCGGGATGATGAAGAAATGCGGGCTATGGTGTCCAGCGTCAAGGACAAGGGCGTGACCCAGCCCGCTATCGTCCGTCCCCGTGAGGATGGCGGCTATGAGATCGTGTCCGGCCACCGCCGCCAGAAGGCCAGCGAGCTTGCCGGATATGCGGATATGCCCTGTATTGTTCGTAATCTGACGGACGATGAAGCCATCACGCAGATGGTCGAGGACAATCTCAACCAGCGTGAAGAAATCCTCCCCAGTGAGCGGGCCAAAGCCTTGAAAATGCAGCTTGAGGCCATCAAGCACCAGGGCTCCCGCACTTCGGGCCAGATTGACCCGAAGGACGCAGGAAAACGCTCCAACGAAATTGTAGCCGAGCGCAATAAGATGGCGGTCAAGCAGGTGCAGCGGTATATCCGGCTCAATGAGCTGGTTCCCGACCTGATGAAGCTGATGGATGAAAAAAAGCTGGGCTTTACTACGGCGGTGGAGCTTTCCTATATCGGCAAGAAGAACCAGAACTATATCGCCGTCGCCATTGACAGCCAGCAGTCCTCGCCTTCACAGGCGCAGGCAAAGCGTATGCGTGAGCTGGACGAAAAGAAGCTGCTCAACGGGGATGTGATCGACGGCATTATGATGGAGGACAAAAAGGAGGTAGACAAAGTGATTTTGACAGGTGCGGAACTGAGCAAGTATTTCGGCAAGGAAACTACGCCGAGGGAAATGAAGGACCAGATCATCAAGCTGCTGGACGACTGGAAGGGTCAGCAGAAGGAACATGAAAAGCCGGAGAAGAAAACCGAACAGGAAAAGTAAGCCCAAACTTCGGGTCAGCATGGCCCGAGGATTGCGGGGCTCTGCCCCGCGCCCCGAAGCTCTGGAGATATAAATTATTCCCCGTCGCCAGTTATTCCGTAGCATAGCCGGGAAAATCAGTCAAGGGCAGCGCCGCCGCAGGCGGTGCCAGAGGCACCCTTGACGGATTTCTCCCGGTTATGCTTTTTCCCGGTCAAGCGACGGGGATATAAATTCTCCAGAGCCGTTCCCCTTCCCGGGGGAAGGGGCGGAGGGGTTGGGCGAACTCTTGCTTTTCCCTAAACCAAAACAGAAATGGAGGCTCAACCAATGAAACGACCTTTAGCATACCTGACCGCCGCATGGAGCGGCGAGCCGGATGTTGATATGGAGCTGGCGGCCCACTACTGCCGTCTTGCTTATGAGGCGGGCTTTTCCCCGATCTGCCCGCTCTTGTACCTGCCGCTGTTTTTGAATGACAGCGTTCCCGAGGAACATAAGGCCGGGATTGATATGCGCCGGGATATGCTGCGGCGTTCCCACACCCTGATCGTCTGCGGCAGCGCTGTGGACGAGGATGTAAAAAATGATATTGCGGTTGCCGGGCGGCTGGGCATTGCGGCGACCACACTGGAAGGGGTGCTTGCCGTGAAGGGACACGGCACCCCGGGCCATGCCGGACATTAAGCTGGGAAGCCTTTTCGACGGGATCGGCGTGTTCCCTCTGGCTGCTTCCCGGTGCGGTATCCGTCCGGTATGGGCCAGTGAGATTGAAAAAGCGCCCATCTCCATAACCAAAAGGCACTTTCCCGACATGGTGCATTTGGGGGATATTACGAAGGTGGACGGCGGGAAAATCCCACCTGTCCATATAATTACCTTCGGTTCCCCCTGTCAGAACCTTTCTCTGATCGGCAACCGCTCCGGCCTTGCCGGGGCAAAATCAAGCCTGTTCTATCAGGCGTTTCGTATCATACAGGAAATGAGGGATGCTACTGATAACCTATATCCAGCTATCGCTGTTTGGGAAAACGTCATGGGAGCGTTTTCTACAAATGACCGGATGGACTTTAGAGCCGTCCTATCCGCCTTCTCGGACACCGAAGTTCCAATGCCTCCTTCGGGAAGATGGGGAAACGCCGGAATGGTGCGAGGGGGAACGCCTGATGTGTGCTGGCGGCTCATGGACGCCCAGTATTGGGCAGGCTCCCGAAGGCTGGCACGAAGGCAGCGGATTTTCGTCGTGGCGGATTTTGGAGGCAGACGTGCCGCAGACATACTATTTAAGCCCCGTCCAATGCTCCCACTTCCTCCGCCTTGCGGAGAGGGCGGGCGGGCCGCCGCCGAAGGAGATCGAACAGCTTCTTTTGAAACAGGGCGGCAGATACCAGTCATCCACCCCTTTCAGTGCTTCCGTATGCGGGGAGCGGCAAAAAGGCAGGAAGAAACGGCCTTCCGAAACAGCTTCGGATTACCAACTGACCCTTTTCCCACTCTTTTAGCCAGTGACGTGACGCCCTTTGCCTTCTGGTATGAGGGCGACCCGGAGGGCGGCTGTATCCGTTTTCTGACGGAAACGGAAAGCGAACGGCTGATGGGGCTGCCAGAGGGCTGGACAAAGTACGGGGCGGACGGCGTGGAGATTCGGCCTCTGCAACGCTACAAGGCGCTGGGAAACGCGATTGCCCTCCCTTGCGCCGATTACATTATGGCCGGGATCTATGAGGTGCTGGCTGACCGGGCCGGAAAGGAGGAATGAGCCCATGTTTGAAGCCTATATAACCAATACAGCCCTGTACCCCTTAATGGGGATCGAGGTAGGGACAACGGTACATTTCCCCATGACGACACAGGAGTTGCAGACCGCCCTTGCCAAAATCGGGATAGACGGGAAACGGTACAGCGAAGTGTTCTTTACCAGCTTTGACAGTGATGTGCTGGGGCTCTACGATCATCTCTACGAATGTGAGAACATCGACGAGCTGAACGAGCTGGGCCACGCCCTGCTGGAAGTACGGGATAAGGGCGGACTGGAAACCTTTGAAGCCGCTCTTGTCTTGGGAAACCACACAAGGAGCGTGAAGGATTTGATAAACCTGACGCAGAACCTTGACCTTTACCGCTTTTACCCGGATATTTCCGATGATGAAGGGCTGGGCCGTCTTTACGCCGACGAGCTTGGAACCATCGACATACCGGAGCACATTCAGAACTACTTCGATTATGAGGCATACGGGCGGGATGTGCGTATCAACGAGGGCGGCGTATTCGCTCCCGGTGGGTATGTGTCGGCAGTCCCGGAGGGCTTCAAGGAGTATTACCACGGGCCGCAGGACATTCCGCCGGAACACCGGATATTTGCCTATCCTGAAAAGGCCGAGCCTGTCCACTCCATTCTCGCTGCACTCAAACGGTTTCAAGAAGCCCCACCCGCTCCGAAAAAGGACAAGGCGGGGCCTTCCCATGAAGAACGGTAAGACTTCGGGCCAGCATGGCCCGAAGCATAAAGGAGGTGCATACCATCAACTATTACCCTATCAATGAAGGGGCCGCCCGCCGGGCAAAAGAAATGAACAGCTTTTCCGACTACAAGGAAGGGAGCGCAACGGCGGAATACCGGGCAATGGTGGACAAGGCCGCCGCCATAGCGGAAAAGCAGAAATCCCGGGTGGACCCCATGTACCATGAGAAGATCGACCATCTGTTAGACACCTACGCCCGCAAGCTGGCCGAAAACATGAACCAGGGCTTTGCCATTGACGCAAGGGTTCCCTCTGTGATGATCGCCGGACCTGCCAATTTCCCGGTGGGAAAGAAGGAAAAACAGAACCGGGCCCGGGACAGCAACATGGAGGAATGGCGGTATATTCAAGGGCTGCTGGATAAGATACGCAGTACCGGCATGGGCGGGATCAGCGCCGATGACCCGGCAGCGATTGAAAAGCTCCAGAAGAAGCTGGACGGGCTGGAACGCTCCCAGCTCATTATGAAGGAGGTCAACGCCTATTACCGCAAGCATGGCAAGCTGGACGGCTGTGCGCTGCTGTCGCCGGACCAGATCGAAAAGCTGAAAGCAAGCATGGCGTCAAGCTGGCGGAGCGACCCGAGGCCCTTTGAAAGCTACCAGCTTACCAACAACAATGCGGAGATCCGCCGGGTAAAGGCCCGTATCGAACAGCTTTCCAAACAGGCGCAGCGGGAGTTTTCCGGCTGGGAGTTCGACGGGGGCCGTGTGGAGATGAACCGAGAGGACAACCGCTTGCAGGTATTCTTTGATGGAAAGCCTGACGCAGACACCCGGGCCGAGCTGAAAAGCAGTGGTTTCCGCTGGGCTCCCAGTGTAGGCGCATGGCAGAGGCAGCTCACGGACAACGCCATCCGGGCGGCTGACCGTCTGGAATGTATCAAGCCGCTGTCCGGCGAAAAGCCCTCCCAGCTTCAAAAGAAGCCCTCTATCTTGCAGACCATGCGGGAACAGGGCGAAAAAGTCCAGACGGAGCCGGAAAAGAAAGCTCCGTCCGGCAGAGATGCCGAGCGGTAAGCCTCGGGCCACATTGGCCCGAGGTTTTCTGTTCCCCGAGACTGTACGGGGGCCTCCCGGATAGCGGGAACCCCGACGGAAAGGAGGTTTTATGCAGGAAGAAGTAAACCAAAAAACGGTTGCCCTTTCGATCAGGACAACGAAGCTCACGGGAAAAGTGCTGGCTGCCGCTCTTGGGAAGGTAGCGCGGGCGCTGCAAAAGCACCACCGGAAGGCGCTGACCCCGCAGGGACGCCAGAGTGTGAAAAAGCTGATGAACCACTATGGCGGCAAAAGCGCCATGCCCTATGTGGGAGCCCCAAAGGATTTTGACCGGATCGCAAAGGAGTTCCATGTGGACTACGCTTTCCATAAAGTGAGCCCCGGTCATTACCTACTGTTTTTCAAAGCCAATCAGGCGGACGCTATCACGGCGGCCTTCCAGAAGTACAGCGCAAAGGTGCTGAACAAAGAGCAGGACAAGGCTTCCATCCTCGGCCAGCTTCGGAAATTCACGGAGCAGATCAGGACGCAGGCAAAGGAAAAGCAGCGGACCAGAGAGGCGGTGAAGGACGGACGTTGAGTGACAAGATTAGAAAATATGTGCTCCCAAACCTGCCATACCTCTTTGTGTTCTGGTTCTTCTCCAAAATCGGGACGGCCTACCGGATCGCCCCCGGCACAGACTTCGGGACAAAGCTCATGGGGATGCTCGATACCTTCCCCAAAGCATTTGAAACCTACTGGCCGGGGCTGGGAGGTATTGACCTGCTGGTGGGCCTTGCCGGTGCGGCTGGGGTGTATCTGCTGATACAGTCAAAGATCAGGCAGGCGAAAAAATTCCGGCGGGATGCAGAGTACGGCACTGCCCGCTTTGGAACAAAGGAGGATATAAAGCCGTTTGTAGACCCTAAATTTCAGAACAATGTCATTCTGACCGGGACGGAGTTCCTTACCATGAACACCCGTCCGAAGATACCTGCCAATGCCCGGAACCTAAACGCCTGTGTCATCGGCTCGTCCGGCTCGGGAAAGACAAGGTTCTGGCTGACCCCGCAGCTCCTTCAAGCCCATTCCTCGTATGTGGTGGTAGACCCGAAGGGCGGCACCCTCGACCAGTGCGGGCGGTTTCTGCAACGGGAGAAATACAGGGTGCGGGTGTTCAACAGTATCGACTTTTCAAAATCCATGCACTACAATCCGCTGGCCTATGCGCGACACGAGGTCGCGTAATTAAACTGTTCGGCATTGACCGAACCTGTTATTCCATTAGCAGTAGCCTATCGTCACCGAAGCGGCTGGCAACGGCCGTGAGGCAGCATGGCGAGAAAAGGCAGCCCTCCCGAAAGGGTCAAGCCGAAACCGCGAGGCAGAGGCGAAAAGCTGGAAGCAACGTCCGGCTGGGGAGCTTGGCTTGTGTAGTATGGTGAATGTAAGTAAATCGCTGTTAAACGTCGTTAGTGGGAACCAGGCTAAAGTTGCTGATAAGCCTGAACCAAAAGGTGTGCAGTCGGATGTTCCCCTGTAAGCTGGGAACACATGGACAAACAGGACTGCCGGCGGATAGGCGGCACCTAACCTACACGGTTGATTACGTGAAACGTGGTAAGCCCGCGCTTTCTCCGATATTCGGAAAGCTGACCGCAAGGAAAGCCGATAGAAACGCGGGTAAGGAACGCTGGAAAAAGCGAATGCCGACCTTGTAATGAGGACGGATAGGGATTGAAACAGTATCCCACGCGAAAGCGGGCTGACTTCCAGCAGGTCTATCTTTACGAGAGAATTTACAGAACTTTTGAGAGGAGGAATCGCAAATGAACAGAAAACTGTGTGCGCCTGCTGACAAGGCACAAAGCTGGGAATCCATTGATTGGAAAAAAGCGGAGGCCTATGTTAAAAAGCTGCAAATGCGTATCGTAAAGGCTCAAAAAGGCGGTCATTACAACAAGGTGAAATCTCTGCAATGGCTGTTGACGCACTCTTTCTATGCCAAGGCATGGGCGGTGAAGCGTGTGACAAGTAATAAAGGCAAAAATACCGCTGGTGTAGACCATGAATTATGGAAAACGCCAAAAGGCAAATTCGAAGCGATTGACAAACTCAAACGCCGGGGCTATCAGCCCCAACCTCTCAGACGGGTGTACATCCCGAAGAAAAACGGAAAATTACGCCCGCTGAGTATTCCAACGATGACAGACCGCGCCATGCAGACATTATATAAGTTTGCATTGGAACCATTGGCAGAAACTCTGGCAGACCCGAACTCCTACGGCTTTAGAATTGGAAGAAGCACACACGATGCTATCGGGCAATGCTTCAACGATTTGTGCAGAGCCGGTTCCCCTCAATGGATTTTGGAGGGAGACATTAAGGGTTGCTTTGACCACATCAGCCATAACTGGCTGCTGGCAAATATCCCAATGGACAAGGAAATGCTCGAAAAGTGGCTGAAATGTGGCTTTGTGGAGACCAAAAAGCTCTTTCCAACAGAGGAAGGAACCCCACAGGGCGGCACAATATCGCCAGTCTTGATGAACATGACCTTAGACGGTCTGGAGCGGATTCTAAAAGAAAGATTCCCTATGAGACGGACGGTGGCAGGTAAAACTGTTTACGACCAGATTAACTTCGTGCGATATGCCGACGACTTTATCGTTACCGGAAAAAGCCCGGAAACTCTACGTAACGAGGTTATCCCGCTCATCAAGGACTTTCTGGCGGAACGCGGCCTGCAACTCTCCGAGGAAAAAACGGTAATCACACATATCAGCGACGGTTTTGATTTTCTTGGACAGAACGTTCGGAAATACAACGGAAAATTGCTCATTAAGCCGTCAAAGAATGCGATAAAATCCTTCCTCAAAAAAGTGCGGACTATCGTTAGGGAGAACAAAACAGCCACACAGGACTTGCTCATTCGCAAGTTAAATCCTGTCATTCGTGGTTGGGTCAACTACCATCGCTATGTAGTTTCTGCGGATATTTTTGGATTGGTTGACCACAGGATTTTCGAGTGCCTATGGAGGTGGGCTTGCCGCAGACACAAGCGAAAAGGTAGGAAATGGATTGCCAACAAATACTGGCACCATATTGATAACCGAACGTGGACGTTTGCAACAGAGCCTGCTTTCCGCGGTAAAGATTTCGATGAAAAATACCTCAAGCTGGAATACGCGGCAAATACTAAAATCATCCGATTCAGGAAAATTGCCGCCGAAGCCAACCCATTCGATGAAAAATGGACGGGATATTATGAGGAACGTGACGGAGAAAGAATGCTGAACAGTACCAAAGGACGGGAGAAACTCGTTAAAATCTGGAACAACCAGAAACGGTGCTGCCCTGTATGCGGAGAAAGAATTACATCCGAAACAGGATTCAAGACGCATTTTAACACCGAAAACAACAGGAAATGGCCCGCTATTATGGTACATCCCTGGTGTCACCGAAATCTGCATGAACCAGGTTACTTGATTTGAGCCGGGTTTCGTTTTATACGAGGCCTTACGATAGGCTTGAGCCGTATGACGGGAAACTGTCACGTACGGTTCTTAGGGGAGGGGCTGGCAGTAATGCCAGTCTCTTACCCGACATCCACTCGGAAAAGGATATTTTGAAGCTGGTGACAACGCTGATCGCTAATACAAAAGGCGAGGGCAAGGCCGGAGATGATTTCTGGGTCAAGGCGGAAACATTGCTGTATTGCGCGTTGATCGGATATATCCACTATGAAGCTCCGGTGGAGGAGCAAAACTTCTCCACCCTCATCGAGTTCATCAACGCCATGGAAGTCCGGGAGGATGACGAGGAGTTCAAAAATCCTGTAGACCTGATGTTTGATGCACTGGAATCGGAAAAGCCAAACCACTTCGCAGTGCGGCAGTATAAGAAATATAAGCTGGCAGCCGGTGTTGTATGCTCTAAAAGACTTCTTAATCAAGCGGTTGGGAAGTCTCTTAGAACACACAACCTAAAACCGAAGAAAGGAGCGCAAGTTATGAGAAAAAACGAGAAAATCACAGCTCTGTACGAACGACTGAGCCGTGATGACTTTGGCAAAGATGATGACCAACAGCGTGAGAGCAATTCCATATCCAATCAAAAGGCAATGTTGGAGGAGTTCGCCGCACGGCAGGGCTTTACAAACATTGTCCATTTCACGG
>OLOH01001510.1_pt1 | contig 13202 bp, 11 predicted proteins | sample 1673221 | NCBI WGS metagenome assembly OLOH01 (sample SAMEA3136767, study PRJEB25190) | human gut metagenome
TCCCAGGGACGTGAAGTGGATACTGTAAAAGCAGATGACTTCGTGGCCGGAATGCAGCACATGTGTGATGCACAGGGCGGTCTGGAATACCTGGTACAGGGCGTGATCAAAAACGTATCCCAGTACATCAGCGGTGAAGTTACCGATTTCGACGAGGTTGGTGTAAAAGCTGTTGATGACTATACCGTAGAGTACACACTGGAAGAGCCATGCAGCTACTTCATGACCATGCTGGGCTACACCATCTTCATGCCGATGAGCAGAAGCTACTATCAGTCCCAGGGTGGTAAATTCGGTGCTGAGTACGATTCTTCCGCAGCAGATTATCAGTACGGAAAAGATTCCAACTCCATCGCATACTGCGGACCGTACCTGGTAACCAACGCTACAGCGAAAAATACCATCGTATTTAAACTGAGCGATTCTTACTGGAACAAAGACAACGTAAACATTAAAACCCTGACCTGGCTGTTCAATGACCAGTCTGATGTTACCAAAATGTACACAGATGCAAAAGCAGGTACCGTTGACTATGTAAACCTGAACACCTCCACTATGGAGACAGCAAAATCCGAAGGTCTGTACGACCAGTACGCAGTAGTTTCAGATACCGACGCTACTTCCTTCATGGGATTCTACAATATCAACCGTACTGCGACTGCAAATGCCAACGACGGAACAACAGCAAAGAGTACAAAGTCTGACGAAGAAATCCAGAGAACAAACAAAGCACTGCAGAACGTTCACTTCAGAAGAGCGATCAGCTTTGCAGCAGATCGTGGCGCTTACAATGCACAGCAGGTTGGCGAGGATCTGAAGTATACTTCCCTTAGAAATACCTTTACCCCGGGATATTTCGTAAGCCTGTCAAAAGACACTACCATTCAGATCAACGGAACCGACACAACCTTCCCGGCAGGCACCTACTATGGTGAAATCGTACAGAAACAGATCGACGCCGACGGCGTGAAGATCAAAGTATGGGATGCCGAAAACAAGACCAGCGATGGTTTTGATGGATGGTACAATCCGGAAAACGCAGTAGAAGAACTGAATACCGCAATCGAGGAGCTCGCAGAAGACGGTATCACCATCGATGAGAGCAACCCGATCCAGATTGAGTATCCATATCCGTCTGCAGTAGAAGTTTACACCAACAAAGCAAACTCCTACAAGAAATCAGTAGAGGCTGCCCTTGGCGGAAAAGTTGTGATCAATCTGGTTGATGCCGTAGATGTGGATGGATGGTACTATGCAGGATACTATGTAAACTATGGTTATGAACAAAACTACGACGTATATGATGTCTCCGGATGGGGTCCGGACTTTGGTGATCCGTGCTCTTATCTGGATACCATGCTTCCGGACTACGAAGGATACATGACCAAATGTTTCGGTATCTTCTAATTTTGGAAAAGGTAAAATTGGAAAGACCAGAACAGTTGAAAGCCAATGAATAAACCGGCAGGGGGATGGGGACAAAAAAAGCCATTCCCCTGTCATATTGTGTTAAGGAATGAGAGAATATGACAAAATATCTTTTTAAGCGTTTGTTGCATGGCCTTGTTTCCGTAGTAATCGTCGTTGGATGCGTTATGACTATGATCTATTCTCTGATGGACCGAAACCTGATTTTCGCACAGGACGCCACCTATTCCCATCAGAGCAATAACCAGAAAAAGGTGTACAAATATCAGAAGTGGGAGACATACGGATATCTTGATTATGTAACCTATGCAGATTATTTGAACGCTCTCAAAGCAAAAGGCGAAATTGACGAGGATACGAGATCCAAAGCAGTAGCATTCGGAAGAACGAAAGACCAGGATTCAGAACTGGTATCTGAATATGTAAAGGAATTTACAGCTTATTATAAAGCAAAAGGTTACACCGTAAGAAGATACGACGCGATCATGATGGGCAAGAAAAAATATGCCAACGGCGGACAGCAGCAGCTGTTTGCGTACAAGGATATTCCGCTTGCAACGCGTCTCGGAAAATATTTTTCCGGTTTGATTGACATCGACAGCATTCACGATGCTGCAAAGGTAGAAGGTAAGAGGGGGATTACATTTACCTTACACGATCCGGTATATGGGGGAAAGAAATTTTCACCGGCCATCATGGGAAATGGCACAACACACAAGTACCTGATGTACTTTGACTCAAAATTCCCATATTTCCATCAGAATATAATCACCATAAATTTAGGAAAGTCCTATTCCGTAAATGAGGGTGTGGATGTAGCACTGACCATGACCCGCGCACAGGGATCCTACGTAAAATCGGAGATTACCTATCCAAGCGGTCTGGTGGAATACAGTGCAGACGATCTGCACAGCGCAACGTATATGAACGAATCTCAGGATGCAAGCGCTGTTCATTCCGATCGGTTCGCAGATGACTATACCAACGTGGATACAGTTAAGAGTGGTAAATCAAAAATCGGCTATTCCTTTGTAATCGGTATCATTGCCGTAATTCTTTCCTATCTCATCGCAGTGCCGCTTGGCATTCTGATGGCGAGAAAGAAAGACAAACTGGTTGACCAGCTTGGAACCATCTATATTGTATTTATTATAGCAGTACCTTCACTGGCCTATATCTTCCTGTTTAAAGCAATTGGAGGAAAAATTGGTCTGCCGACCACCTTTGACATGGATTCGAAGAGCAAGCTGATGTATATTCTGCCGATCGTTTCCCTGGCACTGCCGCAGGTGGCAAACCTGATGAAATGGCTGCGTCGATACATGATCGACCAGATGAACTCCGATTACGTAAAATTCGCAAGATCCGGTGGTCTGACAGAGGGAGAAATCTTTACGAAACACATTTTGAAGAATGCAGCGATTCCGATTGTGCAGGGTGTTCCGGCGAGCGTACTGTTCGCACTGACCGGAGCCATCATCACCGAGCGTGTGTACGTAGTACCTGGTGCCGGTAATCTGCTGACTGAAGCAATCAGCAAATATGACAATGGTGTTATCGTAGGTGTTACACTGTTCTACGCAGTGCTCTCCGTTATTTCCATCATCCTGGGCGACGTTTTGATGTCCATGGTGGATCCGCGAATCTCATTCTCAACGAAAGACAGGTAGGGACTTATGAATTATGATTTAGATAAATTCGGTCTGTCTGAGGAAGAACTGTTTTCTCCTGTAGATAACAGCAGTTTGGAGTCTGAGAAAATTACGGCTCCGAGATATTCCTACTGGCATTCCGTGTTCCGCGTATTTTTTAAGAAAAAAATCAACATTGCCGTACTTTGCCTCCTGGGTGTGATTCTGCTGATGACGTATGTGTATCCGCTCTTTGTGGAGTACGACCGTTTCGCCAATCTGATGAACGGCGCGACAAAACATCTGTCTCCAGGCAAAGCCTTGCAGCAGCTTGGATTCAATATTCACTGGATTTTAGGATCCGGTGCTTCCGGACAGTCAACCTTTGATGCTGTCTGGTTTGGTTCCAGAATTTCAGTTTCCCTGGCGTTTATCTGTGCGCTCATCAACCTTTCGATTGGTGTGATTGTCGGATCTGTCTGGGGATTTTCGAAGAAGGTTGATGTCTTCATGATGGAGGTTTACAACATCATCGGAAATATTCCGTATGTACTTCTGATCTCCGTCCTGGTGCTTATCTTTTCTCCGAGCTTCTGGACTATGGTATTTGCACTGACCGTTACCGGATGGCTCGCCATAGCGTATTTTATCCGTACACAGGTCGTTATCATCCGTGACAGAGAGTATAATCTGGCATCAAAATGTCTCGGAACCTCTATTTTCCGCATTGCGATGAAGAATATTCTTCCATTTATGACATCTGTCATTGTTACTCTGGCGGCAACTGAGATTCCGTCCTACATCTCTTACGAGGTGTTCCTGGCTTACATCGGTATGGGACTTTCTGACATGTCTCTGGGAAGACTGATCTATGAGGCTGAGGGTGCCATGCTGACACCGGGATGGGGATTCGAGTTCTGGAGTCCGGTTGTTGTCGCTTCAATCATCACCGTAGTATTGTATGTAGTTGGACAGAACCTTGGAGATGCGTCCGACCCGAGAACACATATGTAGGAAGGAAAGCCGCATGGAAGATAAAAAAGTATTATTATCGATTAAGGACTTACAGGTAAAATTCCGTGTCCGCGGCCGTATCCTGACGGCAATCCGGGGCGTAACGCTGGATATTTACGAGAATGAGTCCATTGCTATCGTAGGAGAGTCCGGTGCCGGTAAATCCGTATTCACAAAAGCGTTTGCGGGCATGCTGGACAGCAACGGCTTCATTGACCAGGGAGATATCATTTTCAACGATGCCGAGCTGAGCGATACCGTTGTGCCGCTGAACTCTTATGCGGAAAAGACCATCGCATCCACCTGGGAAAAACTGAATGAGTATTCCAAACTGGAATATGGTTCAGAAGTATTCCTGAAAATGAAGGCGCTGGAGCAGGAAAAAGAAGAAAAAATGACGCTGAGCGAGGAAGAGCGTGAGAAAGCAGATGCTGAAATCAAGGAACTTGTAATAAAGAGAACCGAACTTTTCAACTATAAGCAGACACTCGATACTTCCAAAGAAAAAGCGAAAATCAAAGAGACATCTGCCGAGATTTCCAGACTGGATGGAGAGATCAAGGCTCTGCAGAAAGCAAAAGAGGAAAAAATCAAGGCACACAAACAGGCTGCCATGAACGATACGGCCTACAATCAGGCGTATGATGCAAAGATGGCAGAGTACAAAAAAGAGTATGCCGGCCTGACAGCAAAAGAAATTACGGACGAGACAAGAAAGAGAAATGAGATTCTTGCCAAAGAGATCTATCTTTCTGTTGGACGTTACAAACTGCGCAAAAAAGTCCGCATGATCAAAAAGCTGCACGAGGCATTCAAAGCTGCAATGGAGCGCGGTGTGGATCTGAACGATGAGCAGAAGCGAAACGGCGTTTTTGACCAGGCTACCTTCCGCGTACGCTATCTGGATGAGACACCGGAGCAGCTCCACGGAACCTGCATCATCAACCTGGCAAAAATCCAGGACCCGAATGACTGGGGCCAGATCCGCGGTAAGAAAATTGCAACCGTATTCCAGGACCCGATGACTTCCCTGAACCCGATCATCACGATCGGAAAACAGATCACTTCTGTTATTATGAAACATCAGGATGTCAGCGAGGTGGAAGCGAGAGCACAGGCGCTTGAGCTGATGGAAAAGGTTGGTATTCCGAACGCAGAGCAGCGTTTCGATGATTATCCGTTCCAGTATTCCGGCGGTATGAGACAGCGTATCGTTATCGCGATTGCACTTTCCTGCCGTCCGAAGATCCTCATCTGCGATGAGCCGACAACTGCGCTGGACGTTACGATTCAGGCACAGATCCTGAAGCTGATCAAGGATCTTCAGAAAGAGTACAACTACACTATCGTGTTTATTACCCACGACCTTGGTGTCGTAGCGAATATCGCAGACCGTGTTGCCGTTCTGTACGCAGGACAGATCATCGAGTTTGCGAACGTAGAAGAGCTATTCTACGATCCGCGCCATCCGTACACCTGGGCGCTGCTTTCTTCCCTGCCGCAGCTTGCGGAGCGGAATACAAAGCTGTTCTCAATTACCGGTACCCCGCCGTCTCTGTATAACAAAATTATCGGAGACCCGTTCGCGCCGCGTAACCAGTACTGTCTGAAAATCGACACACTGGAAGAACCGCCGATGTTCAAGGTAACGGATACCCATTACGCCAAAACCTGGCTGCTGGATCCGAGAGCACCAAAGACGGAGAAGCCGGAGGCAATCCAGAATATTCACGAAAAATTATTAAAAGCATACAACTTATAGGAGAGTTTGAAAGTGTCTACAAAGCAGGAAAGCAAGACCACTGTTTCGCATCTGCCGGAGCATGGTCCGATTGACGAAAATGGAAGAGAAATCTTACTGCAGGTAAAAAATGTAGATATCACTTTCGGCAAGGGCGATGACGCAGTCAAAGCGGTAAAAAATGCTTCTTTTGACATCTACAAGGGAGAAACCTTCTCCCTCGTAGGCGAGTCCGGTTCCGGAAAGACCACGATCGGCCGTGCGGTCATTCGTGTCAACCCGTGTTCCGCAGGAGAGATCCTGTACAAGGGTGTTAAAATTTCCGGCAAGATTCCGCATTCCCTGGACCGGGAGGTTATCCGAAACATTCAGATGGTATTCCAGGATCCTGCCGCATCGTTAAATGAGCGTGCGACGGTCGATTACATCGTATCCGAGGGTCTTTACAACTTCCATCTGTACGAGAACGAGGCAGACCGTGTGAAAAAGGTAGAGAACATGATCAACGAAGTTGGTCTTCTGCCGGAGCACCTGACCCGTTACCCACATGAGTTCTCCGGCGGACAGCGCCAGCGTATCGGCGTGGCCCGGGCCGTAATCATGAACCCTGAGCTGATTATTGCCGACGAGCCCGTCAGCGCCCTGGACGTGTCCATTCAGGCCCAGGTGATTAACCTGCTCAATGATCTGCGGCATAAGCTGGGATTGACCATCCTCTTCATTGCCCATGACCTTTCCGTGGTGAAGTACTTCTCCGACCGCATCGGCGTGATGTACTTCGGCAAAATGGTGGAGCTGGCCACCTCCGATGAGCTGTTTGCCCATCCCCTGCACCCGTATACCAAGTCCCTGCTCTCCGCCATTCCGCTGCCGGACCCGCACTATGAAAAGCAGCGCAAGCGCATCAAGTACGAGCCCCTGGCGGAGCACGACTATTCCGTGGACAAGCCCTCCATGCGGGAGGTTGCCCCGGGACACTTTGTGCATTGCAACGACGCGGAGTTTGCCCGCTACCAGGCGGAGCTGAAAGCAAAATAAAGCGTGCCAAGGGTCGCGGCCGCGGAGAATGCGGCTGCGGCCCTTTCCTTTTTGGGAAGGAGGAAATCTATGAAGCGAAAGTGGGCGCGCAGCCTCATACAGTATGGCGCGGCGCTGGGCGTGGGCCTGTGCATCAGCGCGCTAACGGCCTGGCACCAGGGCTTTGCCTGGGCGCAACCCCTGGCACTGAACGCGCGCTACCTCAGCGATGGCTGCTTTGTGGCGGCGGTGCTGCTGGTGGGCATAGGGGCACTGGCGTGGATCTCCTGCACGGGCTTTTTTGACATTTTTTCCTATGCGGTGAAGAGCCTGCTGGTGCTGTTTACCTCCCTGCGCAAACCCCAGGAGCAGATCAGCTTTTACGAATTCAAACTGCTCAAGGAGGAAAAGCGCGGGACAGTGCCGCGGTTCATCCTGTACGTGGGGCTGCTGTTCCTGGGACTATCGGTGCTTTTTTTGTGGATCTATTATGGGGGCGGAAGGTAAATTTTCCGACATATGTCAGAAAATACTTGTGCATGGAACACAAGAATGATATAATGTTAACAGGCTCTAACAAATACGGCGTAAGCCGCTATGTAAAGGGAGGAAACCTGTCATGGAAAATCAAAAACTCCAAAGCCGTCGTGACTTTATGCGCACTGCCGGCAAGATCGTCCTGGGCGCCACCGCGCTGGGCGTTGCCAGCCCCCTGCTGAGCGCTTATGACAACGCCAAGGCAGAGACCACCATTGAGGCTCCCGCGCATCCGTTTACCTACCAGAAGCTGGACCCCACCGCGACCCTGGAGCGCGGGTACAAGTCCTTCTCCGAGCTGGGCGGCTGCGCTGCCGGCGCCTTTGACGCCATCATCGGCCAGCTGGCTGACCTGGTGGGCTATCCCTTCAACCAGGTTCCCGCCAAGATGTACGCCAACGGCGCTGCCGGATTCGGCATTGCGTCCCTGTGCGGCTCCCTGGGCGGCTGCGCCGGCGCCATCGGCCTGCTGTGCGAGCCCGCGGACGCCAAGACCATTCTGGCGGATCTGTGCGCCTGGTACCGTGAGCATGAGTTCCCCGCATACGATCCCGACAACCATGCGCCCACCAAGACCGTTGCCAACTCCGTGAACTGCGCGGATTCCGTGACCAAGTTCATGAGTGAGAACAGCATCACCGAGATGAGCGATCCCGTCCGTCTGGCCCGCTGCGCGGCCGTCACCGGCGAGACTGCCCAGAAGGCTGTGGAGCTGCTGAACGCGCACTTCGGCCTGTAATTTGTATATACGCTGAGGCGGCGGAGGCCTGCAACAGGGCCTTCCGCCGCCTTGCGCTTTGATGCCCATCCTATGCGGGAGGAGGAATGCCCTGTGCTGGTCATGGACCGGGAGGCGGAGGCCATAATGGCGGAGCGCTTTGGCAAGGATGCCGTGATTGCCCTGGCCACCGTGGCGGACATCGTGCCTCTGGAGGACGAGAACCGGATTCTGGTGTCGCTGGGGCTCAAGGCGATCGCCGGACGGAAACGGGAGGGCATGCGCGCCCTGCTGCGGGTGAGCGGCGACCCGGACCCCGTGGACAGCGAGGCGCTGGGCTACCGGCTGGGGCCGAGGCTGAACGCGGCGGGCCGTCTGGACGACGCGGGCAAGGGCGTGCGCCTGATGATGACCGACGACCCCGCCGAGGCGGACCGGCTGGCCGAGGAGCTGGACGCGCTCAACACCGAGCGCCGGGCCGCCGAGCAGCAGCTGGTCAAGGCTGCGCAGGCGCAGGCAGCGGGGCATGACTTCATCGGGGAAAAGGCGCTGATCGTGCGCGGTCGGGACTGGCACGTGGGGGTGATCGGCCTGGCGGCGGGGCGGCTGTGCCAGCAGTATTACTGCCCCACCTGCGTGCTCAGCGAGCATGAGGGGCTATTGCACGGCAGCCTGCGCAGCATTCCCGGCGTGCACATCCACGAATGCCTCAAAACCTGCGACGACCTGCTGCTTCGCTACGGCGGCCACGAGCAGGCCGCGGGCGTGACGCTGGAGGCGGACCGGTACGAGGCGTTCTGCGAGCGCCTGCAATCGGCCGTGGGGCGGGCGGAGGAAAGCTGCTTCGTGCCCGCCCAGCCCTACGACGCGGAGCTGACCCTTTCGGACTGCACGGACGCGCTGCTGGACGAGATCAGCCGCATGGCCCCCTTTGGCTGCGGCAACCCCGCGCCCCTGTTTCTGGCGCGCGGGCTGCGGCCGGAGGAGCGCCGGGCCGTGGGCGCGGAGGGCGCGCACCTCAAGCTCACGCTCCGGCAGGGCGGGCGCATGCTGGGCGGCATCGCCTTTTCGCAGGGCGCGCTGGCCGCGACGCTTCCGGACGAGGTGGACGCGGTGTTCAGCCTGGGGCGCAACACCTTCCGTGGGGTGACGTCGCTGCAGCTGGACGTCAGGGCGCTCAAGCCCGTGCGCGAAGCATGCGCGCAGGCGCTGGAGGCGCCCGACGGCCCGGCGGAGCGGGATGCGCTGGTGACCGCTCTGGCCGACGCGTTTTCCATGCAGGCAGGAAAAACCCTTTCGGATACAGAATCCATACAGGAAGCCGACTGGCCCGCGCTGGAAGCCGCGCTCCGGGAGGGGCGCCGCGGGCATCTGCTGGCGGCGCGCACGCATGCCTCGGCCCGCCGGGCGCTTGCTCTGGCGGATATGGACGTATGCGCCCAAGCCCCGGACGATCCCCGCGGCTTTGTGACGCTGCTCACCGCGCCGGCATTGCCGCTGATCGGGGGGCACTGGCGGCACGTATGGCTGCTGGACGGCGAGGCGTTTCCGGGCGAAGCGGCGCTGTGGCGCAGCCGCCTGCCGGACGCGCAGGTGCATGTGCTGCCGCGCAGCGAGGCGCTCAGGGCCCTGGCCCGCGCCGTGGATGCGGGCGACGCCGCCTACCGGACGCTGTACAAGGCTCTGCGCAGCGGCATATACCGCACGCTTGGGCAGCTTGCGCAGGCGGCGGGGCTGGAGGACGCGCAGGCGCGCGCGGGGCTGCACGCCTTCTGCCAGCTGGGGCTGATCGACTATGCGCCCTCGCCGCTGCGCTACACGATCCGCCCGGCGGTCAAATGCAGCCTGGGCGACAGTCCGATGCTGGCGGCCCTGCGGGCCGTAGCGGGCGGTGCCCGACAAAACGACGACGGAAAGGAACGATGCGGTTGAGTAGACCCAACGGGCGAAGCATGCTGCTTTTGCACGGCACGCTGCTGATCTATGCGGTGGTCAGCGTGTTTGCCAAACTGGCCGGGCTGCGTCTGGCAGCGCAGGACGCGGGCATGACGCTGGCGTTTCTGGCGGCGGAGGCGGCGGCGCTACTGGCGTATTCCCTTTTGTGGCAGCTGGTGCTACGGCGCATGCCGCTAAGCTTCGCTTACAGCAACAAGGGCGTATGCACGCTGTGGACCGCGCTGTTCGGCCTTGCGTTTTTCGGCGAACAAATGACCTGGGGAAAGGCGGCCGGCCTTGTGGTGGTGCTGGCCGGAGTGGCGCTCGTGGTGACGGACCATGAATAGCGGCGTCCTGATTTACCTGATAACCCCCCTGCTTTCGGCGGTGAGCCAGCTGATCCTGAAAAAAGCCGCCGACAATCCCCGCTACACGGGTGTGCGCGCCTATCTCAACGCCCCGGTCATCCTGGCCTATGCGCTGTTCTTCGGCTGCATGCTGCTCAACGTCGTGGCGCTGCGCACGCTGGAGCTGAGCGTGGCCAGCATTCTGGAAGCCTCCGGCTACATCTACGTGATGCTGCTGAGCTGGTGGTTCCTCAAAGAAAAGATCACCCGGCGACGGCTGATCGGCAACCTGCTCATTATCGTGGGCATTGTGCTCACGCTGACTTTATAACACCTCAAAAGGAGGAAGGTCCCATGGATACGCCCGCCGAAACCAAAAAAATCATCTTTTCCGGCATTCAGCCCTCCGGCACGCTGACGCTGGGCAACTACATTGGCGCCCTGCGCAACTTCAAGCTTCTGGAGGACGAATACCAGTGCATCTACTGCGTGGTGGACATGCATGCCATCACCGTGCGGCAGGACCCTGCGGCTCTGCGCCGCCGCTGTCTGGAACTGACCGCTATCTACATCGCCAGCGGCCTGGACCCCAAAAAGAACATCATCTACTGCCAGAGCCACGTCAGCGGCCACGCGGAGCTGGCCTGGATTCTCAACTGCTTCACCTACATGGGCGAATTGCAGCGCATGACCCAGTTCAAGGACAAGGCGCAGAAGCATGCCGATAACATCAACGCGGGTCTCTTCACGTATCCTACGCTGATGGCGGCGGACATTCTCCTGTATCAGACCAACCTGGTGCCCATCGGGGCGGACCAGAAGCAGCACCTGGAGCTGACGCGCAACATCGCCCAGCGGTTCAACGGCATCTATGGAGACGTGTTCACCGTGCCCGAGGGGGACTTCGGCAAGGTGGGAAGCCGTATCATGAGCCTGCAGGACCCCAGCCGCAAGATGAGCAAGTCCGACCCGGAGGAAACGTTTATTTCGCTTCTGGACCCGCCCGACGCCATCCGCCGCAAGGTCAGGCGCGCCGTGACCGACTCAGAGGCGGACATCCGTTTCGACCCGGAGAACAAGCCCGGCGTGAGCAACCTGCTCAGCATCATCGCGGCGCTGACCGGCCAGAGCGTGGAGGAGGCTGCGGCGGAGCTGCAGGGCCAGGGCTACGGCAAGCTCAAGGACCGCGTGAGCGAATGCGTGATCGAGACGCTCGCCCCCCTGCAAAGCGAGCACAGGCGCCTGATGGCCGACAAGGCCTACCTGCAGGGTGTGCTTAAGGAAAACGCTGAGATCGCCAACCGGATGGCGCTGCGCACGCTGCGCAAGGTGCAGCGTAAGGTGGGTTTTGCCGAGCGCCTGAAATGACGGAGGAGAAAGCGCATGGAGAATAAGAATTTTGATTTCATCATCATCGGCGCGGGTCCGGCGGGCATCTTTGCCGCGCTGGAAATGGCGCAGAAGCGCCCGCAGAGCCGTGTGCTGATCGTGGATACGGGGCGGGCGATCTCCCACCGCGCCTGCCCGGCGCGCATCGACGGGCAGTGCAAGCACTGCGACCCCTGCGCCATCGTGCATGGCTGGGCGGGCGCGGGCGCCTTCTCCGATGGCAAGCTGTCCCTCAGCGACGAGGTGGGCGGCCATGTGAGCGACTACATCGGCCACAAGCGCGCGATGGATTACATTCGCCACGCCGACGACATCTACCTCAGCTTCGGAGCCAGCAAGACCGTCCACGGCCTCAACAACAGCCGTGTGGATGAAATCGCCTATGAGGCCAGCCGCTACAACATCCGCCTGGTCCCCTGCCCGGTGCGCCACCTGGGCACGGAAAATGCCGGGCCCGTGCTGGGCGCGATGCATGACTATCTCGTCACCAAAACCAACACCACCTTTCTGGAGCTGACCAGCGCAGAGGACGTCCTCTGCGAGGAGGGAAAGGTGACGGGCGTCAAGATTCATCAGCGCGGGCACGAGCCGGAAATCGTCTACGCGCCCTATGTGGTCACCGCCCCCGGCCGCGGCGGCGCGCAATGGCTGTCCGAGACGGTGAGCAAGCTGGGCCTGCGCACCCAGAACAACGAGGTGGACATCGGCGTGCGCGTAGAGGTGCCCAACGCCATCATGGACCACCTGACCCGCGACCTCTATGAGGCCAAGCTCGTCTACTACAGCGACACCTATGAAAACAAGGTGCGCACCTTCTGCATGAACCCCGGCGGCGAGGTGAGCCAGGAATACTACGAGGGCGGCATCGCCGTGGTCAACGGCCACAGCTACGAGGACCCCGCCAAGCGCACCGGCAACACCAACTTTGCCATGCTGGTATCCACGCAGTTTACCGAGCCGTTCAACCAGCCCATCGAATACGGGCGCTACATCGCCCAGCTGGGCAACATGCTCACCGGCGGGCCCATCATGGTGCAGCGCCTGGGCGACCTGCTCAAGGGCCGCCGCACGGACGTGAAGCGCCTGGCCAAATCCACCACCATCCCCACGCTCTCCACCGCCGTACCGGGCGACCTGAGCTTCGTTCTGCCCGCGCGGCACCTGACCAGCATTGTCGAGGCGCTCAAGGCCTTTGACCACCTGGCTCCCGGCCTCTACAGCCAGAACACGCTGCTCTACGGCGTGGAGGTCAAGTTCTATTCCAGCAAGGTGCTCGTGGACAGCCATATGGAGACGGCCATCAAGGGCCTGTTCGCCGCGGGCGACGGCGCGGGCATCACGCGCGGCCTGATGCAGGCGGGCGTAAGCGGCATGGTCGTGGCCGACGAAGTGGCCCGGCGTCTGGACAACTGAAGCAGCATACAGGGGCGGCCCGCGCAGGATAG
>OLOH01001511.1_pt1 | contig 13188 bp, 10 predicted proteins | sample 1673221 | NCBI WGS metagenome assembly OLOH01 (sample SAMEA3136767, study PRJEB25190) | human gut metagenome
CTTCGGCCATGCCAACAAGCAGTGGGCGGAGCGCGCCTGCATCCCCAAAGACATCAACCACAACAGCGACTTTGTTGTCCGAAGCCATCCGGCCGTGCTGGATGGCTTCGTCACTTTCTACCGCAAGGCAGTGCAGGCGCTGGATCTGTTCGGCGCGGAGCACTGCGTTGGTGACCGTGCGGAGCAGGACTTCACCGGCAAGGTGCTGGTGCTGTCGCCGGATGCGCTGCGGGAGCAGTATTGGGGGCAGAAAAACCAGCTCTGGTATGCTCGGAGCGGCTTTGGATGCGCGCCTCATTCCAGTGGTCGAGCAGTCTTTGCCACCTGCCTCTCGGACGGCGAAACAGCCAGATGGAACCGGGAGGATTTCATCGGTGTGCTGGATGACAAGTTCCTGCCCGACTGGGCGCGGGAAAAGCTGAAGGAGATGATGACACAGGAACAGACGGACGCCCCCACAATGGGCGGTATGAAAATGAAGTGAGGAGGATACTTGCATGAGCGTGACCTATTACACCGTGGACGATCTTCGGCCCGGAAGATCCGGCTGGGGTGTGAAACGTTTTTCCGCGTTGAATGACGCGATCTCCCATTACCGGTCGCTCCCTATGGATGGGGCCCGCGTCCTCGGCATGGCGGATGATGCCCACGCCTATGAGCTCATCCGCTGTGTGCGTCTTTTCCCCGGCGATGCCCAGGGCGAGGATGTTCTGGCGGCAGATCACTGGCGCGGCGGCTTGACGAAAAAGAACGCTGCTCTGAAAGACGCGCTGGATATTTGCTTGGAAACCCTGCGTCCCCGTTTTCTGCTGGAGCCGGAGCGTCTGATCCCCGTTCCCCAGCGCAAGAAGCTGCGGAAAGAACTGCGAGAGGCCCTTCTCTGGCAGGGCTATGAGGAAAACTATGATTCCGCCATTCGCGCTGTTTTTGTAGAAGGTGCTGGCTGGCTCTCGCCCCAGGATGTGAAAAAGCAGCGGCAGCTTCCTCTGGGGCTGCGCTATCGGGTGGATGGTATGACGAAGGATGGGGCCTACCTCTCCTTAGAAGTAGAGCCTTGGGAATATGACCTCCTGCTGGAGCAGACAAGAGATCACTATAAAATGAAGAAACATTAAGGAGGAACACAAAATGAAACGAATGCTTTCCCTTTGCGCCGCGGCGCTGTGCCTGACCTTGACGCTGACGCCCACCGCGCTGGCGGCAGACTTTGAAGCCGCGGTACTGAACGCCAAGGTCTGCTACCCCACCGCCATCGTCCGCAGTGACGATGGCACAGAACTGAAGAAAATCTATGATCTGAGTCCGGAAGATGATCCCGCAGGCATTCCCCGCTCGGACTTCCGGCAGGACGGCTTCCACTACACCCTGACGGACCTTCTGAAGCAGGAGCTTCCTGAAAACGAGAGCCGTCAGCATACGGAGCATGTTTCTATCGAGAGCGCTAAAAAGGATATGGAATCCGTGCTGGCGCTGCTGCCGCAGGAGCGGGAGTTCATCACGGATGACGGCCTCATGGGGACCCTGACGCTCCGACTTGATACCGTGCAGGTGGAGCCGTCTGGCTACGGCAGCTCCACCAGGGAAATCTCCACCAAGCGCAGCTACCCCAATCTTGCCGAGCAGGATACGCAGTATCTTCCCAAAACCATTACAGAAAACGGCAAGACCCTGACGCTCACGGACATCCAGTGGCAGACGGACAACACCGCCAATCTGGACGGCTACGCTGTGGCGGATCGCTACACGGCCGTTGCCACCTATTCCGGCAGCGCCACCAGCAGCTATGTGAAAGGCTATACCGTCACGGCGGACTACGCCGGGACCGTCAGCCGGATTGCCTTGAACCGTGTCCGCTATGTCGCCATCTTTGAGGGAACGCCCATTCAGCCCACGGAGCCTGCGGAGACACCCGCCACGGCATCCGCTTTCCGCTGGTCTTATGTACTCATTCCCATTGGGATCGTGGCAGCGGCAGGTGCGTGTGTCGGCGGCGCACTGCTGGTGAAGCACAGAAAAGAAAACGCGGATGAGGAGGATACAGAATGAAAAAGATTTTGACTTTCGCACTTGCCGTCAGTATGATGGCATCCCTTGCGGTCAGCGCCTCGGCGCTGGAATACAGCATTGCCCCTCCGAAGGACTTTGACTTTGGCAGGGATACATCTATTGAGGTCATCCACACAGCGGACGGCGGCGCTATGAAAAACGACGACATGAGCAAAAATGCCGCACTTATTCCGCCTACCTTTGGCTCGGAGAGCATGAACGCCCTCCATACCGGCGAGTACCTCACGCCCAACCTTGCCCCCGGTGGTATTCCCGCGTCCGGCGCGGTCATTGGCGGCAGCGCCACCGGCGTTGTCACACCCGGCAGCACGGTGAATGGCGGCAGCGGCTATCAGCCCGCCGTGCTGTTCACGGAGGTGACGAGCGACCTCTACTACAAAAACGGCTCCCTCGGCAGGCTGGAGATCCCCACGCTGGATCTGAGCGTGAGGATCTATCAGGGAACGGACAGCAAGACGCTTGCCAAGGGGATCGGGCACTTCGAGGACACCTCCATCTGGGACGGCAACGTCTGCCTCGCCGCCCATAACCGGGGCGCCAACAGCTACTTCGGCCAGATCCACACGCTGGACATCGGGGAAAAAATTACCCTGACCACCAAGCTGGGCACCCGTACTTACAAGGTAACGGATGTTTTCAAGGTCAGCGAAACGGATCGCAGCGGCCTTGCGGACTCCGGCGAAAATATGCTGACGCTCTACACCTGCGTCCGCAACCAGCGGGACCAGCGCTGGTGCGTTACCGCAGCGGAGGTCTGAATCTTTCTCCCTTTTGCCGAATCGGTTCTGTTCGACTTCTGCCCCTCACTTGTGATATGGTGAAGCTGCGAAGAAGATTTTCACACATACACAGTTAGAATGGAGGCAGGAAGATGAACGAGAGCAAAAACGCGAGAAAGAATATCAGTATGATGCTCACCGGCATGGTGATCGGCGCGGCGCTGACCGGCGGTTCTATCGCAGTCGCAGCCGGGATCACGGCGGAACCTACCTGGCAGCCCATCTTTGTGGACGGTCAGCAGGTGGAAATGCAAGCCTACAACATTGCTGGACACAACTATGTGAAGCTGCGGGACATGGGCGAACAGGTCGGTTTCAATGTGTATTGGAACGCCGGAGTCCAAATCGACACCGGACATCCATACACGGGGATCGCCCCTGCCGCATCCGGTATCCGCGTCAGCAGCTACAAGGGCAGCACCCTCCGCCCCGGAGACCGCAGCGGCTTGAATATCAGTCCCAGCGCGGATATAAAAAGTGTGGTCTCCACGCAGCCCAATGTCATCCGCATTGAGAATGCCTCCGGCTTCTGGACCGCTATCGCGGTCAGCAGCGGCACATCCGACGTGGTCGTGACCGATCAGCATGGCCAGACCGCCGCTTTGACGCTGACGGTAGTTGACGGCAAGCAAGGCGCGAGCATTCCGGAATCCGGCGCCAGTCAGACAGACGCGGCACGGCAGGAGATCGTCCGGCTGGTCAATCAGGTGCGCCGGGAAAACGGTGTGCCGGAGCTGACGGTCAACGCGGCTCTGATGGACGCGGCGCAGCATTGCGCGTCCCTGCGTGTCGCATACCACCAGAATAAGGTGGAGTGCGAGGCGGTTGCGGCCTCCGGATATCCCCATGGATTTGGATCGAATATCACCGCGTTCGCAAATGTGCCCACCTCTGAAACCGCAGAGCGGGCAGTGGAGAATTGGCGGAATTCTCCCGGCCACTTCCAGACGATGATAAACCCTGATTGCGACACCATCGGCGTCGGGATCTCAACTGATGAGGGCGGAACGATCTGCTTCCTGTTCGTCGGTGATCCCAACGCGCACAATCCCTACGCATAACCTATCCGCAACTCAATATGCTCACATGGCCTTCCAGCATTGCCGGAAGGCCATTTCTTATGAGCAAATCTAATGAGCAAATCTAAAAAGAAAGGTCAAATAACGATGAAAAAGACATGGCATTCATTGAAAAATCGCGTGACCGCGATGCTGCTGGCCCTGATCTGCGTTCTCGGTCTGCTCCCCACTGCCGCGCTGGCGGCGGGGGCCGACACCATCAAGTTAGAGCGGTTCGGCATGAGCGGCGTTTCCTATCAGTCTGCCAGCCTTGGCAGATGCACAATGCACCAGATGTATTACGGCGTGGCCGGAAAGACCTCCGTGGGCTTCTGCGGGACGAAGGGCGGCGGCATGGGCACCTCCCTGATTGGCCAGACCTGGGGCGATCCAAAGCCCGTCACCGATCCCACCGTCAAAATGATGATGGCCTATTACTACGCCCACTCTCTCGGCATCTTCACGGACAAGGCCCACGCCCTGGGCGTGGATGACATCTGGGATTCCGGTTATAGCTGGTACATGAACGCCTGGGTACAGGCAATCGTGTGGCGGTATAAGGACGGCTCCCTGGGTGATCCCGCCACCGCCTGCGCGGAGGAATTGATGTATGTCTGGAACTCGCTGAAGGGCGCGAGTTATACCAGCATCGACCAGACCTGCGACGGCGCCACATTCCGGGATCGGGCGAAATATATCCTGGATCTTGGCAAGCAGGATGTTTGGGGCGATTGCGACGTAAAAGAGTATTCCTTCACCGGCGCTGGCTCTGCCGCACACCCCGCCAGCACTGTGCAGAGCGTTATGATCGGCAGTCTTACCGTCACAAACGAGCAGTACACGCTGGTGGTCAAAAAGACGGACACCACCAACCCCACCAAGGGCCTTGCCGGAGCGCGGTTCCACGTGGAATCCACCAACGGCTCCTTTTCCAGGGACATCGTCACCGGCACGGACGGCACCTATACCTTCTCTCCCTTGGACGCCGGAACCTACGCTGTGACAGAAACGGCGGCTCCGAACGGCTACGAGATCGACAACGCGGGGCCTGAATATGTAGTCCTGCCGAACAGCGGCAGCAGCACCGTGACGATCACCTTTACGGACACCCCCACTGTCACCGCCACCGGTAAGATCCGCAAGGTGGACGCGGATGATCCCACCAGAGGTCTCGCCGGGGCGGTCATCAAGATCACCGGTGTGGATAACAATTTCACCGGCACCTATACCACCGGAGCAGGCGGCGCGCTCACGGATGTGCCTTGGGATACCATGCCCATCGGCAGCTATGTGGCGGAAGAAGTGACGCCGCCCAACGGGTACTCTCTGAGCAAGGACGCCGGCAAAGTCCGTCAGGAATTCTATTGGGACGGCAAAGCGGACGTATCTCTCGTTTTTGAGAATGACGCGAAGGTAAAGATCCAGCTCATCAAGCTGAACGATGCCAACAGCCCCCTCCCCGGCGCGGTATTTCACGTTCTCCGGGACGGGCAGCTGATCGGCACGGAGGTCACAGACGCCTCCGGCAAGATCACCGTCCCCCATGTGACGGAGGGGATGTACGCCTTTGTGGAGGTCAGCGCCCCCGCCCCCTACGCCAAGCTGACCGCCCCCGTCTGCGCCCATGTGGATCAGGCTACCGTCAATGGCGGCGGCACCGTGACCGTAACGGCCAAAGACCAGAAGCTCCCCAATCTGACGATCCAGAAGCTGGATAAGCAGACCAAGCAGCCCATCCCCGGCACGGTCTTTGAGATCAAGGGCATCCATTACGGCTATCATCAGGACGTCACCACCGGGCCGGACGGCAAGGCGGTTCTCACCGCTGTCCCGGTGGACAGCTATGAAGTAAAGGAAACATCCGTCCCTGACCCTTATGTGGTGGGCGGCGAGACGATCCAGACCATCTACCTCGGCCCCGGTGACGATCAAAACCTCGTATTTGAAAACCTGAAAATGCCCCGGCTGACCGTCACCAAAATCGACGCGGAGGATTCCAAGCCCATCCCCGGCACCGTGTTCACCGTAGAGGGCATCGACAGTGATTTCTCCGCCGATTGGACCACCGGCGAGGACGGTACTGTGACGGACCGCGTGGCCCCCGGCAGCTATAAAATCACGGAAAAGTCTGTTCCCGCTCCGTACTACCTGCCCAGCAAAAACGCCGACCGGGAGCAGACCGTCAGCCTGAACGCCGGTGACGAGGTGAATGTCACTTTCAAAAATTGGAAAATGCCCCAGCTCACCATCTACAAGGAGGACAGCGTGGCTGGCGCGCCTGTGGAGGGAGCCAAGTTCCACATCACCTACACCAGCAGCGGCGAATCCGCCGAGGCCCCTGCCACGGTTGATTACGGAAATATCCTCACAGACGCCAAGGGCGAGATCCGGCTCCATGAGCAGGGCAAGCGGCTCTATCCCGGAGAGTACACTGTGACGGAAGTGGAACCCGCTCCCGGTTTCCAGATGAAAGAACCCTCCACCCAGAAGATCATCCTCCACGGCAGTGAGAGCAAGACCCTGACCTTCCAGAATACCCCGCTGAACGCCATCGTTGTCGAGAAGTACGACAGCGTGACCCATGAGGCGCTCCCCGGCTGCACCTTCCAGCTGCGGTTTTTGGGCGGCACCTCCGGCACCGGCGGCACGACCATCGGGCAGAAGGTCACCGGCAAGAACGGCACCGCCATCTGGACGGGGCTGAAAAGCGGCACCTATATCGTGGAGGAGGTTGACCCTGCCGATGGGTACTCCATCATCAACGCATCCGAAACGATCTATCTGGCGGACAGCGGTGAGCAGAGCGTGGTCACCGTCCGCTTTGACAACGCCCCGGACGGCATCCTGCTGATCCGCAAGGTCTGTTCCGTGAACCCCAGCGTGACCCTCGCCAATGCGGAATTCAAGATCACCTACGCGGACGGTACGCTGATCGGTGACGCCAACGGCATCTTCAGGACGGATGAGCACGGCGAGATCCGCGTCCCCGGCCTGAAACCCGGCAAGAGCGTCATCGTAACAGAAACACGCGCGCCGGACGGCTATCTGATCGACACCCAGAGCCAGACCGTTCAGATCAAGGAAGGCCGCACGGTCAGCCTGACCTTCAAGAACCAGCCCAAGGGTAAGCTCATCATCCAGAAGCGGGACAGCGCCACCGGTCAGCCTCTCCCCGGCGCGGAGTTCCGGGTGACCACTGCCGCTGGCTGTGAGGTGGGGCTGGACGGCGTGATCGGCACCAGCACCCTGACGCAGAACGGTATCTTTACCACGGATGGGCAGGGCGAGATCACGATCACCAATCTGGCTCCCGGCGCTTATGTCATCAACGAGATCAAGGCCCCAACAGGGTATGTGATGGATCGTGCGTCCACAAACGTGGTCATCGGCAAAAACGGCGATACACAGACTGTCATCGTGAAAAACTCCAAGGCCGGAACCCTGGTGATCGACAAGCGGGACTCCCTCACCGGGAAGCCCTTGCAGGGTGTGATCTTCAAGGTGACGACCTCTACCGGCGAGTTTGTACCCGCTGAAAACGGACAGATTAGCAGCAACGGCCTGTACTTCACCGATAAGGACGGCAAAATCACCATCCATGGTGTGGTGGGGACGCTGGTAGTGACGGAAACGGCCACCATTCCCGGCTACACCATCGACGAGGCCAGCCGCACCCAGACGGTGGTGGTCAATCCCAATGACACCCAGACGCTGCATTTCACCAACACGCCCAGCACCACCCTTGTGATCGAAAAGTATATTGAGGGCACTACAACGCCGCTGAAGGGCGTGACCTTCCTTGTGACCGACAGCAGCGGCGCTGTTGTGGGCAGAAGCAACGGCGAGTTCATCACCGATGAGAATGGCCGCGTCGTTATCAATGATCTGATCCCCGGCACCACCGTTACGGCGCGGGAGGTCAAGACCGCGGAGGGCTTTGTGCTGGATAGTTCCCCGAAATCCATTCTCATCAAGGCGGGCGAGGTGCAGACCCTGCGCTTTTATAATGTCCGCGCGGGCGGGCTTACCGTCATTAAGAAGGACGAAAAAACCGGAGAGCGCATCCCCGGCGTCCAGTTCGAGATCCGGAAAATGGATGGCGAGATCGTCGGCACCTTCACCACCGATGAAAACGGCGTGATCTATCTCCCCGAAGCGGAAAACGGCTGGTACACCGTGACGGAGTTGAAAGCTGCCGAGGGCTACCGTCTGGATGACACGCCCCATCGGGTCGAGGTCGGGGATGGGCAGACCGCCACGCTGGAGATCACCAACAAGGCCATCTCCGGTATTCTGATCCACAAGGTCAATGCCATCACCGGCGAGGGTATCTACGGCGTTTCCTTCATTCTCTATGACAGCGGCAATAATCCCATCGCGCAGGAAACCAGCGATGACCGGGGCTATGTCCGGTTTGAGGGACTGGAAGATGGCCGCTACTATCTGCGGGAACTGGAAAATGAGGGCTATATCCCCGACACGCAGAAAAAGACCGTGTATGTGAAATCGGGCGAAACCACGGAAATCGAGTGGAAGAATACCCCTGTTACCGGGCAGATCCAAGTGACAAAGGTCAGCGCCGACTACAACGCCATGAATGGCTGGCCTGCCGGGACACCCATCCCCAACACCGTCTTTGAGATCTACAACGCCCGCACCAACCGTCTGGTGGATACGATCAAGACGGACAAAAACGGCTTGGCGGTCAGTAAGCCTCTGCCGCTTACACGGTATAAGATCGTGGAATCCAAGGCGGCGGAGTTTTATGGGCTGGACAAGACGCCCATTGAGGTGGAGATCGAGTACGCCGGTCAGATCGTCAAGGCAAGCATGACCAACAAGAGCCTGTCTACCAACGTTTCCATCAAGAAAACCGGCTATGTGGAGGTCATGCCGGGGCAGCTCGTCCGCTACAATTTCACCGGCATCGCCAACAATTCCACCACGGCGCTGGAATCCTTCTACTGGCGCGATACCCTGCCCGTCAAGGCGGTTCGGCTCCAGACCATCTACACCGGCACATGGAATACCCCTGGAAACTATAAGATCGTGTACCGCACAAATCTCAGCGGCGGTACATGGCGAACGCTGGCGGATAACCTGAGCACATCCAAAAACTATGTGCTGGATGCTTCCCCCGCGGCGCTGGGACTTGCCGCCAACGAGTATGTGACTGAGTTCATGGCGGCGTTCGGCATCGTCCCCGCCAACTTCCGGCAGGTGGAAGCCCCTCACGTGGACTGCAAGGCACTTGCCAAGCTCACCGGCGGTACGCAGTTCGTTAATCAGGCGGACGCGGGCGGCGTCTACAATGGGCAGTGGATCATGGCGACCTCCCGCTGGGTCACCCGCGTCTATGCCCCCAGCAAGCCCCTGCCTCGCACCGGTTATTAAGGACTAACAACGGATGCCGCTCCGCAAGGGGCGGCATCCCCATTTTAAGGAGGTTGAGATTTCTTGAAATACAGAAAAATGATTATTCTGACATTGACGCTTTTGCTTCTGACCTCTCTCTGCTGCACCTCGACGCTCGCTGCGGGCGGGGATGTTGCGGGAGCGGTGCAGCAGACATGGACGGAGGCGGCCAAGCAGATCAAGGCTGTGGTGGAGAAGGTGGTGTTCCCGGCGCTGGATATGATCCTCGCCATCGCGTTCTTCGTAAAGCTTGGCGGCGCGTATTTTGATTTTCGCCAGCGAGGTCAATTTGAGTGGACCGGCCCCGCCATCCTCTTTGCCTGCCTCATCTTCACGCTGACGGCTCCGAAATACATTTGGAGCATCATTGGCATCTAAGTAGTGCAAGGGTAAAAATCAGTTGCTTATTTTCTGCGTGCTGGGTATAATGGAAATTAGGAAAGGAGGCGGCGCGAATGACAGAATCTGTGAAAAATGAGCTTTCTGATATCTGCCGGATCATTGACGCAACTGTGGATACAGAGAAGATCTATCTTTTCGGCTCATACGCCTATGGTACACCAACCGATGATAGTGACTACGATTTGTGCGTCATTATCCCGGAAAATTCCATGCGTCCGGCAGACGCGGTCAAGGCGATCCGCCGTGCGCTCTTTTCAGCGCAGTCCGTCCCCTTGGATGTAATTGTTTATCGCTCTAACGCATTCCATCAGAGAGCGGAACACGCTTCTCTGGAGCGGAAAATCGCAAGAGAGGGGGTCTTGCTGTATGAGCACCGGCTGGAGCAGCGAATGGCTTGACTTTGCCTATATGGATCTCAGCGCCGCGGAACATCTGCTGACGATGCGTCCGCTGCCTGTGGAAATTATTTGCTATCACTGTGAACAGGCTGCCGAAAAATTTCTAAAAGCCACGCTTGTTCAATTCGACAGAGAGCCGCCCAAAACGCATGACCTTATCCAGCTTTGTAAGCTGTGCTGTGAAGTAGACACGCAGTTTGAGCAACTGGCAGACTCCTGTATTGAACTGACGCCATACGGCGTTCAAGTTCGCTATCCGTCCAATTTAGAACTGGATGAATCCGACGCCGTCTGCGCATTAAAGGAATGCAGGCTCGTTCAAGACTTTGTTTGCCAGAAACTTGGATATGAACCGGAAAGCAAAGATACCCAAAGCTTTGGACAGACAATGAAATAAGTAAAGACAGCAGTCAAGGCCGTCGCCCGAAAGGGCGGCGGCCTTGTCGCGTCTCCGGAGGTGAATGAACAATATTTATTTGGGATTTTGTCGCCGCGACAGTCCTGGATCAGTTGGTAGATTGGTTCTACGGGCAGATCGTGGGCTTTCTCGGCAACTTTTTTGCCCTCATGGGCAATATGGGCGTGGAGCTGTTCGAACTGGAATGGGTCAGCGCCATCATTCTCTTTTTCTCCCGCCTTGCTTGGGCGTTGTTCGCTGTCAGCGTGGTGGTCTGCGCCTTTGAGTGCGGCATCGAATACTCCACCGGCAGGGGCAATCTCCAGCAGTGCGGCATGAACATCATCAAGGGCTTTCTGGCGGTGAGCCTGTTCACCGTTGTCCCCGTCAGGCTCTATGCCCTGTCCGTGTCGCTCCAAGCCACCTTCTCAGCGGGGCTTACTGGCTACGGCCGGAGCATTGGTGAGGTGGGACAGGACATCATTACGGAGCTCAATGAGATCCAGACGCTTACGGACGTGGTGAACAGCTCCCACTTCGGCCTTGGCATCATCACCAGCCCCATTATGCTCCTTTTTTGCGTGATACTTATGGGCTACGCGGTGCTGAAGGTGTTTTTCGCAAACTTAAAGAGAGGCGGCATTTTGTTGATTCAAATTGCAGTCGGCTCCCTCTATATGTTCAGCGTCCCACGGGGCTATCTGGACGGATTCATGGGCTGGATGCGGCAGGTCATCGGCTTGTGCCTGACCGCCTTTCTCCAGTCCACCATCCTCATTGCGGGACTCATGGTGTTCAAGGACCACGCGCTGATGGGCGTGGGGCTCATGCTCTCCGCTGGCGAAGTGCCGCGCATCGCCGGCAGCTTCGGCTTGGACACCACAACAAAGGCCAATATTACGAGCGCCGTTTATACGGCGCAGGCTGCCGTCAACACCACCCGAACCATCGCCGCGGCGATCAGATGAAAGGGTGATGATATGACCTGGTTAACACAAATCACCATGGGCAGCCTGTTCGACGGTATCGGCGGATTCCCTTTGGCTGCGGTCCGCAACGGCATCACGCCGGTATGGGCGTCGGAGATCGAAGCATTTCCCATTGAGGTGACAAAGCTACGCTTTCCCGGCATGATCCATGTAGGTGACATCACTAAGCTGCGTGGCGCGGAGCTGCCGCCTGTGGACATCATCTGCGGGGGCAGCCCGTGTCAAGATCTCTCCGTTGCTGGCGCAAGGGCAGGTCTTGTCGGCGCGCGTTCTGGCCTCTTTATGGAGCAGATGCGCATTGTGCGTGAAATGCGGTTGGCAGAGAAAGCCCGTGGCCGGGAGAGCGTCAACATACGGCCGCGCTGGATGTGTTGGGAGAACGTGCCGGGGGCCTTTTCAAGCGGAAAACCGAAGTATGAGGACTTTCGGATCGTGCTGGGGGAGATCGTGCGGGTCTGCTTTCCCAACGAGCTTATCCCAGGCCCCTATCCTTACGGATGGCCCGATGTCGGTGATCTCACGGCAGGCGATATGTTTTCTATTGCGTGGCGCTGTCTGGACGCGCAATTGTGTGGCGTCGCGCAGCGTCGCAAGCGCATCTTTCTCCTTGCTGACTTTGCCGGGCCGCTCGCGCCCCAGCTTTTATTTGATGTATTTGACGAAACGGAAAACAGTGAGAAGGAGGTCTCATAGATGTACCGATTCGATACGACCGGGCAGATGACGATGCTTGATTTAGACACGGCTGAAAGGGGCGGAGCTCCGCCCAAGCGCAGATCGGGCAAGCCGGACCCCGAACTGGTTTCGATCCCGTATTTCCACTTGGATCTGCTGTCCTCTCCCGTGGATCTCTTCGGACAGCGTCATTGGGAGTTCCGATCTCCATGGCGGGAAGGCAAGCGGCCCCTCAATACCGGGGCCGCGCCCCGCCGCCCGATCCGCGTCTCACTGTCCGGCATACTGGAGGCGTACCCAGCCCTAAAATATTATCTATCGAAAACAGCCTGTCTGGGCATCCTGCGCCGCGCCTTTGAGCGCGGCAAGGAGTTGCCGAAGATGCTGGCGCGTGCGCTGAAGATCCAAGCGGGGCTCATAAAGCCGGACAGCCAACCCACTGACCTAAAGGCATTTCATGTGAACCAGCGCAACGAGGGCATTGACCTGCACGGTGTGTCCGGTGCCTTGATGGCAACCACCAATATGCAGATGCAGACCTTTGTAACACAGCCAAATGGAGCCGCGGAGGGCTTTGACGGCTATAACGGCGTCATGGCCTTTGCCGCCAACCAGCGGGACGAGGTGCGTGACCTGCACGATGTAGCTGGCGCGCTGGGCGCACAGCCGGGGATGAAGCAGCAGACCTTCGGAGCAGGTGCCAGCGCAGGCGGCATTGGATACAACGAATCGGTTGCTCCAACCCTCAAGGGCAGCCCCGGCGGGAACTGTATGCCGTCTGTTTTATGCCTCAATGACCAGGGCGGCAGCGTGATGGAATGCAGCGAAAACGTGTCCGGAACCCTCCGAGCACAGGAGCATGGACACCAACCTCTTGTTTACGAAAATCACGGCATTGACAGCCGTTACACTGGCCCCCACAAGGTAGCGCCCACCATGTCTGCCCGTTATGGCACAGGTGGTAACAATATACCTCTGGTTGAGCAGAACGCGGGTGCCATCTGCATT
>OLOH01001513.1_pt1 | contig 13158 bp, 8 predicted proteins | sample 1673221 | NCBI WGS metagenome assembly OLOH01 (sample SAMEA3136767, study PRJEB25190) | human gut metagenome
CGCATCACGGATACAGTCCGGGCAGCTTCTGAGAACTTTGGCTGTCTCTGCACCCTTTAATTCTTTACAGAGATATGAGCCGTTCTGCTCTTTAAATTTCGCAGCATACTCTCTGACTTTTTTGTAGGTGTCGCCTTTTGTCGCCTTACCTTTATCCAGGTTTCCCACGCTATTTTGCAGACCAATGATCATCATCATTCCGGAAAGTGCGCCGCACACCTCCATCATTCCCATGCCAAGTCCGAATCCTTCTGCAATACGGAACATTTCTTCCTCGTCCACTCCGAACTCTTTACAGAATGAACATGCGACTGCCTGTGCACAATTGTATCCTTTGTCATGAAACGCAATTGCCTGTTCTGCTTTCGTACTCATTTTAATTCCTTCTTTCTATCGTTTTCGTATTCTTTCGGATTTATTCGATATTATTATATCAGGATTATTACAATTTATCTACCATTCTGTTGAATATACTCTCATATAATGGTATAATTATTGTTAATATTAGAGTAAAAGGGCGTATTTTTATGAGTATAACAAAAAAAATAGTTTTAACGCTGCTATGTATATTAAGCATTGTGCTTGGAACCGGATATTTTCTCGGCCTAGCCTATTTCCAGACACATTTTAAAATAGGAACAACAATCAATGGATTTCATTGTTCATTCAAAACGATAGAGGAAACTGAAACATTACTTTCACGAAAAGTAGAAAGTTATGCAATAGCTGTTGATACAAGAAATAACGGCGTAGAAAAAATAGCAGCAAATGATGTCGGACTTGCATTTGTTGGAAAATCAACACTTGTGGATATTATCAATAATCAAAATTACAAATTATGGTTTATCCCAGAACTAGATGAGCAACATTTGTCAGCTGACTGTTATAGCATTGATGACACTGAAATGTCAGCTGAAATGACAAAATTAAAATGTATGAACAACATGGTAAAAAGTGAGAGTGCCCATATAGTAGAAACAAATGATTATTATCAGGTATCACCGGCAGTAAAGGGAACGGAACTGGATAAAACAAAAGCCCGCCAGGTTGTGGAAACAGCTATTAGGCAATGGAAATCAAATGTGAACCTGGAAAAATCCGGATGTTACATAGATGCAGAAAAAACGGATGAAGAAGAATTGCAAAAAGAATGTGATATGTTAAACTCCATTCAGGATACAATCATTACATATGATTTTGGCGACAGAAAAGAGACCGTGGATTTTGACTTAATAAAGAAAAGATTTCTTGATGCAGATTATCGTTTAAGCGAAGAAAAAGTTAAAAAATATGTAAAAGAGATTGCAGAAAAATATGATACTGTAGGTACAGGAAGAAAATTTGTTACGTTTGACGACAGAACGTCAGTCATTTCAGGCGGAGACTATGGATGGAAGATAAATATAGAAGAAACAGCAAAAAAACTGTTGGAATATATAAAAAATGATACCATAGATGTAGTAGAACCAATATATAACCAGACAGCAGTAAGCAGAGATACAAATGATATTGGATATTCGTATCTTGAAATAGATACTTCAAATAAAAAAGCAATTATGTATGTTGATGGAAACCCGGTTATAGAAACAGCAATCAAATTGAATGGAAATATAGATTCAGGATGTTATAAAGTAAAATCCAAAAATGCGGAAACAGAAGATGGAATGACAAACGCCCTTTCTTTTGGAAATACGACGCTGTATGAATATGAAGAAAATGTCGGTGACTCCGGATTTTCTGGCAATGGAGACATATCTGGATTTTCAGAAAGCACAATCAAAGAAGGCTGCATGACAACAGATGTTTCAAGCATGAATACCATTTTTAGCACTATGCAGGAAAAATGGCCAGTAATAGTATATAATCAGAATAATATCAACTAACAGAAAGAAGGAAAAATAAAAATGGAAGAAAAAAATGAAGATAAAATGAACAAAATCAAAAAAATTCGTCATACTATTGTTGTGTACTTAACGATTGCGGTTATTACATTTTGCGCAATAATGCTTCTATACACACAGGTACTCATCAATGCATATATTCCGTCAGAGTCAATGGAGAATACATTAATGACTGGCGACAGGGTAATCGGCAACCGGCTCGCCTATAAATTTGGAAATGACCCGGAAAGATTTGATATTGTTATTTTTGATGCACCAGACAATATGCCTGGTTATTATATCAAGCGTATTATTGGTATGCCCGGCGAAAAAGTAACTATTAAAAATGGAAAGGTTTATATTAATGACAGCTCCGAACCACTCGATGATTCTTTTATTCGGGAAAAAATGGATGATGAACCTGACATGGAATTTAATGTTCCGGAAGATTCATATTTTATGCTTGGAGACAACAGAAACAGTTCTGCTGACTCCAGATACTGGGATTATCCATATGTGCCAAGAGAAGATATTGTAGCAAAGGCATCGTTTAGATATTGGAAGGGATTCAAATGGGTCAAATGATAAAGCGTATATAATCACTCGGATTAAAAGCGCTTATCAGAAAATCGTTGTTTGCCGTCTGAATCCCTCCGGAATATTTTTCAAATCAGGAGGAAAAAAGAAATGAAAGACGACAACAATAGAGATGAAGATTTTCTCGACGAAGAAGAAGGCAACGATACAGATTCTGAATCCATTGGAAACGATGAGGATGATGAAATTATAGAAAATACGGAAAAAAAATCAAAAAAATCAACTCAAAAAAATGACGATTATGAAGAAGATGATTATGAAGAAGAGTATGATGATGACGACGATGATGACGAAGAATATGAGGAGAACGGAAAAGGAAAAGCAAAAATTATCGTAATCTCAATCATTATTGCGGCGCTTGTTGCTACTGCCGGTATTTTAACATACAAAGAGTTTGCAAAAAGTTCAGACAGTCAGGAACCACAAACGACAGAAGAACAGCAGCAGGAAGAAAACAAAAAAAAGGAATTAACTGTAACACCGACAGAAAAACCTGTGGAAGCATCTTCTGATTCTGAAAATGAAGAAGATATCGCTGATGATGAAACAACAAATCAGGATGAAGAAGAAACAGCGCTTCCCACGTCAACACCAAAACCATTACCAACAGCAACACCAACCGTGACCCCTGTTCCGGAAAATAGTGATTATGATGACATGTATGGTAATTTAAATTCAGATGCCAGCACACAGAATGATGATTCAATCTCAGCATCTAATGACGGAACCGAGGCCAACGCAGAACCAGCTGATATTATTTTTCTTGGTGATTTGAGATTCAGAAGTATGGCAAATGTTGCAACTGGAGAAACTGCACTTTGGGAATGTTCATCAACAGGAGACTATTCGTGGATGACGGAAACGGCATACCCGGATGTTGATTCCAGAGTTGGAACAGGTACAAAAGTGTTTATCAGCATGGGATTTAATGACTTGACAGCATATCAGTCATATGCAACGTCAATCAATGCAAAAGCCGCTGAATGGCAGGCTAAAGGTGCAGAAGTGTATTTCGTTTCAGTTGGACCAGTTGCTCAGACAAGTCAGGTAGCAAATTCTGATATTATGACATTCAATACATACATGTATCAGAATTTGAATATTCCATTTATTGACGCATATAATTATCTTGTTGATGCTGGATATGACACGACTGATGGACAGACATATTCCGATGCAACAAGTACAGCATTATATAATTATTTGATGGGTCTTATTGGAAGATAATTCAAAAAGCACAAATAGCTAAAGCGAAAACTTTAGCTATTTTTTTGTGTATAAAACGATAAAAACACAAAAAATATTGCATATTAATCAGAGAGCGAAACGTTGTGGTTGTTTTGTTAAATTGTCATCAAATACAAACAAAACAGGAAACCTAAATGTCGTTCTTGTTTCAGTATATAAAAACAGAAAAGGAGGATTATTTGTATTAAATGAAATGACAAAAATAGGAGAAAAAGAAAGTAAGCAGGAAAGAAATCGCAAAAAGAAAAAGAAGAAAAAAAAGAAAAAAACCAGCGCAAGTGACATTATATTAATGCTGATTTTTATTATCGCATTAGCTGTGGCAATATTTGCAGGATATAAGTTATATTCCATCTTTGCCGAATATAAAGCAGGTGTTGATGAATATTCTCAGATTGCAGATACGGTAGTCAAGGAAAGAGATGCTGATACAGAAAAAGTAAAGCAGCTCAAAGATGCAAAAGGCAAAATAGTAAAACACTGGAACTCACCACTGGAAATTGATTTTAATGAGCTAAAGTCAATCAACAAAGATGTTGCAGGATGGCTTTATATGGAAGCTCTTCCGGATATCAGCTATCCGATTGTACAGGGAAAAGATAATGAGTATTACTTGCATCACACATATAAAAAAGAGGAAGTCTTTGCCGGGTCAATTTTTGTTGACTGTAAAAATTCAAAAGATTTCTCCGACCAGAACACCATCGTGTATGGGCACAACATGAAAAACGGAAGTATGTTTGGAACACTGAAACAGTATAAACTTCAGGAAACAGTAGATAAGAGTCCATATTTCTGGATTATCACTCCGGACGATGCATATAAATATAAAATATTCTCTATATATACTGCAAATGTTGACGGGGATACATACACGTTAATCAAAGGTCCAGGAACAGAGACTGTTGATTATGGAAATGCAATGAAAGCAAAATCAAATATTGACATGGGAGATTATGAATTTAAACAAACAGACAAGATGGTGACTCTTTCTACGTGTACTGGTGATTCATCTACGCGATTTGTTGTGCAAGGAGTAAGAGTAGACCCTGAATAATTGTCCGTCAAGAAAAGATTTCACAGAAAAAACAAAAAGTGTTACAAAATTTTTTTATTTGTCATATTAATGATAGAACCAGCAGATGAGTGATAAACACTCTAAAATAATTCGCAATAAGCGAAAAAAATAGGAGAGAAAAAGAAATGAAAAATAAAATTATTTCAGCCATGCTTGTAGGCATGTCAGCTACAATGGCCGTGCCAGCCACAGCCGTATTTGCAGCAGACGAAACAGAACCGTCCGCTGTAGAAGAGGTCGCAGCTGAGACCCCAGCAGTAGAAGAAACTGCAGAACCAACAGAAAGTGTCGACGAAGATGCAAGTGAAGAAGTTTCCGCGCAGGAAGCAGAAGCTGAAATGGTCGGCTATGCCTCAGATGAAGTCCAGAAAGTCGCTGATACACCAACAGACTTTACAACAAAGCTGTCAAATATTACATTCTCAGCAGATACATTTGGTAAATATGGAGAGCAGCTGACATCTTTCGTAACCGGCGAAGAAATTGACAAGAGTTCTCTCTATAACACCGAGATGGCAGTCATTGAAAAGGTACAGAAGATTGCAATTGATGAAAGTACAGAAGCTGTAAGAGCAATGAAATATGCCATCGCACTTGTTTTTGAAAACACATATGGAGAAGACGCTTTTCAGCCTGGCCGCGATATTCGTAGGGCAATCCTGTCAGATATGGGCAACGATAAAGATTACGAATTTGCAGTAAGCGAAACTGTTGCAGCAGCAGACGTAATCTACAAAGAAAACGGCGGAATCACAACAAATCCAAAAGACCTTCTGATTGCAGAGCCGGAAAAAGAGCTGTATGAATATGTAATGGGAATTCAGGATTTTGAAATGAATCAGGGCGATGAAATTCAGGCCCCGGAGGTTTCCTTCGATGAAACATATATCAAATCTGTTGATATTGACACATCTGCAGTTGATAAAGATACAGCTGGCGTATACAAAATTGTGTATATTATCACAGGTGTGAATGGAAACACAATGAATGTTGAAAAGCAGTGCACTGTAAAAGCAGTAGAGAAGCCAAGCGACACAACAAAAGAGCTGTATGAATATGTAATGGGTATGGAAGACCTTCAGATTAAAGTTGGCGAAGACATTCCGCAGCCAAATCTGGCTTATGATACAACATACATCAAATCTGTAGATATTGATACTTCTGCAGTAGACAATACAAAAGCAGGCACCTATAAGATTATCTTTTCTATCACAGGCACAGATGGAAGAACAGCAGTAGTTGAAAAACAGTGTACCGTAATTGAAGATGGAGAAAAACCAGCACCAGAAAAGTCACTCAGTGAATATGTCGAAAATATTGATGATATTGAAATGCAGATTGGAGCAGACATTCCGCTGCCTACAGTATCTTTTGATGGAGAACATGTAGCATCTGTATCCATCGATACTTCAAAAGTAAACAAAGATGAAGCAGGAACATACCCAATTACATATATCATCACAGGTGTAGATGGCACGGAAGAAAGAGTTGAAAAGGAATGCCGCGTAGTTGAAGATGCGAGTCTTGAAGAACTTAGAACTTCTATGTGCGCGAAGATTGATGAACTGGGTGTAGACAAGTTTACGGAATCTGATTTTCAGGAAAAATGGGACAGAGAAGCTGAAGCTGCAAAAACACAAATTAAATCTCTGACAACAGAAGAAGAAATGCAGGCAGTTGTTGATAAATTTACGGACACAACTAACAGTATCATTGGAGAACAGCAGCTGTTTGTTGCAAAGCAGGGATATGTAAATATTCTGAAGAAATATCACGCATCATTCTCTTATGAGACAAATGCACAGAAACAGATGGCAGACGATACTATGGCTGCAGCTATAGAGAAAATTAACAAGGCAACAACAGTTGATGAAGCTTCAAATGCCCTGGATGCAGGAAAAGAAAGCATCAGAAGAATTGGAGAACAGGATTCCGATTTTGTTGATGAACTGAGAGAAAAAGCTAGAAAAGAGCTGAATAAAACAAAGGACTCTATCAAAGACCCTACAACAATCGTATGCAACGTATACAATTCACTTGTTGCAAGACTTGACGCATGTAAATCCGCAAAAGAGATTGAATCATTGATGAATTCTGCAGGTTTCGCATTTAGCGATGCACAGAAGGTTGTTGGTGGAGACCTTGCAGCAGTTTCAAGTGTACTGAAAGACCTGAAAGGAATTTCTGGTGATGGCGATACAACGGCAACCATTGAAAAAATTGTAGCTCTGGGAACGCCTAAAACGGTTGACGAAGCTGAAAGCCGCGTATCTGACACATGGAAAGCACTTACTTGCGATGTAAAGCAGTATGTTAAATATCTGACTGGACGCGCTGGAAAAAATGTAACTGGAAAAACAAAAGCTGAGGCTTATGCAAATTACATTGAATTGACAGGCGGAACAGCACAGCCAGACGAAAAGCTTGCAGCAGCAAAAGAATCAGCAAAATCAGATATTGATAAACTGCTGGCAGAAATCAAATCTTCCGATGAATCCATTTCTGCAAAGAAAGAGGAAGTAAAAGCAAAAGCATATGAACTCATTGATAATGCAGCATCTGTAGATGAAGTAGACAGTGCTCTTGAAAAAGCAAAAAATATGGTAAGTGAACTGTCAAATGAGATTTCTAAATCCGAAGAGCTGACAAAAGCAAAAGAAACTGCAAAAGCAGCAATTCAGGAAACAGTTGACAGTCAGACAGATGAAACACTAAAGGCAGAAATTTCCAAACTTGCAGAATCTGCAATTGAAAGAATTGAGACAGCTGAAACAGCTGATGAAATTACAGAAATCCACAATACTTTTACAAAAGATGTTAAGACAACTATCGCAGCATATGAGCAGGATACAGCGCTGGCAACAGCCAAAGCTGAAGCTCTCAGGAAATTGAGTGAACTCGAGAACAGTGCAAAGAGCGAATATAAGAGTACTGAAATGGATGAGATTGCTTCAAAAGCAAGAACTGACATTGCGGCAGCAACAAGCGCCGACGATTGCGCTAACATTTATACAAATGCAAAGAAAGAATACAAAGATGCTTATCTGAAATCCATGCGTGCTGTATATTCAGCAAAACTGGATGAGCTGGTTTCCACAGATAAGTTTACCGATGCTAATTATCTGGCAAAAGCAAAAGAGGTTATTGAAAAGCAGAAATCTAACCTTGAGCAGGCAACAAATGAAGACACAATGGAGAAATGCTACAACCTTGCAAAGGATAGTATTGACAAACTCCTGACAGCGCAGTCTTCTGCAACATCATTAACTCAGATTAAAACAGATGCAATCAATCAGCTCAAGAGCAAATACACAAATCTTACAGACCAGCAGACAAAAGTTTTGAATAAATATATTGATGCTATTAACAATGCAACTTCTGCGGATGATGTAAATAAATTTGTAACACAAGCTGACGCGGCAATGAAAGATGCCGGTGCAACATCCAATGGAGGTACAAATGGAACTACTGATACTGCACTTGCAGACGCCAAAAAGGATGCTATTGAAAGTCTGACCAATATGGTTAATAATAGTGAACTTTCTGACACTCAGAAAGCAGCTGCTCAGCAGGTACTGCAGACATATATTGATAAAATTAATGCTGCAACAACAACTGATGAAGTAAGCAAACTGCTTGAGGCTGGAAAAGCAGAACTGAGCAAATATGGCGCAGATGCCAATAAAGCTGTTCCAAACAGTGAAACCCAGACAACACTTGGTTCTGGCTCTGGTTCAGGAGATGCATCCCAGAAAGGTGATTCTACTGCCACAAGCGGAGTAAAAACTGGTGATAATAACATGGGAATAATCGCAATCGCAGGAGCTGCAATTATGACTGCTCTTGGCGCAGCATATGTATCCCTTCGCAAATTCATCAAGAAATAATCTACAATGATTTTTACACAACGGCAGGTTAAAACCTGTCGTTGTTAATACAAATAATTTAGAAAAGAGGAAAAAATAGATGAAAAAAGGATTAATCATTGCACTTGCGGCAATTGTACTTGTTGGTGGTGGCGCAGGCGGGTATCTTACATATCAGAAAAAAGCAGAACAGAAAGAGTATGAATCCCAGATGGCTGCAACGATATCTAGCCTTCCTACAATCACAATGTATGAAAAAGAAGACCTTCCAACAGTTGAAGAAGAATTCCAGGGGACAGATAAAATGATTAATATTGATTCTGTCCAGCCTGATATCAGTAACGTGTATGCTACGGAGCCAGGTGAATATGAAGTTAAATATACTTTCAACGACACCAAAGGTGAACAGCGTACCGCTACTGTAAAATGCGAAGTAAAACCGGAGCTTGCATCACATGTAACTGGTATGAAAAATATCACTATTGATAAAGGAGATGAGCTCCCCACAGATTCAGAATGTACTTTTGATGATTATGTAGATTCCGTGACACTCAACACAGAAGATGTTGATACGGAAGAAGCAGGGACATATGATATTTCTTATACAATCCTTGGTGCTGATGGCGAAATGAAAACAGTTGACGGATATACATGTACAGTAAATGAAGTGGCACCGCCAACACCAACACCGTCTCCATCTCCGACACCATCTCCAACACCTGAACCAAAATCAGAAGAGCCTGAAGAAGCGACACCAGCAGCAGATACAGAAGCTGACAGCGAGCAGAATCAGAACACGCAGGACGGAGAAGCTGTAGGAAATGTTGAAGTACAGAATAATGTAGTAGAAACAGGTGACGAGAACAATATCATTGCAATTATTGCAGTTATTGTAGTTTGTCTTGGAGCTGCCGGCGGAGTTATCATATATAAAAAGAAAAAAGAAAAAAATCAGTAATATAATACAAAAACAGCACTAATAACAAATAGTGCTGTTTTTATTTTTTTTTGTAAAAAATATGAACCCATTTTTATTTTTTTCTGCATATTAAAAATAGTAATGTAGCACAAATCAATTACAACAAATCTATATTTTATTATATTTGAAAGGAGATACATAAAAAAATGGCAGAAGAAAGATTAATAGGAATGGCCAAAAAAATCAAAGAATTCCTCCCTGAGGCAGAAATAAAAGAAGCTGATGGCAATGTTATTCTTTTAGCAGAACACGAGATTGGAATTAAAGGTGTAAACATTAACATTGAATGTAAAACAGGGACAGTTAAAATTAAAGGTTCCAGAGAATATAAATATCCAATTTCTGAAGCTGCTGCAGAAGAATTTCAGGATGAAATGTTACAGACATATCCGGATTACAGTATTTATCTGAGTGGACAGGTATTATCTTTTTCAAAATTCTTTTCATATCAGAATGAAGATGATGCATTAGAAGTTATAAAAAATGCTATCACGGCAATGGAAGAAGCAGTTCTTTCATTTGAAAATGACTGCGTTAATTTTATGGAAAAAGAATCATCAGGAAAAGATACGGATAAAGAGTATAACCCAGAGGAAAATATTAATCTTGTAAATGTAGACAATAGCTATCATGCAGTGACAGCAACAGCGCAGGACAATGAAGAATACGATAATGTACATAAAAGCTATGCACAGGAAACATTTGATAAATTAGCAAAAGACATGGGAGCAACAAAAGACGGAAATGAGTTTTCTGTTACAGAAGAGAACGACGAAACCATAAGATGTGTTATTTTTCCACTTGATGCGGAGATTCTCGTATCAGTGTCAGTAAAGACTGATAGGGATATTGGTGCAATGTATGCTTCTTACATTAACTCAAATTATCCTGAATTGATGAGTTCTTACGATACAGAAAAAGAAATTTTTTCAGTCAGGACGTATTCCACTCCAGATGAATATGAACCAGATGGCACAGAAAGCCTGCTGAAAATGTGCAAAGCTGCCCTTGATGCATGCATAAAAGAATACAAACAGACGATTGAGAGAAAGGATTCGGTTGATTTTGCATCAGATGTACAGCAGATTCTTGTAGAACAGACTGAAAGTATTTCAGAAAGAGAGAAAGCAGTAGCTGCCAGGGAAGACGAAATGAGCGCTCGCGAAGAAGAAATGGAAAAACGCGAAAACGAGTTAAAGCAGCATGTAGCAGAACTTGAACAGGAAAAAATCCATCTCCAGGAAGAAGCAGCAAAAGAAAGAGAAAGATTAAAAGCACATGAAACAGAGATGGAAGAAAAAATCAAAGCTTATGAAGAAAGAAATATCAAAGATGTTTTGAATATTCAGCAGCTTGCAGCACAAGTTGCAGCTTTACAGAATCGGCAGAGCGTACTTGGACAGGGTAATGACAATGCTGAAGAAGAAATCTTTAGGATGAAATCAAAGGTCCAGCAACTTACATCTCAAAAAATTGCACTGGAGAAAAAGCTGACAGAAAAACTGACAGTAAAAGACACGAAATTAAAAGAGCTATCAGATACTTTAAGCCAGAAAGACGTAGAGTATAAGAAGCTCGAAAACAACATGCATGACATGGTACAGAGCCAGGTGGCAGAAGAATCAAAAAAAACAAATAAAAAAATCCAGGACCTTGAAGATGAACTAACAAATATGGGACATTTCTTAACACCAGAAGAAATGATTGAATACCTGAAAGAATACAGCGATGCAGAAATCACAAAGCGCCATGCTGCAAAAGCAGAATTTGTTGTATATGAGGATGAAGCGCTTGAAATCAGAATTAGATTTGGTGATGTAAACTATATTGATGTATCAAGAACGGCTACATTAAAAGACCAGATGCTCTGTAAGTTAAATTCAAAGCATGCAGCAATCAAATTCTTTAGCAAAGATACTAAAATTGTTGCACGCGCATATTTTAAAAAGAATGCAACAGCGGAAGAAGTAGGCGACTTGACAGAAACGCTGGCTAGCTACTTTACAAAATAACATAAGGAGGAAAAATAATGGACAAAACAGTAATCGTACTGATTGGCGCGGGTGTATGCTGTGTTGTCATTGGCCTTGCGTTATTTGTAAAGCTTCTGACAACAAATCAGAATGAATCAGAAGACACTAATGAAAGCAAAAAACTACTAGACAATGAATACGCAGAAAATTTCAAAGAATGCTTTGAGGATACAGAAGATATAGAAGATACCCTTGACCAGCTTGCAAATATCTATACTGGAAATCAGTATATGTATAATCTTATTGTAAATGCACTTGATTTTATCAGAGATGAGCAGGGTGATTACGAGACTGCTCTTGATGAAATCAACGTTGATAACGACCCAGAAATAGCCAACATGCATAACGCAGCTATTAAAAAAGCTTTGAATCTTGAAGGTAAAAACGCCATTGCAAGAAAGCCAAAAGAAACAAAAAATACAAATAAAAATGAAGAGCCACATATTACTGAGAACTTTGATGAAGACGATGATTGCGAAAGCGAAAAAGATGACTCAATTGGCTCTAAACATCAAAATGATAAAGCAGTTGGAATGATTCCAACAGAGACTGAAGTAATTGCAGATGATTTTAAAGAGTTTGACGAAGATGACGAAGATGACGAAGAAGATGAAATCATTCCAGAGACTCAAAAAAAAGAATCTGTAAGTATTACGAAGCCAGAAAAAATAGAAAAAAAAGAAAAACCCAAAAAGGTAACAAAAAAAAGACCAGCAAAGAAGCCTGTAATACTTGATGAAGAAGATGATGAAGAAGATACTTATCGTATCGTAACGACAGTCCGCGAAGATGTATTAAATGGTATTATCAGCAATATATCTCCGATGGGGAAAGCATTGCTTGGTCATAAAGTCGGTGACCGTGTAGAGGTTGTTCCGGGAAAGGGCGACCCTTTCCATATTGTGATACGGGAGATTGTTAAGACAACCGATGAATCCCAGGATCATATTCGATAGAAGATAAAAATATACGGACAGGATGAAGAAGGTGACAGTCAGATGACATGTTTGGAAGCACAATCAAAGATCATGGCATTCATAGAGAACAAACTCCCGGACGATGAATTGAAGGAGTTTATTAAGCATGTCAAAAATTGTGAAAACTGTTCGGAAGAATTGGAAATCTACTATACCTTGATCGTTGGTATGAAAGAATTGGACAATGAAGAAAATCTTTCCACGAACTTCAAAAAGGAACTGGATGATAAGCTGGATGAAGAAATGACACGTATGACAGCCGTTAAACGAATTGCAACCTCTACAATCGTTCTGGTTCTGGCTGCAATTGTGATCGGACTTGTATGGGTATATAGTGGAGTTCTGGAAAAAGTATATCATTATGAGCAGAATGCCAAACAGAAATCGCAGACAGAATATTATTATAGTGATACTTTTGGAGAAAAGCTGTTTTTTGACAATAAATATATGATCGAATATCTGGAGAAAATTTTATATCTTGGCCGAACGGCCTTGAGTGT
>OLOH01001514.1_pt1 | contig 13152 bp, 12 predicted proteins | sample 1673221 | NCBI WGS metagenome assembly OLOH01 (sample SAMEA3136767, study PRJEB25190) | human gut metagenome
AATCACAAGCACCTTTTCTGCCCGAACGGTCTGTTCTGTCCGGGTCAGTGTGATCTCCAGTTTCACCTTTGTACCAAAGCGCCGCTCACACTCTGCGCAAAGATCCGCTTCCAGCCGTTCCTGCGCTCCCTGCAAGAGCGATGTCTCCGTACTCTGGATGTTGACCGCTGCCGGAGCAGCCGCCGCTGTACTTTTCAGTTCCAGCTTCATCTGTGGGGCCAGCCGGAACAGGATCACTAGAATATATAGCCCGGCAACGGCTTTTATGCATCTGCCCGCCCAGCCTGCGCCCGCCAGCAGCGTCGTGATCTCCGCACAGATACAGGCAATGCAGAACGCCGATGCCGCCGTCTGAAATGCGTGCATTTCCTATCCGCCTCCCGTCATCATCAGAAGCCCCACGCCTACCGTCAGCAGTTCAAAAAACAGTGCCGTTACTGCTGCCATGCATTTTACCGCTTCGGCCATGCAGTCAAACAGCGCCTGACAGCGCCGGTTCTTCGCAAGGCCGCACAGAAGCCTGCATCCTGCAAGGAATAGCAAATGGAGCAGAAGCTGCAGATACAGTGGCAGAAATTCGGCCCCGATCACGGCAAGTGCCGCAAAACCCAGACTGCTTTTGAGCAGCTGCATTCCGGCAAGAAATACTTCTGCCGTATCGCTCAGAGCCTGCCCGATCACCGGCACGCCGCCGGTAAGCAGCTGGCCCAACCGCAGTGCAGAACGGTCCAGCTGAACCGTTACCGCTCTTTGCAGCCCTAACAGCACTGCAAAAATCCGCCCAGCCCAGACAAGCCCCCTGCGCAGCAACGCGCCCATGACACGGCACGTTTCCGAAAGCCCCTGCTGGGTGCTGATGCAGCACGCCATGCTTACCGCAAGGTAGCTCTGCAGCAGCGGACTGACCACAAGCACCGTACCCTGTGCCAGAAAGCACAGCCCGGTCAGCAGCAGACCGCTTGCCGCTGTGCTGGCATTCACCTCTCCACCGGCAGCGAGCACACCGCTGTACACCGGAAGAAAACCCAGAAGGTAGTTTTTCCACCCCTCCATCCGCTCACAGATCAGCTGTGCAAGGCTGATCAGATCTCCCCACAAAAGAGTGCCGCAGCCCACAGCCGCAGCCAGCTCCAACAAGGCGCTGTCGGCTGCTCCTCCCACCAGAAATGAAAGCACGATCAGCAACAATAAAAACAGCAGAACATCCGCATAGCAGTGTGCCATCTGCCGGATCATCTCTGCCGGTGATCCCGGCAGGAGCGCGAGCAGAGATTTGAGCGGATCTTTGGCAAAGGACTCTGCGCTTTGCGGAGCTTTTTCCAGATAAGGCTGCCAAAGCTCCTGTCCGGGCAGGCCCTGCAGCTGTGCCGCAGCGGCATCAGGTGCAAAAGCCAGAACTGCGGCAGACTGCCGCCGGACAGGGCACCTATACCTGTCTGGCCGGAACAGCAGAAGGGACAATCTACGACCGAAACGGCGTTCCGCTGATCAACGCATCGGATACCTGTGAAGCAGTGGTCTGCCCCACACCGGAAGCCGTCACGGCGCTGCTGCCACACCTGATTGATCCTGCTGCATTTTTTCAAAAGGCAGAGTCCGGGCGGCCGTTTGTGTGTACCATTGACACCTCGGAAATCGACTGTCCGGATGTCACCGTTTTGAAAATTCCCAGGCGATACAGCGTCGAACAGCCGGCACAGCATTTGATCGGCTATACCGCACAGGGAGCCGGCGTTTCCGGGCTGGAATACGCCTATGATTCGCTCCTGCGCCGGGAACAGTCTCAGTGGACGATTACCTTTTCTGTAGACGGCACCGGTTCAGCCCTGGCAGGCGAAAACACCCAGATTCGCTATGGCGCCAATCCATCCTGGGGCGTTGTCACAACCTTGGATGCCTCCATCCAAAGAATCTGTGACACTGCCGGAAAGCAGCTGAAAAAGGGATGTGTTATTGTCCTGGATGCGGAAAACGGCGATATCCTGGGACTTTCCAGCTTTCCCACCTATCATCCGGAACAGCTGGAAGCGGCTTTACAGAATCCGGACAGTCCGCTGATCAACCGTGCCTGCTATGCCTATCCGGTGGGTTCCATCTTTAAGCTGGTGACCGCGGCATGCGCCAAAGAACAGGGGAACACCTATTCCTTCCGCTGGAACTGCACTGGTTCTGTAGCAATTGGCACACAGATTTTCCGCTGTCATGATGCAAACGGCCACGGAGAGCAGTCCATGCTGGAAGCCATGCGCAATTCCTGCAATCCCTATTTTATTGCCCTGAGCCAGGAACTCCCTGCCGCATCTATGCTGCAAATGGCAAAGGCACTGGGCTTCGGCACAGAAACACCGCTGACGGGAACCATTCTCGGCGCTGCCGGAACGCTTCCCACAGAAGAACAGCTGCGGCTTCCGGCAGAACAGGCAAATTTTTGCTTCGGACAAGGCATTCTCACGGCAACACCGCTCCAGATTGCCCGTATGACCTGCGCCATTGCCGGAGACGGAACCCTTCCTGCAATCCGTCTCATTCGCGGCAGCACTGAGGATGGAAAAACGGTACAGCAAGAGACTCCCTCTCGCCGGGAAAACGGCATCTCTGCGGAAACAGCAGCGTTTCTTCGTTCTCTCATGTGCTACACCGCCGCAGACGAAGCCTTTCAGGGGAAACCGGGCAATGTCAGCATGGGTGCAAAAACCTCTACCGCACAGACAGGTCGATATGACGCAGACGGACAGGAATACTGTCACGGCTGGGTCACATCCTTTTTCCCGGCACAGCAGCCGCGCTATGTGGTGACCGTTCTGGCAGAGGACGGCGGCTATGGAAATCAGACTGCCGCACCGGTACTGCGGCAAATCGCCGGCGCAATCCTGGATCTGGAAACCTGAACACACTGCGATATTGACAACATTTTTCTTCCCATGGTATAATAAACTGTCACATTCGAAAGAAAGGCGTGTTTTTTGCAGCATGTACTATATTTATATTCTCTCCTGCCGGGACGGCAGTCTGTACACCGGCATTACCCCTGATCTGAAACGGCGCATGCGGCAGCACTGGGGCTTATGCCGGGGCGGTGCCAAGTATACCCGCAGCCATCCGCCCCAGGCACTGTGCGGCCTTTGGGAAACAGACGATCACACCGCTGCGGCACAGTTTGAAATCTACTGCAAGCAGCTGAGCCGCCAGAAAAAACAGGCACTCCTGGCCAGTCCCGATAACTGGGCTGCATTTTTTCCCCAGCTGGACACCCAGCACTATAAACCCTGCACTCCGGAGCCGCTCTCCTATTATCTGGGCACCTAAGAGACGCATGCTGTACAAAACGAAAAAGGGCGCTGCCCTTCGTGGCAACGCCCTCTCTCTTTCTCTCATTGCAATTTTTATTGAATGGTGATCTGTCTGGACTCCGGTACAACCGGCTGCTTCTTCGGCATTTTCAGCGTCAAAATGCCGTTTTCGTAGGAAGCCTCCATGTGATCGGTATCCACATCACCCACATACATCTGCTGCTGATAAGAACAACTGCTCCGTTCTTTCCGCAGATAGGTGCCGTCTTTTGCCTGCTCTTCCTCAGATTTTTCCTTATGGACGGCTTTCAATGTCAGGACATCTTCCTGCACATCCACCTGGATTTCGTCTTTGGAAAAGCCAGGGAGTTCTGCTTCCATCACGTAACTGTCACCAGTATCACGCACGTCAGTTTTGCAGGCGCTCAGCTGATTCTGTCCGCCGAAAAAAGCATCTTCCCAGTCTCGCATCGAGCGAAACAGTTCATAACCAGTACGTTCAAAGGGTGTTAAAGTGTTCATCATAAAGCATACCTCCTCATCGGTGCAATGGCTGTTCTCATACCTGTTTGCATTGGCATCTGGATGAGAACAGAATCAAATCTCTTGTCAAAGAGTCTGATGCAAATTATTGAATGGCAATCTGCTTGGAAGCCGGAATCTGCGGCTTCTTTTTCGGCATTTTCAGTGTCAGGATACCATTTTCATAGGAAGCCTCCAGGTGCTCTACGTCAATGCCGCTCAGATCCAGCTTTTGCTGATAAGAGCATCTGCTCCGTTCCTTCCGCAGATAGGTGCCGTCCTTGGCTTTTTCCTCTTCGGTCTTTTCTTTATGCACGGCTGTCAGGGTCAGAACATCATCCTGCACATCCAGCTTGATTTCCTCTTTGGTAAAGCCCGGCAGCTCTGCTTCCATGATATAATCATCTCCGGTGTCCCGGATATCCGTCTTGCAGGAACGCAGCTGCGCCGCAGTTTTGTCACTGCAGAAGAACTCATTTTCCCAGTCCCGCATAGAGTGGAACAAATCATAACCTGTACGTTCAAAGGGTGTCATATAATGCATCATAAAGCATACCTCCTAAAAAGTTTCAATCAGATGAATTGTATCCGAATCGGTACACGTTTCACATCTCTTCCATCTTCCGTGTTCCCTTTCCGTTTACAAGTATTATATTACCCCCGGTTTCTAATAGATTGATGATTGTTTTGTGAAAACTAGATGAAAATTAGCACTCCATTCAGGCGAGTGCTAATAGGCAAGTGTTTTATCTGCTAGTTCTTGAGAAATATGTCTGCTAATACATTTCTCTACAGGCAAGAAAAAGCACAGCTGAAAGAAATCGTTTTCAGCTGTGCTTTTTGAATTTGATTTGTAGCATCCTGGATCCGGATGCTTATTTTTTCAGGTAGGTTTTCAGGAAGGCAAAGAGGGCATCCATCTGTGCATCGGTTCCAATGGAAATCCGGAGATAGTTGCGAATCCGCGGCGCGTCAAACCAGCGCACAAAAATGTGTGCCTGCCGCAGTGCTTCAAACAGCGCATGTGCGTCGCAGTCCGGGTGTGTAACAAAGAGGAAGTTGCTCTTGGAATCCGGGAACTGGAATCCCATTTCGGCCAGCACCCGCTTTGTCCGCTCCCGGGTGGCCATAATTTTTGCCGTAGTTTCTTTCAGATAAGCGCTGTCCTCTACTGCGGCAGTTCCAGCCATCAATGCAGAACGGTTCATGGTGTAGGAGTTGAAGGAGTACTTGACATCATGAATTGCCCGGATCAATTCCGGTGCACCAATGGCAAATCCAATTCGTTCTCCGGCCATGGAGCGCGACTTGGAGAATGTCTGTACAACCAGCAGATTCTCATACTTGGGCAGCAGGGGCAGAACAGACTGACCGCCAAAGTCAATGTAGGCCTCATCTACAACCACGAGGGATTCCGGATTGTGTTCCAGAATTTCTTCGATTTGTCCCAGCTCCAGGGCAATGCCCGTTGGTGCGTTAGGATTCGGGAAGATGATTCCCCCGTTGGGCTTGCAGTAATCGTCCGGAACGATCCGGAACTGCTCATCCAGCGGCTGCACTGCATAGGGAATCCGGAACAGATCACACCAAACCGGATAAAAGGCATATGTAATATCCGGGAACAAAATCGGCAGATCTGATTGGAAAAAGGTCTGAAAAATCATAGCCAGCACATCATCAGAGCCAACTCCGGTAAACACCTGATTTTCCGCAACGCCATAGGCCTTGGCAATGGCCGCATTCAACTGATGGCAGGTGGGATCCGGATACAGCCGCATCTGCTCTGCATTACTCGAATCCAGGGCACGCTGCACCCCTGGTGCCGGGGGATACGGATTTTCATTGGTGTTCAGCTTGATCATATCCGGAAAATCCGGCTGATCTCCCGGTACATAAGGTACTACCTGACGAATGTTCTGGAGATAACGCTTCATTTTACATCACTTTCCTGACTATTTCAATTTTTTATGTGCCTGGGTTCTCATAACCCGTTACATTTTCTGGCCGCAGGAGCCGCAGAATTTGCTGCCCGGTTCATTTTGTGCGCCGCAGTGCGGACAAACGCCGGAATCGGGAACATTTGGCTTCGGCGATTCCACTTCCGATACAGGAGAATAGACAAATTCTCCTGCCGGTGCCGGATTTTCCGGTGCTGCGCCGGCCGGAACCGGTACCTTTTCCGGCTGCGGCTCTGCTGCCTCCAGAACAAACGGTGCCGCCTGTCCCTGTTTTTTTGCCTTTACCCGGCAGACTGCATTGATACAAATGCCGATAGAAGCCGGGATAATTCCGCACAGAGCAACAATCAATGCTGACCAGAGGGACGGCAGGAGCAGATCACTGAGGCCGTCCCTGGCAAAGGACAGGTCATCCAACACATTCATCGCACCGGCCAGGAGAAAGACCAGGCCGTCTGCAATCAGAACCAGCAGTCCCGGCACGGCAACTGCCACACCGGATGCTGTGAGCATCCGACCCTTTCGCCAATGTTTCCTGATGGCAAAGGCCAGCCACAGCACAAAGCTGACTCCGGTCAGTACTGCCGCAGTTACAACGCCGGGCAGCGTGCAGAAAAACCGCACTGCAAATTTTCCGAAGCCGTGTCCGGCAATCCGATCTACTGCCTGGTTCCAGGCTGGCACATCATCCTCTGTTGCATACAAGAACGCAACCCGGTCAGTTTCTGCAAAGCGGACACCGGTTTCCTTTTCCAGCGTTCCGGCCAGTTCATCCTGCATCAAATCTGCAAAGGTTTCTGCCTGTACTTCCGGCATTTCATCGCTCTTCTTGGTCAGATATGCGCTGAGGTCTGTAATGTAATCACAAATGGCACCATTTATCTCTTCATTGGCAAGGGCGGCCTCTGCATATTCCGGTGTCAGATTCGGCGCATCCTGCATATACCATTCATAAACCCACTGCCCCATGTTTTGTTTTTTTCCGTTTTCCTTCCACTGTGCCTGTGACAAATCCATCTGCGAAATCGCTTTGGATACGCCGTCAGCCGAAAGGGTTTCATAGGCAACCGTACTGCAAAGCAGCAAAATTGCCAGCAGGAAGGTCAGCAAAAAGAACAGGATTGAGCCAATGACTGCACCTGCTCCTGATTTTTTGACTGCCCGCTCCGTTTTCGTATCGTTAGATTTCTTTTCTTTTGCTTTTTTTCCCATTTGTAGATGCCTCCATTTGTATTGCTTCTGTGGAATCCGGCTCTTTCAAAATATTATAGCATTCTCCATACCTTCTGTCAAGGTTTCGGCAGCGGTGCGCCACGTTTTTTCCGGGACAATCCATGGAATTTTCCGCATTCCAAGCACTTTTCCGCTTTTTTCTGTGGTATTTCCTTGACATATTCTTCATTTTGCTGTAAAATAAAACTATATCGGTACCGCAATTTCCGGTACCGCACACGAACAGCCCGGAACATTTTTTCAGGATGTCCCGCGAGCGCTTATACATTTTAAAAAAGAAAGGATTTTTTGCATGAAACTGCAGAAACTGATGCAAGTGCTGCTGCCCCTGGGTGTAGCAGCTGTCGGTGCCCTCTTCTGCACCGGCACCGCTTCCGCCGCAGAGGCAGAGCCCTTACCAACAGCCGCACCGGTTGCCACCGGAACCACGGAAACTGACCAGACTGCCTCCGGCACGTGGACAGACACCGACTCCGGCAGAACCTATCGCTACGCAGACGGTTCCTGTGCAACAGATGTACAGGTGATTGACGGCATTGCCTACCGCTTTGATGCAAGCGGAATTTTGTGCACTGGATGGCAGAATTTTGACGGTGCCTGGCACTATTACGATCCGGAAACCTACGCTGCCGCCACCGGGTATCAGACCATTGATTCGGTTACATACCTCTTCGACTACACCGGCGCAGAGAAAACCGGCTGGCGCACCATCAACGGTGCCCGGCATTATTTCGATCCGGAAACCGGAAAGCTCCGGGACGGATGGATTCTCTACCATGACAGCCGCTACTATAGTGATGCTTCCGGCGACAAGCAAACCGGCCTTTTAGAAACCGGTGACGGCCTGCGCTATCAGCTGGACGAAAAAACCGGCCAGCAGCAGCTGGGCTTCTACACCTTTTCTGACAACGCCACCTGGTACTATGACAAGGACGGCGCTCCGGTAAAGGGCTGGATGGAAGAAGACACCACCGGAAAGCGCTACTACTTTGACGATTCCTATGCCATGGAAACTGGCTGGCAGCAGATAGATGCCAAGCAGTACCATTTTAATGCAGACGGTTCCATGTCAGATGACTGGGAAACCATTGACGGGAACCTGTACCACTTCACCAAAGAGGGACAGCTCCAGACCGGATGGCAGACGCTGGAGGACGGCACCTATTATTTTGGTACAGACGGTGTCACCCGCACCGGATGGCAGACTGTAGACAGCAAGAAGTACTATTTCCTGAGTTCCGGAAAAATGCAGACCGGATGGGCAGAAATCGACACGAATCGTTATTATTTCAGCTCTGATGGCGCGATGGTTACAGGAAAGCAGTCCATTGACGGTAAGAACTACACCTTTACAGATGCTGGCATTCTCCGCACCGTAAAGATCTGTCTGGATGCCGGGCACTACGGCAAATACAATCACAGCCCGGTCAATGATGCTTACTACGAATCGGACATGTCCTGGAAGGTACACCTCTATCTGAAGGCTGCCCTGGAATCCTACGGCATTGAAGTCATTACCACACGTCCCACCCAGGAAGGCGACTTAGGATTAGAAGCTCGCGGCAAGGCAGCTGCCGGCTGCGACCTGTTCCTGAGCATCCACAGCAACGCCTGCAACAATCCGGCAGCAGACGGCCCGCTGGCCTGCTGCACCGTTACCAAGGAGCTGAACGACTTAGGCCTGGAACTGGCCAACACCCTGCACCAGGTTATGGGCACAACACAAGGCGGCTCCATCTGGAACCGTGTAGGGCAGAACGGCGACTATTACGGTGTTCTCCGCGGCGCGGCAAAGGTTGGCGTGCCCGGCATTCTGCTGGAACACAGCTATCATACCAATCCCCGTGCTACCGCATGGCTCCTAATTGATTCCAATCTGGAACGCATGGCCAAGGCAGAAGCCGCAGTTCTGGCAAAATATTTTGGCCTGGCATAAAGGCTCTTACTTTCGCTCGGTTTCATAAGAAATATATTTTCTCCAATGAAAATACCGCATCCAATCCGGTTTGCTTCCGGTTTTGGGTGCGGTATTTTCGGTTATTGGATAAGGAGAAAAGAGGATGTCATACGTTTATTCCAGATAGCTGTCATAATTGAAATACTGCTGCAATGACGAATCCAGGAACACCTGCTCATCTACCGGAACTGTAATAGAAATGGTTTCTTCTACTGTCTGGCCGTCCTGTGATACCGGATTAATCCAGATCACAGCATAGCTTTCTCCGCTAATCACAGGCGCATCTTTCAGATATTTCTGTACCTGCTGCAATGCTTTCTGGTCTTCTTGAGATTCCTCTGTTGCAAAATCTCCGTAAAGATAGCGGTTTTTTATTTCAGCATTCGTGGTGTTCTGTCCGCTGTATATGGTGCAGTCTACCATCGCATCCAGTTTGCCCTGTACCACCTGATCATAGATCTCACGGGATTCTGCCTGCGCCGCATAGACCTTTTCATAATAAAGGGTGGCTGTTTTGGGTGTAACGCTGTTGGAGATGGGACAAGTAAGCATGTACGTTCTGCCCTTTTCATAAAAGCTATAGGTAATGTTGTCGGCAATATCATCAGAACTGTTCATGGTACTGTACAGCTGGTCAAAGGAAGCCTGCTGAATCTCCTCCCGATAGGAGGCAAAAATCTCTGCAACATCTGCATCCGACAGTTCCACTCCGTTATAGGAGTTCATTGTCATTGTGTCATCCAGCGGATCCGGCAGCGTCTTCCAGGCCTCTACATAATTTGCATCCTTTTTCAGAATTTCCATCAGCTTTTTGCTTTCCTTTACCGGAATATATACCTGACGATCCATGGCCTTTTTCTTTGTCCGGATGGTAACAATATAACAATCGTAGCTTTGGTCTTCCATACGCTCTGTCATCGCACCACCTAGCATCGCATTTCCATAGTCATAGGGAATCTGCTGGTACTTTTCATAATAGCTGTCCGGATCTTCCTCAAAGCACTTGACATTCTCATTAAAATAGTAGGAAATCAGAGAAATTGCCGTAGGATCTGTAATTTTGATATTTTGTGTGTTTTGGCCCACATAGTCCGTGTAGTACAAATAGCTGCCGCTGCCCATATGATCATAGCTGTTTCGGAAAGAGACGCTTTCAATTTCCTGTACCGCCGGCCGATCTGCCATAATTTTGCTGTGTGCGGTATGCAGTCCCAGCAGAATCGCACCGTTGAGCACCGCCACAATCGCAAGCCCCGGCATTGCTTTCCACAGATTTTTCCACCGCCGTGTAGTGATCAGTTCATAAATGCAATAGATCAGTACCGCAGCGACATAGAAAAGAACATATACAAACCAGTCTTCCCGGATCATTTTAAGTTCCAGAGTATTATATAGCGCACTGGTCACAAAAATGGTAAAGGTCATGGTCACGAGAATCCGGTATACATGCTGTAGCATGCGGCTGGGTGCGGCCTGTCCGGCTGCCTCACTGCGGCGATGGCAGAAGAGCCAGGAACCAATTGCCAGATACAGCACTGCCAGCAAAAAGGTGTACAGCAGCGCCTGCCAGCCGGGATGGAGTGCCTGTTCCGCAGAAACATCCTCGACGTTCATCAGCACACTGGCCCAGCTGTATAACAGGTTGTTAGTATTTTGGAAAAAGTTATTACTTTCACTGCTCTGCATCAAAAACGGCATGGTGGAAGAAACGGCAGAAGTCAAAACCTTACAGCAAAAACGCGGCAGAAATAAAATGATGCCAGCCAATAAAACATTGGTAAAAACGGTTCCGGTCAGGCTCATGGTAACCAGCAAGCCGGACATCAACAGCAATGCAGCCAGAAAAACAGCGAGTACATAGGAAACCATGCCATCATAGATTATGGTTCCGGGAATCAGCTTACAAACAATCAGTGACACCAGCATACTGCCAAACAGCAGAATCAAAACCCACAGCAGTACAGATACAACATAGCACACGTACAGTGTGATTCGCTTGTGGGGCAGTGCATGGTACAAGTCAGATGCCGCCCGATTGTCCAGAAAATGAAACAAGATCAGTGTCATCAGCGGTGCCGCAAACACAGCCAGCAGCAATAGCGGATGACTTGACGGGTAGCTGCAAATGATGGTTGTGGACACTTTTTCTGCATTTCCAACATTGATGGAATCCATTGTTCCTGCATTGATATATTCCATCACCGGAACTGCCACAGCCCCCAGAATCATAATCACCAAAAACAAAATTCCAACGGTTCGGCACTGGCGAAATCCTTCCGCAATCAGTCCCCAGCAATGATTTTTCTTTCGCTGCGTCATACCAGAGCGCCCCCTTTCGCATGAAAATAGGCCAGTGCACACATGGCACTCAATCCGATGATCAGAAGCAACGGGAAAACAGACACGGCCATTTGCCGGCGTGCTTCCTGCCGCTGTGCAGGCGTGCGGTAAAATTCACGTTTTTCAAGACGCTTCATTATTTATGCTCCTCCTCAGTCATGCCGTCAATCTGGAATGTATATCCCAATGTTTCCATCTCATAGGTAAAGACTTCCTCCAGAGACAGCGGCAAAACATCTAACAAAATGGGTTCCATGGCGTTCAGTTTTTCTACAATCGTATTCCGGTCTCCGCTGACAATCATGTTGGAAACGCTGCCGCTCTTTTCAAAGTGGGAAATTCGAATCCCCTCAAACTTCGATTTTTCATAAGGCTCCCGGAAGGCAATCTGAATCTTAAACTGCGACGTTTTCAGGTTTTCAATATCGCTTTCCAGCACAAGGCCGCCCTTATGGAGCAACGCCAGCTGATCGCAGATATCTTCCAGTTCCCGGAGGGAATGAGAGGTTATAATCGCAGAAGCGCCGCGCTCCAGAACATCATCACAGATCAGCTTCTTGACAAAATTCCGCATCACCGGATCCAGACCGTCAAATGTCTCATCGAAAAAGAGATAGTCAGGCCGACAAGCCAATGCCAAAATCGTTGCTGCCTGGCGTCGCATTCCCTTTGAAAATTGTCCCAGTGATTTTTTTCGGGGCAGCTGGAGCTGTTCACACAGTTTCCAAAAACGCTGTGCATCAAAATCTGGATAGAGCGAAACATACATCCGTGCCATTCTCTCCAAGCTGGCTCCGGGCAGGAAGTACAGTTCATCCGGAACATAGGCAATCCGGCGTTTCACTTCTGGATTGTCCCAGACCGCTTTTCCATCAATCAGCACCTGTCCGTCATCCGGCTGATATACACCGCAGAGTGTCCGTAAAAACGTGGATTTTCCGGCACCGTTGGAACCGACCATGCCGTAAATACAGCCGGAACCGATATGGCAGGTGACGTGCTCCAACGCTGTAAAATCCTGAAAACGCTTCGTTAGATTTGTAACTTGAATCATTCCTGCGTTCCTCCTTGCTTTGGATTTTCCTGATGTGCAGCGCTGGAAAACACCTGCTGCACGCAAGATTCGATTTCGTCCGGCGTAATTCCGGCCATCAGAAGCTCTGTTACCAGTTGCGTCAAATCTTTCATCTTTGCACGTCCTTTTTGCAGTAGTTGTTCCTGTGCATCTGCACAAACAAAATAGCCCTTTCCCGGGACAGACTGGATTAACCCTCGGCTGTCCAAATCGGTATACGCCTTTAAAATGGTACGGGGATTGATAGAATTTGTCATCGATACGCTTCGGACAGAAGGAATCTGTCCGCCAGGCAAAAGCAGCCCGGTCAGAATAAATCGTTCCACCTGTTGAATAATTTGCTCATACACAGGCGTTCGGGACATTGGATCAATCTGGAACACGGCATACCCTCCATTCCATTCAAAATATGTTCCATCCGAATATGTGAAGTATCACACATTTTTGCAAAAAAGCTTTTTGCGTTGCAAGATATGTATGTGTTGTACATGTCATGCAACACATATAGTATAACATATTCTATTTTATCTGTCAATAGGTTTTTTCAAATTTTTCTCAAAAAAACAGTATAAAACAGAAAAAGCCATGGAACTTAATCCATGGCTTTCAACTGGCTCCTCCAGTTGGACTCGAACCAACGACCCTGCGGTTAACAGCCGCATGCTCTACCGACTGAGCTATAGAGGAATATCTAAGAGCATACATTTCATATGCTCTTGTGTCGGCATTGACCAATTTTCCCAGGTCGAGAAGACCAAGTATCGTAGGCGCGAAAGA
>OLOH01001519.1_pt1 | contig 13122 bp, 8 predicted proteins | sample 1673221 | NCBI WGS metagenome assembly OLOH01 (sample SAMEA3136767, study PRJEB25190) | human gut metagenome
CTTTACTTCTCCCATTTCAAAACTGGCCCTTACCAGTTCATTGATGGTTTTGTCACTGAACCGTTCATTTTCCTCCTGGCCGCTCGCAAAAGAAATGGCAGACAGCGGATTCTTTTCTCCAATCTGCTCGACCACTCTTCGAAGCTCCGGCTGAAAGATAATTACAACCGCTGTGATCGCCGCCCCGCCGATGTTTCCGAACAGCCACAGAATCGTCTGCATTTTCAGCACGTTTGCAATGATGACAAAGACACCAATCAGAAAAATACCTTTCATCAGCGTATAGGCCTTTGTATTCTGCAGCCAGCGGATCAGGTGATAGACGAAAAATGCAATGAGCAGAATCTGCACAATATCAATCAGTTCAATTTGTTTTGGCAGCCCGTAGTCTGCCGTTCTTGTGACAATCCAGTTCCACACGCCACGCACACTGTCACTTCCTTTCTTTTTCCCCCGGCCGGTTTTCTTCTGATTTTCAAAATTCTTTTAAAGATCCTTTAAGGTGTCCTCCAGCATGCTCTTATAATCCACATCCTGATAATCGCCCTCGTCCAGCGGCGGAATTTCTTCTTCCTGAATTTCTTCTGTTTCGTTTATTTCTTCTATTTCTTCTTTTTCCTCGATCTCATCAAGATCCCTGCTGTTCCCGGATTCTTCTGTATGTCCAAGATTTGCCAGAGCATCGAGTTCCTCGTCTGTCAGATCCGGTTCTTTTTTCTTTTCATTCCGAATATAAGTCACACGGCGCTGTGCCTTTGTCACATTGAATTTTGGAACGGCTTTTACGTAGTAATAATAATCGTCGTCATCATATTCCAGGTATTCTGTCCGGGTGTAGTCTGCACCGAACAGGAAAAACTCCAGAACAAATCCAACCAGACAGCCGGCCGCCGCCCCGATCAGAACCATCGGGAGTGCAATCTGTACATCCAGTGCCAGGCTTCCGGCAATCATAATAACCGCATAGGCAACCGAACCTGCCACAATGGAAATCTGCCATGCATAATCCGCACTGCTGTGGCGGATTGCATTGACAAGAAGTACGGTCAGTGCGCAGGCGATCAGAACCAGCAGCATTTCCTCATTGCGGAAGAGGCCGTTGAAAAATTCCTGTACGACTGCCGTGATCTCCGGTGCTTCCGCCGCATGAAGCAGCGGCTCCATTTTTCCGTGAATCATGTCGCACATATAGTAGACAACGACACCGCAGGCTGCTGAAAATGCAGAGAGCGGCGTGCCGGCAAGACCATAGGCAACCGGAACGGCAGATGGCACGTGAAGCCAGAATGCGAGCGGTGTCAAAAGGAGTGCCGGAGCATCCTTCGGCACAAAGCGAAGATATAGAAACCAGAGCACCAGCAGAACCAGCGCCGCAAGACCCGCGATTACCATGTGAAGTGCAAAGCAGTGGCCGATGATCACCAGCATTGCAAGGAAAACCATTCCATTCAATGGCAGGATGGCGCAGATCAGCGACAGAATCAATACCACATACATGCTGTTCAGCATCTTCAGATAGCCGAGATTGGAATTAATACCACGAAATACAGCAAGAGCGAGCAGAAATTTCACAATCGGAAGTACGATTCCGCTGCAGGAGCCGTAAAACTCTTTTAATTTTTCTTTCAGTTCGATCAATACTGTCATGTTTCCTTCCTCCTGCGCCCGGATTTCTTCCCGCTTTTTTCCTGTTCCTCATACATGTTCTGCAGGTCATCCAGCTCTTTTCCATACCATTTCAGCTTTTTCTGTGCTCCCTGGTAACGGATCGTGCTGATCACATACACGGCAATGGAATAGACTGCCAGAAAACACAGATAGGACGCGATCAGACACCCTGCTGCAAACTGCAGGTCGATTGTGTCTATCTCGTCCACCAACCATTCAATATGATATAAGACTACAACCGCAAGTACCAGAATGTATCCGATGGAAGCCAGAAAAAAATTTTTCAGAAGCTCTTTTCCGATGTAATCACTCCGAAAATAGCGGCCGATTCGTAAGGCATTTTTTTCTTCTTTTTTTTCGAAAAAAGCCAGTTTTGTCATCTGACGAATCCTTTTTTCGTCCAACATGCCTCTTGGTCTCCTCTTCCCGTTCTAAATTATGTTTATTTTACCATATGTTTCCGATATTGGAAAGCTATTCTCAAAATATTCACACACTATTTTACAATTGCCGCACAAACAAAATCCACCTGTTCTGCTCCATTCACTTTCAACAGTGACGCAATGGCATCAACCGTGCTTCCCGTTGTGTAAATGTCATCTACCAGAAGAATCCGGCAGTATTTCATCTGTCCCGGCTTTGCCAATGCAAAAGCTCCCTCCAGGTTTTTCCGCCGCTCGGCGGGACCAAGCTCTTTCTGGCGTTTTGTTTTTTTCACACGGCGGATCAGGCGGGCATTCACGGGAAGTTCCATTTCTTCTGCCAGCTTTTCTGCAAATACCTCCGCCTGATTGTAGCCGCGCTTCCGCTGTCTCGCCGGATGAAGCGGCACCGGAACGAGCACCTCCGGATTTCTTCTCTGGATCTGCTTTCCCACATAGAAAAACGCCGCGTGAGCATAAAATCCAGCGTATTCCTGCCGTTCATGATATTTGAACCGCATCAGGGAAGCCTCAAGTTCCCCGTGGTAACCGTACGGCGCAAAACCGCGGTCGAAGCTGTGCCTCGTTCTGCTGCAGTCCCGGCAGAACTCTTCCTCACTGCCCACGGGTTTCCCGCATTTTTTGCACCGCGCGCCCAGAATCGGATGGATCTTTTCCACACAATTCCGGCATAGATACAGCTCCTCACGTGACAGCAGTCCGTCACAGATGGGACATCGTCTCGGATAAACTGCGTTTAAAAGCCAGTTTCCTGTTTTATTTTTTTCTTTCATGTAACCTGCGCTTTCCCTTATCCACTCTGCCGGATGCAGCCGCATCCATGCCCCGGAAAAACGTGTTTATGCGTTTTCTTCCTGCATTTCCCGGATTCTTCTGGCGAGCGTTGTATACCGGTTCGCCTCGATATGATTTCCGATCATTGCCTGGAATGTCACATCACTTCCGACGATGGTGACGCACTTTCTGGCTCTCGTCACGGCCGTATACAGAAGATTCCGCGTCATCAGCATGCGCGGGCCGCCGAGCAGCGGAATCACAACCGCCGGGTACTCGCTTCCCTGCGCTTTATGTATCGTTGTGGCGTAGGCGAGCTCCAGCTCGTCCGCCTGTTTGAACGTATAGTCTGCGAATTTTCCTTCCTCAAACTCCACGGTGATCACCTCGGTATACGGGTTGATGCTCCGGATCATGCCGAGGTCTCCGTTGAATACACCCATACCGCGCTCCGCCACGATTCCGTTGATGCCGCGGATTTCCCACTCCATCTGGTAATTGTTGCGGATCTGCATGACCTTGTCGCCCTCGCGGAGGATATTACCTCCATTTTCCCGCTCGGCTTTGTCCGGTGCGGGCGGGTTCAGGTATTTCTGCAGAATCTGATTCAGATTTTCCACGCCGAGTGCACCTTTCCGCATCGGAGTCAGAATCTGGATATCCTGCGGGCGGGCATCCACATAACGCGGCAGTTTCTGGGACACCAGCGTCACCAGCACTTTCCAGATCACGTTGACATCGTACCGTTTCAAAAAGAAGAAATCTTTGCTCTTATTGTCCAGTATAACCTCTTCCCCATTATGGATCTTATGTGCATTGACAACAATATCGCTCTGGGATGCCTGCCGGAAAATGTGCGTCAGGCAGACAATCGGAAAGCATTCCGAACGGATCAGATCCCGGAGGACACTGCCCGGGCCGACACTTGGAAGCTGGTTCTGGTCTCCCACCAGGATCAGCCTTGTTCCCGGCACAATCGCGGAAAGAAGGGCATGCATCAGGTGGATATCAACCATCGACATCTCATCAATGATGATGACATCCGCGTCGAGCGGATTATCTGCGTTCCGCTCAAAATGCACATTTGCCGAGGAGTCATCCACATTTCCCGTCAGTTCCAGAAGACGATGGATCGTGCATGCCTCACAGCCAGTTGCCTCTGTCATTCGTTTCGCCGCTCTTCCGGTCGGCGCTGCCAGGAAAATGTCGAGGCCTTCTGCCTCAAAATAATGGATCATCGCATTGATGGTCGTCGTTTTTCCGGTTCCGGGACCTCCGGTCAGGATCATAAGACCGCTGTATGCCGCCTCAACGACTGCCGTCTTCTGCATCTCATCCAGCTCGATCTGATATTTTTTCTCGATCTTTCCGATCCGCTTTTCGATTGCCTCACGGTCTTCCTCGCATGTAATATTCAGCTCATGCAGCATGCGCGCCGTACTCAGTTCCAGATAATAATACTGGCTGGCGTACACAATCCGCAGCGGCTCATCCCCTTCCCGTTCGGCCGGGAGCTCGCGGATGACCGCTTTTTTGTCGATTGCCATATCCTGCAGAGATTTCTGCATCCGCTCCGGTTCTACGCCGAGAAGTTCCTGCCCTCTCCGAAGCAGCACCGGTTCCGGCAGATAGACATGGCCTTCTGCCGTCGCCTGATTCAGCACATACGAAAGACCGCTCTTGATGCGGAATTCGCTGTCCACGGCAATCCCGATTTTTCCGGCAATCTCATCCGCCGTCCGAAATCCCACGCCTGCGATATCTTCCGCCATTTTATACGGGTTTTCCTTTAAAATCCGGTACACATTGTCCCCGTACTGCTGATAAATCTTTGCACCGAGATTCAGCGCAATGCCATATCCCGAGAGGAAAATCATCGCATTCTGCATTTCGGCTTTTTCTGCCACCTGCTGTGCAATTTCACGCGCTTTCCGCTCGCTGATTCCCTTTACCTCCGCGAGGCGCTCCGGCTCTTCCTCGATGATCCGAAGCGTATCGTCACCGAAGCGGCGCACAATTCTTGCCGCCAGCGCCGCACCGACTCCTTTGATCGCACCGGAACCGAGATACCGCTCCAATGCAACAGAATCCTGTGGAACTTTCGTCTCATAGGATTCAATGCGGAACTGCTTTCCATAGGCAGCATGTTCAATATAATCTCCGGAAGCCTCGATCAGCTCGCCCTCTCCGATCATCGGAAGCGTGCCGACGCATGTCAGCTCGCGCCCCTTCATGCTCAGATTCAGGACGGTATAGCCGTTCTCCTCATTTCGGAAAATAATGTGTTCTACGTAGCCTTCTACTTTTTCTTTTTCACTCATCTTTTATCAAAACTGGCTTTCAAATTCATTCATCACTTCGCGGTACTGGCCGGTTCCAAGCGCAACGACGCTCGCCGGATTTTCTGCTGTCACGGTATTGATGCCGGTCCGCTCCTGGATCAGCTCGTCCATTCCGTCAAGGAGACTGCCGCCTCCGGTCAGGATAATGCCGCGGTCGGAAACATCGGATGCCAGTTCCGGCGGCGTTTTTTCCAGCACGGCACAGATCGCGTCCGCAATCTGGTTTGTCGTCTGGGCAAGGGCACCTCGGATTTCGTCGGAGGAAACCGTAATCGTCGCCGGAAGTCCGGTGATGACGTTTCTTCCCTTGATCTCCATCGTTTTCTCCTCGGCCCGCGGATAAGCGGAACCAATCCGGATTTTCACTGCCTCTGCGGTCTGTTCTCCGATAAATACGTTGTATGTTTTCCGTACATAGCGGATGATATCCTGGTCAAATGTCTCACTGGAAATCTTGACCGAATTGGAAACAACGGTTCCCGCAAGCGAGATCACAGCGATATCCGTCGTGCCTCCGCCGATGTCCACGATCATATTTCCGCATGGTTTCGTAATGTCAATTCCGGATCCGATTGCCGCTGCCACCGGCTCCGGCACGATCAGCACTTCCCGGGCTCCCGCCTGGTACGTTGCCTCCTCCACAGCCTTCCGCTCTACTTCCGTCACACCGGACGGCACACAGATGCTGATTCTCGGTTTCCGGAATGCTCTTCTTCCCATTGCCTTCTGGATAAAGTAGCGCAGCATGCGCTCGGTGATCAGAAAGTCCGTGATCACGCCCTGCCGCATGGGCCGGACCGCCATAATATTGCCCGGTGTCCGTCCAATCATCTGACGCGCTTCTTCTCCAATTGCCCGTACTTTATCTGCATCTTTATCATACGCAACTACGGACGGCTCCTTTAATACAATGCCTTTTCCCTTGGCATAGACCAGGATGCTGGACGTCCCCAGATCAATTCCGATATCGGTCGTTGCAGCCATAGTAATCCCCTTTCCTGTTCTCTTTTATTTTTCTTTATTTTAATCTGTTTGAAATTTGTATAGAATAAGTTCGGGTTCAAAACACCCGAAACACAAAAGGATCGAATGTGTTCTGAACCCAACCCGCTTTTTATTATATACAATCCCTTTTAAAATGGAAAGGATTTTTTAGAGATATTTTTCGACATATTTTCCGGTGTAGGATACCGGGCTCTTGGCCACTTTCTCCGGCGTTCCGCACGCAATCACGGTTCCGCCGCCGTCTCCGCCCTCCGGTCCGATATCTATAATATAGTCCGCAGTCTTTATCACATCCAGATTATGTTCAATTACGATCACTGTATTTCCTTCCTCTGTCAGTCTGCGTAATATCTCTGTCAGTTTATGAACATCCGCAAAATGTAACCCTGTTGTCGGCTCGTCTAAAATATAAACCGTTCTTCCGGTACTGCGTTTACTCAGCTCGGATGCAAGTTTGATCCTCTGTGCCTCTCCTCCCGATAACTCCGTGGATGGCTGACCCAGACGGATATACGAAAGTCCCACATCATTCAGCGTTTCCATCTTTCTCCGGATCGACGGTACATGTGCAAAAAATTCTACCGCTTCTTCCACCGTCATATTTAGGACATCATAAATACTCTTTCCTTTATATTTTACCTCCAGCGTTTCCCGGTTGTACCGCTTACCCCCGCACACCTCACAAGGCACATAGACATCCGGCAGGAAATGCATTTCAATCTTCAGGATTCCATCCCCTGCACAGGCTTCACATCGTCCGCCTTTTACATTGAAACTGAATCTTCCTTTTTTATATCCTCTTGCCTTCGCATCCGGTGTAGACGCAAAAAGATCACGGATCAGGTCAAATACACCGGTGTAAGTTGCCGGATTGGAACGTGGCGTGCGTCCGATCGGTGACTGATCTATATTGATCACCTTGTCAAACTGCTCCAGTCCTTCTATCTTTTTATGCTTTCCCGGAATCGTTCTGGCACGATTCAGTTCTCTTGCCAGCTTTTTATAAAGGATCTCATTCACCAGCGAACTTTTTCCTGAACCTGATACTCCCGTCACACAGGTCAGTACACCGACCGGAAAACTGACATTGATCTTCTTCAGATTATTTTCCTCTGCACCAATCACCTTTAACCATCCTTTTGGCTCTTTTCTTTCCGTCGGAACCGGAATCTTAATCTTACCGCTGAGATAAGCTCCTGTTATAGAAGCCGGATTTTTCATGATTTCCTGTGCATTTCCTGTGGCAACAACCTGTCCGCCATGTTCTCCGGCTCCCGGTCCAATATCTACAATATAGTCTGCTGCCAGCATAGTATCCTCGTCATGTTCTACCACGATCAGAGAATTTCCCAGATCCCGCAAATGCTTCAATGTCGCAAGAAGCTTATCATTATCTCTCTGATGCAGTCCAATGCTTGGTTCATCAAGGATATAAGCAACTCCAACCAGTCCTGAACCGATCTGGGTCGCCAGACGGATACGTTGTGCTTCACCCCCCGACAAAGTTCCTGTTGCCCTCGCCAGCGTCAGATAATCCAGTCCTACATCCATCAAAAACTGAATCCTTGCACGGATCTCTTTCAGGATCTGACCACCGATCATCTGCTGCGTCTCCGTCAAATGCAGTTCCTGAAGAAATTTCTGAAGCTTCTCTATAGAAAGGGCTGTGACCTCTGAAATATTTTTTTCACCTATGGTTACTGCCAATGCACTTGCCTTTAACCGCTGACCACCACATGCCGAACATGGGGTGATATTCATGAAAGTCTCATATTCTGCTTTCATTGTCTCCGAACCGGTCTCACGATACCTGCGTTCCACATTCTTGATCAGTCCGTCAAATGCGACATCATAAACGCCTTCTCCCCGCTGCCCTTTATAATACACTTTCACTTCTTTTCCATTGGTTCCATAGATCAGAACATCATGTACTTTTTTCGGGTAGTCCTGAAAAGGTGTATCCAGATCAAAATCATATTCCCTGCAAAGAGCCTGCAGGATTGCATTGGTAAAGCTGGTCTTATCCGCACAGGACTGCCAGCCAGGAACCGTGATTGCACCTTCATTGATACTCAGCGACGGATCCGGTATCATAAGTTCCTCCGAAAATTCCATCTTATATCCAAGTCCGAAACATTCACGCTCCAAACGGATTATTAAATGAAAAACTTCTCGGCTCTATCTCTTCTATACTGATCCCACAATCAGGACAGGAAAAACTCTGGCTGAAATTCATAGACTCTTCGCCGATTACATCTACGATCAGCAATCCTTCTGCCAGATGCAGCACATTTTCCACAGAATCTGTCAGCCTCTTCTCAATCCCCGGTTTAACTACAAGCCGATCCACAATGATCTCAATATTATGCTTGATATTCTTGTCCAGTGTGATCTCCTCTGACAGTTCATACAGATTTCCATCTACACGGACACGCACATAACCACTCTTCTTCGCTCTGTCCAATAATTTGGTGTGCGTTCCCTTTCTTCCCCTTACGACCGGAGCCAGAAGCTGGATCTTCGTCCGCTCCGGAAGTGCCATGATCTGATCCACCATCTGATCCACCGTCTGCTTTGCAATCTCACGTCCACATTTCGGGCAGTGAGGGATTCCTACCCTCGCATACAATAAACGGAAATAATCATAAATCTCCGTCACAGTTCCAACGGTAGAACGCGGGTTATGGTTCGTCGATTTCTGATCAATGGAAATTGCAGGTGAAAGACCTTCAATGCTCTCTACATCCGGTTTCTCCATCTGTCCTAAGAACTGTCTTGCATAAGAAGACAGTGACTCCATATATCTTCTCTGCCCCTCTGCATAAATCGTATCAAATGCAAGAGACGATTTTCCCGAACCACTCAGGCCCGTCAAAATAACCAGTTCATTCCTTGGAATATCCACATCGATATTCTTCAGATTATTTTCATTTGCTCCCCTGATCCTGATATACTGGCGGGCATCCATTTTCTTTGCCATTCTCTTTTCTCCTTATTTTCATGTCCATAGTTCAATAATATGGATGCCAGGGTCAAAAGGTCTAAGCCCACATGAGCTTGCTCATAGGTGGGTGAAAGACCTTAGAACCCGCCCCGATATGAGCATAAAAGTGGGATGATAATCCCACGATATGCGAATATTGGGTAGGATTGTGGGAGTGCGTAGCACGGAGCAATCCGTAGGCATCAAAGTCGGGGGCTTTTAACCCTGGCATCATTAAATTATTTATCCATATCATTCAACATCTTTTTCAGATCAATCAGCTTATCACGCAGCTCTGCTGCCGCCTCGAAGTTCAGCTCTGCTGCCGCCTTCTTCATCTGTTTTTCCAAATCCCTGACCAGCTTCTCCAGTTCCTTGCGGCTCATAGATTCCGGATCTTTCTCCATCTTCAGTTCTTCTGCTGCCACCTTTTTGGAAATGCTGATCAGATCACGTACTGATTTCTGAATGGTCTTTGGCGTAATTCCATGCTCCTTATTATATTGCATCTGAATCTCACGACGTCTCTGCGTCTCATCAATCGCAAGCTGCATGGATTCGGTCATTGTATCTGCATACATGATAACATGCCCTTCCGAATTTCGTGCCGCACGTCCAATAGTCTGGATCAGAGACGTTTCCGAACGAAGGAAACCTTCTTTGTCGGCATCAAGGATCGCTACCAGTGTAATCTCCGGAATGTCCAGTCCTTCCCTTAACAGATTAATTCCTACAAGGACATCAAATACATCCAGTCTCATATCACGGATGATCTCGGTACGCTCAAGGGTATCAATATCAGAATGAAGATATTTCACACGGATACCAACCTCTCTCATATAATCCGTCAGATCTTCCGCCATCTTTTTTGTGAGCGTAGTCAGAAGAACGCGCTCTTTGCGCTCGACTCTTATGTTTATCTCGGATATAATATCGTCTATCTGACCCTCGGTAGGTCTGACTGAAATCGAGGGATCGACGAGACCCGTGGGACGGATAAGCTGTTCGGCAATCTGCGAACTTGTCTCGCGTTCGAACTCGCCGGGCGTTGCACTGACGAATATTTTTTGACCGACTCTCTCGTAGAACTCATCGAAAGTCAGCGGTCTGTTGTCATATGCGGACGGCAAACGGAAGCCGAATTCAACGAGCGTATCTTTTCTTGAGCGGTCGCCGCCGTACATTCCGCGCACCTGCGGAAGCGTTACATGGGATTCATCGACAAACAGCAGAAAATCCTTCGGGAAATAGTCGAGCAGTGTAAACGGCGGAGAACCGGGTTCGCGCCCGGACATGACTCTCGAATAGTTCTCGATTCCCTTGCAGAAGCCGGTTTCGCGAAGCATTTCGATATCATATTCCGTGCGCTGCTTTATGCGCTGCGCTTCGAGCAGTTTGCCCTGCCTCTCAAACTGAGCGACGCGCTCGGTCATCTCATCATATATCTCTTTGATCGAGCGCTCCATCTTTTCCTGCGAAACGACATAGTGGGAGGCGGGATATATTGCGACGTGGGACAGCACGCCCTTGACCTCGCCTGTCAGGGCGTTTATCTCGGATATGCGGTCAACTTCGTCGCCGAAAAATTCAACTCTGATTGCGTTTTCGCTAGACTGCGCCGGGAATATTTCAAGCACGTCTCCGCGGACACGGAACTTGTTTCTGATGAAATTTATATCATTGCGCTCATACTGTATTTCAACGAGCTTGTTTATAACTTCATCGCGGCTCTTTTCCATTCCGGGACGGAGCGAGATGACCATGCTGCGGTAGTCGATAGGGTCGCCCAAGCTGTATATGCACGACACGCTGGCGACGATTATAACATCGCGCCGTTCGGAGAGCGCAGAGGTTGCGGAATGGCGGAGCTTGTCTATTTCATCATTTATAGCGGAATCCTTTTCGATATAAGTGTCCGTTGACGGGATATAAGCCTCCGGCTGATAGTAGTCGTAGTACGAAACAAAATACTCGACTGCGTTTTCAGGGAAAAACTCGCGGAACTCGGAACAGAGCTGAGCCGCGAGCGTTTTATTATGGGCGAGAATGAGCGTCGGGCGATTTAGATTGGCAATGACATTCGCCATTGTGAATGTTTTGCCGGAACCCGTAACGCCGAGCAGAGTCTGTTCGGTGAATCCTCTGTTGACTCCGTCGGTCAGTTCGGCTATCGCCTGCGGCTGATCGCCCATGGGTTTGTATTGAGAATGAAGAATGAACTTATCCATATTGATATCCTTTATATGAACAGCGGTGCAAATTTCTTAACCTGCGCCATTGAAAAGATGTCTTCGTCGGTATATATGAGATGGTCGAGCAGATGAACATTTACGCCCCGAAAGAAATCGCCGACCGCCTTTGTGGTGTTTAAATCGTCGCGCGACGGGACAGGTATTCCGTTGACATGATTGTGAACGAGCACGACCGAACGCGCCTTGTTGCGGAGTGCAGTTTCAAGCACAAAACGCTTGTCTATATTTGCGGCAGAAAATGTGCCGTGCGATATCTTGTTTATTGCGAGAATATTGTCGTCAAAGTCAAGAGACAGCATATAGACCATCTCTTCCCGCGCTCCGAGATATTTTGACATCAGAAGCTCTTTGACCGACTCAGGTCCGTCGTATTTTTTAAGCTTTTTGTCCGATGCGTTTTTCAGATACTTTTTTGTCAGCTGAAAAGCGAGTGTTATAAGTGTCGCAGAGGTTTCCCCTATTCCGTTTACCTGCATAAGATCATCGGCGGAAGCTTCGAGCACACAGTTGAGAGAGCCGAAGTGTTCTATCAATTCGTGCGCCAGAGCGTTGGTGTCTTTGCGCGGTATTGAAAAGAACAGAAGCAGTTCAAGCACCTCATGATCGGGCATATTTTCTATCCCGTCTTTCAGGAAGCGTTCCTTTACTCTTTTTCTGTGATCCTCATGCATGATTACCGCCTCTTTTCGAGCCATGAACAAATGTTTATCTTATTAATATTAGCACATTTATAAAAGTTATTCAATTACTTTTTGAAAACTCGTGGCTGTTATGCCGAAAAAAGATGCCCTCCCGAAGGAGAGCATCTCATTTATCAGTTTTTGATTATTTCTTTGCGAAAACGCGGTCTGCGGGGCAAACCTTGACGTTCTTGAAGACATCGTCAAATCTCTCAAGAGCACCGTCGATGATCTCGTCGGTATCTGCCATCGAAGTGTAAAGACGGCTGCCGGCAAGGGTAACGATACCGTTTGCCATGTAAGCTGCGCCCATCTCTTCCATAGCGGACTTTCTGCGGAGCATCTCGGGCTTTGTCTTGAGCATCGGGAGAGCCGACTTGAGGATATTCATCGAGCTGAAGTCGTAGCTCATTGCACCGGTGCACTCGAGGTGGACGATAGAGCCCTGGTTGTAAACAACATAAGGAAGACCGTACTTGTTAACAAGATCTTTAAGACCTGCAGCAAGTCTGTCACCGGCTCTGCCTGCGACTTCGCAAGCGTTGGTTCTTGCGATCTCCTGGATAGCGCAGTAGCCTGCATAGGACGAAAGCGGGTTAGCAGCGAGAGTACCGCCGACATAAGCGCGCTTCATCATGGTACCGACACCTGCGGCCATGCCGCTGACGAACTCCTTCTTACCGCCGACGCCGCCTGCTGACGGATAACCGCCGGCAACGATCTTGCCGAAGATGGTCAGATCGGGTACGACATCGAAGTAACCCTGAGCACCGCCGAGGCCGACACGGAAGCCGGTAACAACCTCATCGAAGATGAACAGGCAGCCGTACTTGTCGCAGAGCTTTCTGACTTCCTTGTTGTAGTTGAAATCAACAGGTCTTGTGCCGCTCTCGGGGCCGACAGGCTCAACGATAACAGCAGCTGTGCCGCCGCGCATCTTGTTGAGCTTGAGCATCTTCTCAAGCATGTCAAGAT
>OLOH01001521.1_pt1 | contig 13103 bp, 17 predicted proteins | sample 1673221 | NCBI WGS metagenome assembly OLOH01 (sample SAMEA3136767, study PRJEB25190) | human gut metagenome
ATATACGCTATAGTCAATCACGATTTTCCTGACGTCAGGAAAAACCTTTTTGCAATCACCCAGCAGATATTCACGACCAAACGAAGCTTCAAAACTAACCTCCTCAACGCCTGGCTTTACATCAATATCAACACAGCCACCGTTGGTTCCATCTATGGTATAAACCACATCATTTTCTTCAATTTTTTTTTCCATTTCTCTTGCTCCTTTTCTTGTTGATTTTTATATATTTAATATGCCGGATTTCGCCAGCCGCAAAACTCAAGCATGCATATATGCAGGAGGCTTCGCTTCCCGCAAACACCCCCACCCGCCAGACTTGTAGCCTGGACTGCATCGCAAAACTACGTTTTGCTTTTCAGCCAACATTTGTCGGCAGGTATTTCAAAAAAAAGCAGCGACAGCCAGCACTCTACTCCCGGCGCCAGCCGGCCAACAGCCTTTCGTCGCATATCTTTTCATACCAGCCCACACAACATTCAATCAGCCCGCAACCTCCATTCCGGCTTGACCGGCCAGCACGTTTCGCTCTCATTCTTTTCCGCTCCACGCCCAAAAAATAGAGGGCAACCGGCAAAGCCGATTCCCCTCTATTTTAACTATAACTCCAACCCAAGCATCTCCTTCGCAATCTCTTTCACTGCTCTTCTCGCTGTCCAGTCAGTATACTCTTCCGCACAGGCCACACAGTGGTCATACATGAACGCCACCAGGTCATTCACATTCTTGATTTTAGCCTTAATTTCTGCAATTTTCTTTTCTTCTTCTTTTTTTAGTTCTTTTTGCAGTTCTTCGCGTGAAACATACAAGTCTTGCAGCAAGCAGCCGCTGTTTCCACCATCATCCCACTCAATATCTGCATATGGATATTTCTTTGAGTCTCGTGCAGAAACCTCTGTCTCGCCAAGCGCCGTAATTTTTGCACTATGGATACACTGGCTCCATGGTTCCAAGAACCAAACTTTCTGGCCGATTTTTGGATTCTCAATCATTGTTTTTACTCCTTTTCTTGATTTTGTTGTATAGTTAATATGCTGGATTTTTGGAAATTAGTTCGCAAATTTTTTGAGAATATCAAAATATCTGTTAATATCTGCAGCGGCTTCTGTATTTCCTCCTTCATCTGGATGTGCAGTCTTCATAAGCTTTCTTCTTTTATCTCGCAGCTGTTCTTCTGTGAACGGAATAGTCAGACCGTAAAAGGAAAGTGCTTCACTGAGTTCATCTTTTCTTTGCGATGTCTTATTTTGCTGCGAGTCATGACTGTTGTATTGATTATACTGTTGATTATATTTTTGATTGGTATCTTTTTGACTCTGATACTGCTCATATGTTTGTTTCCAATCCTGTTGCCATGATTCATATCCTGTATCCTGATATTGCGATGACCATTCGTTATTATAATTGTTATAACTAGTGTCATCATTATATTCAGAATGACCTGTATAGTCATGGTTATTATAATTTGTATTATTTTGACTACCGGAATAAAAATCATTCTTTCTGTCTCTTGCATATACCACTTGTAAAATTACGATACAAACCAGTTTGGGGATAAGCAGCAAGAGATATATCACTGCAAAGAAAAGAGGAAGGTAAAAGATAAGGATTGCAAGGATTATAAGCAGTGCTGGGCTTCTGTCAGTTGTCAGCATGAATTTTCCATACATAAATCCTGCAATCATGGTAAGCATAGTCGCCACATCTTTTGTATTGTAAGCAATCTGTTCTGCGATTTTTTCAAAGATTTGTTTCATTACTATTTTTTCACCTTCTTTTTTAGTTTAATATCTATTTTTTAGAGTATTTTTTTTGTTTTTGTAGATATATTTGTGTCTAATTATATTTACATATATATTATACTGAAAATTTGCAGTTGATTCAAATTTTTGCCGAGTTTTTTTGGCATGAAAAAAGCAGGCTCATTAGAGCCTGCCGGGTATAAATTTTTATGAAAGTGAATCACTCTTAATATCATCTTGGGTAACGCCGTCAAGATTATTGGTGATGCCGAGATTTTTAATGATTGAAGCAACAGCAATAAGCGCAATTCCGCAAACTGCTGTCTGTACTGCGTCCGCTTTTGAGTCTGCATCAGAACGTTTTGTTGCAAGAATAAACTGAATGATTGCCCATACAAAAATTGCAACACCTACGTATTTAAACATTGAGCACATAAGACTAATTAACGCAGCCATTGTTTTTCCAGCACTTGGTGTATTACCAGCTGCAAAAACTGGAAACATAAACATCGCTGTTCCAAGTGCCATCATTGCCAGGCACCACAGCACCTTCTTATAATAAATCTTTCTTTTTGCTTTACTCTGCATTTCTTTTTCCTCCTGTTAGATTTTTTGCACGCATTTTTGTGCTTTTCTATATTTTGCAAAATCGTGTCATGAATAAAAATCAGCTCAACCGTATTTTCCAACAGGAGGGTTGCCCTATAGGCAAGGCTCTACTGTTAATTTATATGCTGCTTTTTGTGACATCTTTTTGCTTTCATTTTTAATATGACAAATAAAAAAAATAATGTAACACTTTTTGAAAAGTTTTCGTGTAAAAAAAATATTTAAATATGAATTTGCTCGAAAACTTCGCCAATCGGCTCACGGATTACAAGGTCTGCAAAATTATCTCTCTGCGCTGGTGTCTTATTAATAATTACAAGATGGTCACCGTAAAAATGGTCAATCAGGCTGGCGGCCGGCCATACAGAAAGCGATGTTCCTCCAATGATAAGGACCTGTGCTTCACGGATTGCCTTGGCGGCCTTCGTCATAATATTATTATCCAAATCTTCACCATAGAGGACGACATCTGGCTTGATGATTCCGCCACATTTGCAATGTGGTACATCATCTGAATTTTTAATATACTCAAAATCATATGACTTGCCACATTTTGTGCAGTAATTCCTGTATACGCTGCCATGCAGCTCCAATACATTTTTACTTCCGGCCATCTGATGCAGATTATCAATGTTCTGTGTAATAACAGCCTTAACCTTTCCTGCCCTTTCCAGTTCTGCCAATTTTAAATGTGCTGCATTTGGTTTTGCAGTATCACATAGCATCTTTTCACGATAAAATTTAAAAAATTCTTCCGGAAACCTATAAAAAAATTGATTGCTTAGGATTGTTTCTGGAGGATACTTATATTTCATATTATATAATCCATCTTGGCTCCGGAAATCCGGAATCCCACTTTCTGTTGAAACACCGGCACCTCCAAAGAATATGATATTGTCATGGTTATCAATTAAATTTTGTAACTCTTTGATTTCTTTTGTCATAAATTTTCCTCCTCTTTTCTTAGACTATTAATAAAAAAATCTTTCTTTTTGTTGTGTTTATCCAAAAAAATACAGCCAAGTTTTTTGGCTGCATCGAAAATCTTAAATCTGCCGGCAGATTTCTCCATATCCATAGCATCCGCCCTCTTCTGTGTCTACAGCCCAATGCGGAATGTTACTGTCATCTACCCAGAAATATGCGTCATGTGCTGCAGTTATGAGCCTGGCAGCACTTGGAGTGAACTTGCCATTTACGAAAAACTTATCTCTTTTTCTTATCTTCTGGATACTTTATTCCGGCATTAGAATATATTTTTGCATCTTTTTTTCTTCTTTCTTTTTTAATATGCTGATTTTTTTAGCAAAAGATAGAACCGAAGTTAATTCGGTTCTATCTTTGCAACATTTTTTCAATCATCGTAATGGTTGTAATCTCCAAAAAATCCCTGCGTTGTATGACCTGTCTTATGTCCTTTTTTGTCATACTCATTTCTTCCACCAAAAAATCCAGGACGGGATTCACTAATCTTTCTGCCGTGTTCGCCATATGTTTTGTATGTACCGAACATTCCAGGCCTTGGTTCTCCAGTCTTATGACCATTTGCATCGTAGTTATTGTATCCGCCAAACAGACCCGGCCGGCTCTCGCCTACCTTTTTGCCATTTTTGTCGTAATGGCTGATTGTTCCAAATAATCCTTTCCTGCTGTATCCCGTCTTACTCATATCTTATCTACCTCATTGTTATCATTTTTAATGTTTTCAGGTGGTAATGTTATGCTGTACATTTCTTTTTTCTCGCTCAGTTTTACAATAAGAAACTCTGTTTCTGGTTCCTTTTTGAATTTCTTTACAAGTTTTCTGTTTAAAACAAATTCATAGCTATACACATTTCCATGTTCATCCTGAATTTTAGCTTCAGTCTTTGCCAGATTTGTTCCAAATCCAGGCATTAGATGCCGTATCTTAGCTGTTCTTAATTCATATTTCCTGTTTTTTATGATACCATCAACCATCTTATCAACTACAGCTAATCGGTAAATACTGATTCCTGCCATGATAAAAAATACTGCTGAAGCAATGAGCATATATTTTTTATTATCTGTGTTTGATATTATGTACATATATAAATAAAAAACAGATATCATCAAGCTTATTATCAGCCACAAAACAGATGTTGTGATTTCTTTTTTTAGATTTTTTTCAACTCTTTGTAATATATACTCATGTTCTTCATTGTTCGGGGGATGAAATCCTGGCATCTTATTGATTGGAATTTCGCCACGTCCAGTTATTTTTGTAATAAAATTATTCTCCTGCAATATTTTTCACCTCCTCTCCCGTGAGTGTCTCTTTTTCTATTAATTTTTCTGCTATCATTTTCAGCTTTTCAATATTGGAAGCCAATAGACTATATGATACTTCTTTTAATTCCTGAGCCAGCTTGACTGCTTCTTTTGTAATAATTTCTGGTTTTACGTCAAGCCCTTCAAGATTTAAGAGTCCAAACTCTTCATTCATGCCATATTCTGTAATCATTTTTTTGATAATGTCTGTTGCCTTTTCAATATCATTGGAAGCACCTGTTGTAACTCCATTTTTGATGCCCTTCTGCTCTGAAAGTATTTGTTCTGCATTTCTTCCGGAGTATAACATGATAACCTGCTCTCGCAGCTCATCAACCGTAAATAAACCAAGCTTCTTCGGCGTGATAAATGTCGCTCCTCCGGCTCCTGACGTTGATGGAATAATAGATACTTTTGTCAGGTCCTGCCCCATCATCAGTCCAGCTAACGCATGTCCTGCTTCATGCCAGGCCACAAGCTCAACATTGTCTTTTTCTCCGTTTTTCTTCAGATGCCCTTCCATCAGTTGCTTCATCCATGCTTCATCCAGAATTTCTCGTGTGATAATACCTTCATTTTTTCTTGCTGCAATAATTGCCGCTTCGTTTAATACGGTTTTGATAGTTGCCGGGCTGCTTCCCATAGTTTCTTTTGCAAAATTTTCCATATTGACGTCATCTGAGAATTTTTTGTTTTTTGCGTAAAGGTCAACGATAATTTTTCGTTCTTTTGCTGTTGCTGGAAGGTTTACTGCAAAATGATTATCAAATCTTCCAGGACGTGTTAATGCAGGGTCAAGGTCCTCAATTCTGTTTGTTGCTGCTATTACCACTACGCCTCCGCTTCCATCAAAGCCATCCATTTCAGAGAGTAGAGTATTTAATGTCTGTCTGTCATAATTACTTTGTTTTGAATGGCGTCTTCCTCCCATAGAGTCAATCTCATCAATAAAGATAATACATGGCGCGTTATCTTTTGCTTCATCAAATAGCTTTCTCATCTTGCTTGCTCCGACACCAACATATTTCTCATCAAAGTCAGAGCCGGATACAGCTTTGAATTTAACTCCTGCCTCACCAGCAACTGCCTTTGCGAGAAGCGTCTTACCTGTTCCTGGAGGTCCATACAGTAACACGCCTTTTGGAATCTCCGCTCCCGCTTCTTTATACTGCTCAGGGTTCTTTAAGAAATCCACAACTGTCATAAGGTCTTCCTTTACCTCATCAAGACCAGCAACATCACTAAATCTAATCTTACTTTCTGTTTCTTTTTCTTTTTTACCAAAAATTCCTGAGCCAAGCCCCATCGTCTTAACCATGATTCCAAAAAATACACCATACATAAGCAGCTGGATAACAATCATGATTGGTGTTTCGTATTTTCCAATACTGCCTGTTTCTTTGACATCAATTCCTTTTTCCAGCATGTCTTTTTTAAAATCATCGTATTTTGGATTTTCGGATGAATAGATTTTATTTTTGGTATCATAGAAAGTAAAAGTATCCTTATTGTCAGACCAGATAATTCGTTTTACTTTATTGTCTTCAGTCATTTTTAGGAATTTCTCATACTTTATTTCCTTTGGCGTGCTATTTTTAATTGCATTTCTCGTTGTTGGCGAGCATCCGATGATAATACAAATAACAATAAATATTGCCATGATAGTAGAAGCAATTCGGTTTTTTCTAAGTTTCTTTTTTAAATTATCTTTTTCTGGCTTTTCTTTTTTCATTTTTGATTATATCCTTTCGGTTTAGTATGATTCTGATGCTGGTTCTGCTGTTTCTGTCTTGTCTAGATTAGTGTTTGAGTTAGTCATTACCGAATTTGTATCTGAACCTGTATTATATACAGTAGATGCAGTGTTAGATGATGGCTGAGCCGTCTGTCCAATCTGTTTAACAAATTCTTTTGCAACATATCCGGAAACTTCATATCCATCTTCAGTGTTGTATGTGATATGATACCATGCGGTACCACTTGAATCAGTCTTCTCATCAGAAACCGAAATACTTTCACCTTTTTCCAGGCTGTCTATGATTTCTGCCTCTTTGCTTGGCTCTTCTCTTACATTAATATCATCATTTGCTTCGAATTTAATATCTTTTAGCGCCATTGGTGTTGCGGTCGGTGCAGATGTTGCAGTTGCTGTAACCGGCATTGGTGATAAAGTCGGCGTTGCCGTAATAACTTCCTCTTTTGTATCTTCTCCGTTATCTTTTTTTATTCCACATCCAGCCATTGCTGCTATACTAACTACGCCAATCATAACCAGCGCTATTTTCTTTTTATTTTTCATTATTTTTTTCTCCTTTTTTTCTTTTGTTATCCTGATGAAAATATCCATCTTATGGTTAATATGCAGAATTTTTTGATTTCAGTTCGTTTTTTGCGAAAAACACTGAAGATATTTTTTTTGGTTATTTTCTTTAACTTGTTTTTGCATTTTCTTCTGTTGTCAGGTGGTACAAATATGGTATATTACATCTTCCTTTCTTTTTCTTTGTTTATGTGTAATATGCCGAACCTCCATTTTTACAAAAAAAAAATACAGCCAAAATTTCTGGCTGTATCGAAAAACTTAAACCTGCTGGCAGATTTCTCCATATCCATAGCATCCGCCCTCTTCTGCGTCCACGGTCCAATGTGGCATATTGTTGTCATCTACCCAAAAATATGCATCATGTGCCGCAGTTATGACTCTGGCAGCATTTGGATTGAATTCGCCATTCACAAAAAATTTGTCTCCTTTTCTTATTTTCTGAATAGTCTCTTCCGGCATTAGGATGTATTTTACCATTTCTTTTTTCTCCTTTCTTTTTTTATTATATCATATATTCTTAATATGCAAGCTTTCTATTTTTACAAAAAACAAGCGCCACCGAAGGCAGCGCCCGTCTCTAATCACATTAAAAATTTCCCTCAATCCCACAACGCGAAAAAATATTTCTTCGTTAAATCAAGCACCTCATCTTTGCATTTTTCTCTATACTCCATCAGCCTCTTCTCCTCTTCCATATGCAGCCGGCTAATTTCTTCGTACTCCGGCAGTTCATTCATAAAATGCATTCTTCTGGAGCCTGTCTTTTTTGCTTTTTCTTTTTCTTCTTCTGTTTCCAGGCCTTCCCCAAAGAACCCGTATTTCTTATGGAATTCATCAGAGGCTTTTGAATATTCTTTTTCATATTTATTTTTTTTACTGCAAGTTTCTTCGTCAAGCTCTCCCCAAAGAAAAATCATTCGGTCAAGGATTTTGTCCCATTCTTTATGGCAAGCATCGTTCTGCATTATGCCATGCTCGTCAGTATAATTTTCACCGAGCATCGCCGGGCTTCCCATCCGGTTATCTTTCAGATGCTGCAGCATTGCCGGCATCAGTTCTTCTAGATATGTGTACATACTCCACACATCAGAGTCAGCAAAACCTCTTTTTGCTCTTTGTTTTGACCATTTGATGCATCTAAAGAAATGTTTGATTTTTGCTAGCATTCGGGATTTTTCCCCAAGCCCGCACATCACGAAACCGTTTCCATTCCAGATGTTTAGAATACTGTCATCTTCCAGCATTTTTTTGTTACGGCGCTGCTTGCGTGAAGGCCGCTTGCTGGTGGAGGATTTTGTTTTTGGACTTCTTTTTGGTTTGGTTTTTGGTTTTGTTTTGAGTTTCTTTTTAAGCATTTTGAATCATCTCCTTTTTAGGGTGTATGTATCCTTCGTGTTACCGTACATATCGCATATATTCAGTTTAGCAAAAGAATTTCTTTTCAGCAAAGCTGTGATATCGCTGGACAGAAAACATACTGTTTCGGTGTGTATGTTACCGTTCTGACGGTATTGAAGCCCAAGATATTTGTTTTCAGCATGCTTAGCAATCCAGTCTGCATCCAGAACAATAGTCTCACACGTGTGGTCGGAAAGAATCTCCTGGTTTGCTGCATTTTTGTCGTCTAACAGAAACCAATGCAGGTTCTGCACATTTCGTATATCTTTCTCATCTTCTGCTGCTGCGTGGCAGATTACGAAAAATGTTAAGTTATCCAAGACTAGTATTTTTTCAGGCATTTTTTGCCTCCTTTTTTTTCTTACATATATACAGTATGCGGGATTTTTGGAGAAAAAAGATTTTCTGCATATTGTAGATATACACCAAAAAAAGGAGGTTATAATGTATGGTTTTATCTCAAGAACTTGGATTTATTGCAAAATCTACAAAAATTAATGAAACACCAGCTGCTCAGTATAGTCCAATTGACGAGGAAAATGCCAGGATTAAGTGGCTGTATCACATTCGCGAAACAGATTTCGATAGAAAATTTCCTGAAGAAAGATTTCTACTTTATTTTCCCACCTGATTCCCCGTCATCCTCACCAGTCCTTCAACATCCCGGTTCAGTCTGTCAAGCGATTCATTGCTCGGTCTTCTCTCCGGCGGAACCTTAGCCAGCTCCGCCCGGCCGCCGCTTTTGCTCATTTCTTTTTCCAATATTTTTCTTATTTCACTCATCAAGCCACCTCTTTTTCTCCCGCAATCTCCTTCGCCTTCTCAATCACCTTATCTTTATACAGGACAACTTCTTTGATAATTTCTTTTTCAGTTGCTTTTATGTATTTTTCCATATACTCCCAATCTGGAACATAACCATCTGGGTGATACGTTCTATCCGGGTCAATGATTGGTTTTCCGTCATGACTTGTTTGGATTGGAAGTAATATGTCATCATTTTCAACTCTGCCTGTCCATATTGCTTTATATCCACGTGAATATTTTTTTTTCTGATGATTATGAATGGATTGATTCATCGCTGATGTAAGATACAGCCCAAGCTCCTTACTCATCTCTTTGCTCTTTAACTTTACAATATAGGCATCTGTATAGACTCCAATTTTCTCCTGATAATATACTTGTCCTTCTGTTGGAGGCCCATTATAAATAATCGTTAAAACTGATTCATATGAGCGAAAATCTTTTTTTCGTCCATAATACATAATTCCATTATTTCCATATTTACAATTAATAAGAGGTAAGTTGAACTCTGATGTTCTTACTTTGCTCACATTATCTTGTTTTCTTCCTTTTCCAAGATACGGAGCACTCATTTTTTTAAACAGATTTCCGATTCTGAACTTTCTTCCCTCTTTCAAGCAGCCATCTGTAGATATCGAGTTTCGTGATAATACCCCCCCGTCTACTAATTTTGCGGCCAGAACTGACTTATCTTCTTCTGTCAATTTGTAATCATTTAAACCGGCTGCAATTAAATAATTCTCCAACTCCGTCGCGTTGTTTCTCTCTTGTTCTATTATACACTCTTGTTTCAGTTCCCTAATGTAATTTTTCATATACTCCCAGTCAGGGATATAACCATCTTTGTGATAAAAACATGTATTATCAATAATAGGGTTACCATCTGTATCAACCTTTACCGGGAGTGAAAAGTTATCATCTTTAATTCTGTTCCATCCTGCCTTATAGTTCCAATTGTGAGTAGACGCTATAGCCTTGTATAAAGCACTTGTTAAATATAAACCGACTTCTATATTTGGTATCTCATAATTTCGTACCTTAATTGCATATGCATCTTGTAACACAGCAAATTCTTCTGGATGATAAAACACAACACCAGAATTCGCTCCATTGGCAGAAACGCTAATAACATTTGATAAAATGGTAGAGCATTGACTCTTCATTGCATACCTTGCAAGTCCTTGATTTTCAACTCCAGCAGTTAACAAAGGTATATTATACTCACCATTTGGCAATGTAGGAAAATCGTTCGCTTTCCCCTTTATTTTTTTAGTTTCAATTTTTTCAAAAACCATGCCAATAACAAAATATTTATTCATAATTTATATCGTACCCTTCATAAGATTCGAGACTCTCCAGGATAAAAACTCAGCAACCGTGTGTTTAAAATCATCTTTTGTAGGTATAATGTCAATTTTTTGATGTTGCATAAATGTCCAATCATCCCCATTTAACGAAATCACATCTTTAATTACTTTACCATTTTCTTCTGTGTAATAATGTGTCTTAGGCATCTTTCCGGTTGTCAATGCTAATACTTCTGCATATCGTTCTTCGGCGTGGTCTGTATTTTTCAGGTTTACTTCCTGCGTTGACTTTTTACGGTTCTGTCTTAAATACCCATCTTCTGAGAAGTCAATAAACGTTACAATATCATCTTCTTCATGTGGTCTGTTTACCTTAAATAAAAAGATATATACATTGACCGAAGCCTTATTTCCAAAAAGTCCAGATGGCATTTTAATACTTGCTTCCAGAGTACTATGTTCCAGAATCCTTTTCGTATAAGGAAGACCCTGCCCGTTTCCTGCACTGTCCTGAATTAAAATTGCAGCATATCCTTTTGTCATCTGTTTTAATGCCTCTTCTACAAAGCAAAATCCTTTACCTGGTGCAGAATATGGAGGATTTAAAAGAAATACATTCGCCGGAAAATTATCTGGAAGTTTAAATCCGTGACTGTCACCATTAATCACATTTGCTCCAATTCCATCCATTAAAATCATATTTAACACCGCCAAAATATAAATATTTCCAAGAATCTCAATACCGAGAATTTGGCTTTCTTTAATATGTCGGATTTTTTCATTCAATGCATTTTTATCAATAATTTTTGCTCTTGCGTCTTTTATCATTTGGTCCATAGCACTTACAAGAAATCCAGCGCTTCCCATTGTAGCGTCCCATACAAAACTATTCATATCAGTTCTGCACATTTTAGTCATTAACTGTGTGATATATCGCGGTGTTAGAACGACATCATTTTCAGAATCATTTTCAATATTTACCCAGTCATTCAAAGAATTTAAGATTTTGCCAGTGAAATCAAGATGTAAATTACTTTCCAAGCATGGGATAATATCTCTTTTTACCTGTTCAAACAGTGTCCTTAAAAGGCTGATGCCGTTTTTCGGCTTCCAGAGCACTGATTTTTTAAACACACCTTCCAGAAGGCCAATCACCATATTGACTCTTTTCGCGTCGCAGTGTTTCGCATGCAGAAAAGCCTCAATATTGCTCAGTATATATGTACCATCATTATTTCTGTCGTTATCATTCCCGCAAAAGTCTTTTGCTTCCAGAGTCTTCACTCCGTTTGTCCTCAATCCGGCCATAATCAGCCCGCAGAACAGATACAGTTTTTCATTTGTGGAAAGTGCCGTCTTCAGCTGCATATCATCGTAAATACTCTGATGCATGGACTTGATTTTCTCTTCCAACGTTACTTCGGTTCTTCGTGTCAGTTCCTCAATCTCTGCATCGGTCAGATTCAGCTTGTCAAGAATCCTGAACAACCCATCAACATTATCAGGGTTAAACAAAGACCAGTCATCGGACGTAATTTTCTCAATCAACTTCGGAATCCGGTTGTTCTTTTCTGAAATGTAATAAGCCTTGCATTCTGCATCAGCCACGTTACCAGCATCATCCAATGCTGTCCCGTTAACCCCAACAACGATTGCTTCGTTATATGTCCCTTCATCAAGAACCGCATTGCCGTAATGCACCGCACCATTGGCTGCATAGTCTTTTACAGCACTGTAATTTGGCTCGCCTTTCAGATGAACCGGCTTACCGTCTTTTCCGGGCCTTCCGTCTTTGTCATAATAAGTGACACCAACGATTGCCCCGGATTTATCCCTTTTTTCCAGCTTATTTTTTGTTCCTTTTGCTTCCACCATAACAGGAATTCTTCTCGCATTACTATTTTCCAGCATCATTTGGATGTCAGGGAAATTACACCCGCTGCCGCCAGACTTGCTGTCAGCATTTTTAAGCGCACTTGCAATCGCCGGGTTCATCTTTTCTGTCTTTCCATAATGTCTTACTTTATTTGCATCAAGAATTTTCTTGAAATATTCTTCTACTTTCTCTTCAACGCTTGGCATATTTTTGCCTCCTTTTTTTGTTTTTCTGCATGTAATATGCCGCAAATTTCAAAAACCCTTATTTTTTTTGCGGATTTTTTCGCTTAAGGTTAATATGCAAAACGCGGAGAAAAGTGGCACGTCCAAAGAAAAAGCCCGCAGCAAAAGCTGCAGGCGTGAAATTTCTTAAAGCCTTTCGCACATCTTCTGATGGTACTTATCTTCGTAATAATTCTGTCCTTCCCAGGTTAGCTGACCAACCTGCACGCTTCCAAGTCTTGTTGCTTCGCTGAAAACGAGTCCTTTATCCAGAAGCAGTTTCAGCGTATATTTGATTTCTGCTTCGCTGACCTCAGCAGATTTGAAATCATTGACTCCAAAGATATCCTTATCGCTTTCTGCGATAGTTTTAACGATGGAATTAATCAGTGCCCAATTTCTTTTCATCTTTTTTTGCCTCCTGTTTTTAGTATTTAAGCGCCTTCACACTCACATATCTAATATGCCGAACATTTTTCTTTTTTGTCGTTTTTTAGAGCCATTTTTTTTCTTTTTACAAAAAAGGCAGCC
>OLOH01001523.1_pt1 | contig 13096 bp, 17 predicted proteins | sample 1673221 | NCBI WGS metagenome assembly OLOH01 (sample SAMEA3136767, study PRJEB25190) | human gut metagenome
TGGTGTAGTCGCCGGTGCCGTTGGCGGTCTCGTATCCTCTGGTATTGGTATGGCGGTTGATGCGATTGGCGACCTTACCGGCGATATCGTAGAAGCGTCTGATTCGGCGGATAAGTTCAAAAGCACTCTGAACTTTTCCGGGCTGGATACTGGGACTATTGACGCGCTTACTGCAAGCACTCAAGCATACGCCGACCAGACCGTGTATTCCATCAGTGATATTCGCAACGTGACCGCCCAGCTTGCCGCGAACGGCGTACAAGGCTTCGACAAGTTGGCTGAAGCGGCGGGCAATCTGAACGCTGTAGCCGGTGGTAACGCGGACACTTTCAAGTCGGTCGGTATGGTGCTTACACAGACCGCTGGCGCGGGCAAGCTCACAACTGAGAATTGGAACCAGTTGGCCGACGCCATCCCCGGTGCTTCCGGCAAACTTCAGGAAGCGATGCTGAAGAACGGCGCTTATACCGGTAACTTCCGCGACGCGATGGAAAAGGGCCAGATCAGCGCGGATGAATTCAACCAAGCCATAATGGACTTGGGTATGACGGACGCCGCAAAAGAGGCCGCGACCAGCACCAGCACTATCGAAGGCGCTATGGGCAACCTCGAAGCGTCCGTGGTCGGAGTGGGGACGACGATTCTTGACCAGTTTAAAGGCCCGCTGACATCCGGCATTAGTATGGTGGCGCAGGGCATCAGCGGCCTTAGTGGCGTGTTTACCGGACTGGTGCAGACCCTCGGCCCGATTCTCTCACAGATCGGCACAACGTTCCAGACAGCGTTCCAGCCAGTCGTGGAAACCGTGCAATCTCAGTTGCTTCCGGCGTTCCAACCGCTTATGAGCGCCTTGCAGAATCTCGGCAATGCCATCATGCCTGTACTCCAGACCATTGCACCAGTGTTGGGTACCATCGTGAGCGACATCGTGCAAACTATGAGTGTTGTCGCGTCTTCAGTAACACCGGTGATTAATAACATCGCTGCGTCGATTAAGACGGTGCTTCCGGCGCTTCAACCGCTTATGGGTGCTTTGCAGAATCTCAACAATGCCGTTATGCCTGTCATTATGGCCGCGATTCAGAACATTGCACCCGTGTTGTCTACCATCGTGAGCAACATCATGCAAACTATGAGTGTTGTCGCAACTGCGGTAACGCCGGTGATTAATAACATCGCTGCGTTGATTCAGGCCGTGCTCCCCGCCATCCAATCAGCGTTCCAAGTCTGGGGCACTTACATTCAGGGTGTCATTAACGCGATTTTCCCCTACATCCAAACGGTTATCACGTCCGTCATGAACGTTATCAACGCGATAATCAGCACAGTATTGGCCGCGATTAACGGTGACTGGTCTGGAGTGTGGGAAGGAATCAAGAGTATCGTTTCTAGTGTTTGGAACGGTATCCAAAGTATCGTTTCCAGTGGCATCAATGCAGTGTCTGGAATCATCTCAAGCGTTCTGAACGCTATCAGCGGTATTTTCGGCAGTGTATGGAACGGTATCAGGGGAGCCGTAAGCAGCGCATGGAGTGGCATCACAAGCGCTGTCAGCAGTGGCGTTAGCTCCATGATGAGTTTCATCACCAGTATTCCGAGCCGTATCATGGGCGTGTTCAGCGGAGCAGGATCATGGTTGCTGAGCGCTGGACAGAACATTATTCAAGGTTTGATTAACGGTATCAAGAACGCCATCGGCGGAGCCATTTCCGCTGTCAAAAACGCGGTTAGCGACGTTATCGGCGCTGCTAAAAACATACTGGGTATCGCGTCCCCGTCGAAGGTGTTCGACCGTGAGATTGGTCGGATGATTCCTGCTGGTCTTGGCCGTGGCGTAACTGAGAACGAGCGTGCGGCCACTCGACCGGTGGAACACATGGTGGACTCGCTTCTTCCATCGTCCATTGTGACGCCAATGCCTGTCATGTCCAGTCCGGTGCCCATGAACACGACTAGTGGCCCGCGTGTGAGCGCGCCTATCACGGTCAACGCTCTTGACCCGAACGCGGCGGCTCGGGAAACCGTGAGGGTGATTAATTTCCACTACGTGTGACAAGCAGCGCGGGTAGACTGAGGGTATGGCTATTTTTACCCTTGACCCGCGCGACGTTCGTCTTACCCTGAACGGGTTCCCCTTGTATGGGACTGATTCGTATGGGTGCGAGTGGCATGTAACGTTTCAAGACGTTTCGGGACTGTTCGACGGTGTCGGCTCAACCTTGCAGACCAAAGAAAAAGCATGGTCGGACGGATGGTTTAGTAATATTCCCGTGGCTCAGGGCCGCTCGATCTCTATTGAAGGTCATATTATCGGCAAATGTACTGAAAACTGTATCAACGCTTGGGATGCGTTCAAACGTTCGTTTAACATCACTAGTCAGTCGCTTGTAGTGGAATTGGGGAATATCAGCCGTCAGGTGCAGGTCATGCAATCGTCTTCCGCCCCATTGGTGGAATGGGCTGGCGTCAACATCCTCAAATTCAGCATCGGATTAACAGCTTTGGACTCGTATCTGTACGATACGCAGTCAGTGAACGGGAATACTGGTTTGCCAAACAGTCAGGGCGGTATGACATTCTCGTATCATTTTGAGGACATGCATCCGGGCAGTGGGTCAACGTGGGTATGGTCTGAAACAACCGTGTCGGGTAGCGTGCGCCTCAATAACACGGGTAGCGCTCCAAGTCCGGTGACTATCCGTATTGATGGCCCTGTGGTTAATCCGCAGGTTGAGCATAGTCCGAGCGGGCATATCATGGCGTTCGACCTTAGTTTGGGTGAGGGCCATTACATTCTTATCAACGGTGCCACACACGAGATTCTTGTTGACGGCACCGACCCGGCACGTGGAAGTGTGATCCGTCGTGAATGGAGTTACGCGGAGATCGGGGAGAATATCTGGAGGTTCAGCGCCGAGGAACCATCGGATAACGCTCGTATGACGGTCACGTTCAACCATGCATACATCTAAGGAAGTGGCGCATGTCTTTTATCTCCAACCGATTGCCGCAGTCGAACGGATTATCCTCGGGCACGGAGCGTGTATTATGGCAGCGTTCCGGCTTACAGTTCTTGGCCGTCACGTTGGATGACGGTACGGTGATGGCTGAACTCCCAGACCTCCAACTGACTCATTTGACGTACCGGTTTGAGGAAGCAACCAGTGAAACGGCCACGCTCCCGTGGCGTAATGCTCCACGCAATTGGGATGAAGCAACTACACCGTATCAGGTTGCCATACTCCTAGTGCGCGAATCCACAGTATTGTGGGGTGGTATCGTGGTCAAACGCGAGCGGGTAATGCGCGGAGAAGGATTATCGTTGACATTGGCAACCGTTGAACACTATCTCGATAACGTGTATGTGCAGGATCACACGTACACGAATCGTGACCAGTGCGAGATAGTTGAAGACCTCGTAACCACCACGCTTAAAAACCACCGGTTCAACCTCATTGTCGAAGCGTCCCCGAGTAAGATCAAACGCGACCGCACGTATGAGGCCGAAAGCGACAAAACACTGTTAAGCGTATTGCAGGAGCTTGCCAACGTGTTAAACGGGCCGGAATGGTGTACATCATGGCGGGCCATCAACGACGGTCATTATGAGCCGGTCATGACGGTAGCCGACCATATCGGCTCTACCACGCCAAGCACAACGTTCGATGAAAGCGTTATGACCAAGTTCACCCTGTTGGAGGATTACACGAACGGGTATGGGGCTAACGCTGTCATGGCTGTAAGTACGGCTGACGCGGGCGACCGTCCTCAGTCCGATTGGATGATTGCAGACCAGCCCCACCGGCCTCGACTCGAATATGTGTTCCAGCCGTCCACAAGCATCAAGAACAAGAGTACGCTGAACGAACATGCTAAATCATCATTGTTGCAGATGCAGAACGGTACCCAGACCATCACTATGGGCTTGAGCCTGCTTTCCGCTCCAATGGTGTACGAGGAGTGGAAGCCGGGCGACCTTATATCGTGGATGGTTGAGGAAGACGGCGAACATTTCCCTTACCATAACCACGGTACCGCCCGTATCATCGGGTATGAGATTGATTTTAGTCAGCCGTGGACTATTACGCCTACATTGCAGGAGGAGGACGATAATGCCGAGCAAATTCAAGTTCAGTCTCGATAGCGCTGACGCGACCGCCCGCCAGTTCGCGGACATTAAACGCCAGTTGCAGGAGCTGCCGCCGAGCATCGTCAACAGTGTTAAACCTATGGTCGATCAGATTACGGCCATGTACGAAGAAGTGCAGACGTTGACGAACAATCTTGACCAGCGCGTGCAGGAAAGCATTGCCCGCAACAGTTACACCCGTTCCGAGATTGACGCTAAAACACAGGAATGGAACTGGGGGGTATTGACTCCGAACCGTGGTGGTACTGGTACCGGAAACGCCTACAATAACTTGTTTACGTCCGGCCAGTGGCGTGCCGCGTGGATATTGTCTAACGGCACTATGGGCACTGCGCAATCTATTCGTGCGGTTAAAACCGATATCGTGGACGCAGACGATTATATTCCCGTTGATGCTCTGCGCAAGGTGAAATGGTGCGTCTACCGGATGAAGGATGACAAGAACCTGAACCTTGATAATTCGCAGCCTATGGTAGGCATGATAGCCGATGATATGGATGAAAACGGTTTAGGTTTCTTCTGCGAATATGATGCAGATGGCAGTCTGGTGGGCATCAATTATCCGATGTTGGGAGTGGCGGCGCTCCGACTTGCTCAGCAGGTTGCGGATGACTTGGACGCGCTCAAAGCTAAGGTTGACGAACTATCCTCTAACCCGGATAAAATGAGTGTAGACGATTCGGAGGATTGATTATGGCTATTATCATGCACCCGCTTACCGCGTTGAACGGTTCACCGGAGTATACGGCGGACGATTACAGGCACGCCATTAATCCTCTATTGGTACCGTCTGATGGTACCGCGTTCAACGGTTTGTCTGGAATCCGCTACGGTTCCCCGAGTCCTCTGGTCACGGTGAGTGGTCTGACTGTTACGGTCAAACCTCATTGCGGTACCATCAGCCCGTGGGATGGTTTGGGCGCGTATACTTACGCCATTACGACCAATACGACCGTGCAGTTGGCGGATTCCACCAACAATTACAAGATCGCGGTTACGGTGGAAGACCCGTCTCAATCGCACGGGACGACTCCACGCGGCCAGCTCAAGGTGTTCACCGCTGGCACTCCTGACTCGAATATCAACGGTCTGGTAATCGCCAAGGTTAACGCCGGTGTCGCGTCGGACACGGCCCCGATCATTCGTAATAACGCGGTTCTGATGGCACGTGATCTTACACAGCTCAACACCATTGACGCGATGGACGGTCAGAAGGCTGTAACGATTGCCGATAATGCGCATTATGTCATGGATGGCGGTACGTGGGCTTCTCAGCAGTTATTCGACTCGTCGGACACGTTCAAAACCGGCGGATACAACAATTCAAACAACTGGTTTGAGTTTACGTTCTCGTCCCGCGTCACATCGTTCGGAAGCACTCAAAACGTGGAATTGGCGAAGTTCGGAAACATAAACTGCTGCCATATTCTGCACGGTGGATGGTATATGCTTAACGCATTCCTTAATGTCAAGTACGATAATACAAACTCGCCTACGTTGTGGTTTCGACGGTTCTCCGGAAACTCGTGGGTCAAGTATATCGACACTCATGTTTCGTTTTCAAACAATGACTGGAAGGGATATACGTCATTCGGCATTCCGACCGTGGTCTACAATATCCCGGATGACACTGTTATCTCGTTGGGTCTTGGTGATAATTTCGTTTCGGCTGTCGGCAGTAGTACGGAGTTCACTGTGACTAAGCTTAACTGGGGCCTGTAATCTCGTTATAGCGGCGCACCAGCCTCAGTTTCACCGGTGTTTTCAATGCATGGAACCTGTACCTCGTTCAAGGTGGAACGAATCCCTTTTATCTTGGCGATACTCACAGCCGACCATGCTGGACTGTTGAACTCGCCCCTGTTTGTCCAATCAATATACAGGAATGCGGTCATGATGTCGAAGTCGAGACAACCTGTAATCGACAGGTTGTCTGTTGAAGTGGCTGTCTTAGTCCACTGGATTGTCCCGCTAACCCATTTTCCGCCGTTTCTGGCATAATGGGCATTATCGTCACGGTCTAAAATAGAGACTATGACTGATATTCTCACTGCAATCATCGGCGTAGGCGGCGTAGCCCTCGGAGGAGTCATAACATGGCTAGCCAACCGTAGGTCAGACCTCACCAGCGCATATCAAGCACTAGTCTCAGCGCAAGGGGACATGAAACGGCAGATAGACGCGCAAGACCAGAAAATAATCGCTTTAATCAAAAACCGTGATGAGATGCAGTACACGATTGATCTTGAGACGGGGTATATTCGCGCGTTGGGACACTGGTTGTCCAAGTTCTGCGAGATCATCGAGCCTGAATTTTTGGAGAATTATCCTAAACCGTCGTTGCCTGATGAGCTACGTGACCGTATTGCGTCACTTGAGGAACTGGCCGGAGATAATGACTAGTCTGTCCATTGATAAGGCTGATGATAAGATGATCCTATGAGACGTTCTAAACGGTGTCTGCCCTTTGTATTGCTGCTCACCGTTGTCTCGTTCATAGTCCACGTTCTGATGTTTCATGCATGGCGTGGCTATTCTTCTACAAAATCAGCCTATAGGAGGAGTTTCGATGGCTCTGAACGGTATCGACATCAGTAATTGGCAGGCTGGTATCGACTTGTCTGCCGTACCGTGTGATTTTGTTATCAGCAAGGCTACTGAGGGATGCTGGTACGTGTCAGCGGATTGTTCTCGGCAAGTGGAACAGGCGTTGAGTCTGGGAAAGTGTGTGGGCGTATACCATTACGCCAACAGTGGTGACGCTGTTTCCGAAGCTGACTTCTTTGTGAACAATTGCGCGAATTGGGTCGGCAAGGTCGTATGGTGTTTGGACTGGGAGCAGCAGGGTAACGGACTGTTTGGGTCTGGCGCGTCTGCGCAACAGTGGATTAGAGCGTTCTGTGACCGCGTGTACGAGCGTACAGGCTCCCAGCCTATCGTCTACACTGGCGCGTCCATGCTTAACGACGTGCAGAACATTGGTGATCGTGGATTGTGGGTAGCTCAGTACGCGAATATGGATGTTACGGGGTATCAGGATACGCCGTGGAACGAGGGCGCGTATGCGTGCGCTATCCGCCAGTATTCGGGTAATGGTCGTTTGCCCGGATATTCAGGCAGTCTTGACCTTGACAAGTTCTACGGTGATGTGAATGCTTGGAACGCATATAAGGCGGGTCATTCGACTGTGACCAACGTGCCGACGCCTGCCGCTCCTGCCCCGTCTGCTCCAGCGTCTGACTCGTATACCGTGCGTTCCGGTGATACGTTGAGTGGTATCGCGTCGATGTATGGGACTAGCTGGCAGGTGTTGGCGCAGATCAATAATCTGTCTGACCCTAATATGATTTATCCGGGTCAGGTGTTGAAGATCAATGGGACTGCTAATACGGTTCAGTCCGGTAGTGGCACGTATACTGTGCAGTCGGGGGACACGTTGAGTGGTATCGCCGCCAAGTACGGGACTTCGTGGCAGACCATCCAGCAGCTTAACGGTATTGCAGACCCGAATCTGATTTATCCCGGGCAGGTGTTGAAAGTGCAGGGCGGCGCACCGGCACCGTCACCGGCACCGGCACCGTCCGTTACGATGTACACTATCCAGCCCGGTGACACGTTGAGTGGTATCGCCGCAGCGTACGGTACCAGTGTTTCCAATCTGGTGGCGTTGAACGGTATTGCTAATCCTGACGTGATCTACGCGGGCCAGACGATTCGCGTCAACTAGACTATACGTTAGGAGGTTTGTTATGAGTATGAATACTGGTGAACCGGTCAAGGGTCCCGAGATTAATAACGAGGTGCCGGACGGTAATGATGATTACGTGCCGACGTTCGACGCGGCGACTCGCAAGTGGGCGTATCTGGTTTCCGGTCTGGTCGGTATCGCTGGCGCGGTGCTGAGTTTCGTGAGCGCTGTACCAGACGTGCCGTCATGGGTGGCCGTACTGGGTGGCGCTTGCGCTCTGGTCGGCTCCGGCGTTGCTGGCATGTTCGGCGTCCACTACGCAGGCATCTCCAAGTGAGGTAATAATGACAATCGCATCCGACTCGTTCCGCACCGTCACCGTCAAGATTCACGACATCAGCCAGCAACTCCCGTACATTGTGGTCAATCAGGCGGACGATAACGGCAAGATCATCCGTTTCATCCCAATGGATCACGGGCAGAAGGTCACCGGTTTCACCGGGGCACGATTGTATTATCCCCCGCGATCTGACCATGAGTATGGCGATTACGTGACAGGTGTTGAGTCTGATGGCGCTTGGGACTTCACTATCCCAGTGGGGGTCTTAAATGCGGGACGAGTCGGATGCAATCTCTCGTTTATTGATGGTGATGGCGAAACGTATTCCCGTAATGTCGTGTTTCTGGTCGAACCCGCAGTGTCGGGTGTTTTCGACCCGGTGGATGGTCAGCAAACACGTCTGGATAAGGTTATCGGTACCGTGCAGACAGCTGCGGATACGGCTATCGGCAACATTAATGAAACCGCTGATAGCGCGGTGGAGCGCGTTAACAAGACCGCTAGTGACGCTGTGGGGAGCATTGGTAAGGCCGAGAAGTCCATTAGTGAGAGCGTGACGGCTGCGCGTGGTTCCGCTGACGCCGCCGCGAACAGCGCCAATCAGGCGGCTGCTTCCTCCAGTGCGGCGCGAACCAGTGAACGGAACGCCGCCAATAGTGCTACGCAAGCCTTGCAGTCCGCTACGGCTGCGAAGCAAAGCGAGACTAATGCGGATGAGAGTGAACGTAACGCCGCTTCGAGCGCCGAATAGGCTGCTAATATTGTCGCGTCTGTTTCCGGTTCCGTTACTCAGGCTGAAAACGCTGCACGGTCGGCTTCGCAATCCGCGACGGCTGCGGATGATAGTGCGAGCGAAGCCGGTGGGAGTGCTCAAGCTGCTGCGGATAGTGCGAGCAAGGCCAGTGAGAGCATGACCGCCGCGAAGGCTTCGGAGACGAATGCCGCATCATCGGCTTCCGCCGCTGCGTCTTCCGAGACCAATGCGGCTGCTTCGGCCACTGCCGCGCAACAGGCCGTGAACGGTTTCGGTCTCACGGTGGGGTCGGTCACGACCGGGGAGCCCGGCACCGACGCCAGCGTGGACATTACCAAGGACGGGACGAAGTACACGGCAGACTTCACTATCCCGCAAGGAGCGCAAGGGCCACGAGGTGAACAGGGTTTACAAGGCCCGCAAGGAGTACCGGGTGAGAACACCACTGCGATTAGTTCTGTGACCGCCAGCGTTGACAATACGTCGGGTACGCCGAACGTGACCGTGACTACGGGAGGCACGCCGACAGACAGGACATTGGACTTCCGCTTCACCGGGCTGAAAGGCGACGGGAACGTGTCTCATGACACCACGCTAACCGGAGACGGCACGGCGGGTACGCCGCTGGGGGTGAAACCGGGCCTTGTGACATTAGCCAAAACAGAAGACATCAATGATTGCGACACCATCGTTAATAGTGGCGCATATTCCTTCCGCGGAAGATCCTTGCAGAATACGCCATACGGGACTTGCAACATTACCATGACATTATATGCATATCGAATGTGGAGAGACGTTCTCCAAGTGGCGTATGTTCTCTGGAATGGGTGGGCCGTCGTTAATGAAATATGGATTAGGCGCAGACCAGAAAACAATAGATTTAGTAGATGGGCCCGATTTGCGTTACTATCCGATGTTTCCGCGTTGACATCTCGTATCGCCACGGTGGAATCGAAATTGAATGAGCTTGCTACCATGCAAACGCGATTGCAAGCCTTGGAGGCTCGCATCAATTCTTTGGAAACCAACCAGTAAGGAGAGTTATCGTGTTCGCAACATTCCAGACCATCATCAACGCCGGAGGCTACGACCTTGCAGACCTCGCCCAGCGCATCAAGACCTTGTATGCGATGGGCGGACTCACCGAGGACGAGATGAAGCAGCTCCTCGAACAGGCGCAGACGAACGCTAAGCCCGATGATTCCTACGCCCCGTTGGTTGACCGTGTGAAGGCCATCGAGGAATGGGAGACGACTATCGAGGAGCGTTTGAGCAAGCTGGAAACCGGCTCATCGACCGACACCGGCGAACCCAAGGAGCCAGCAGACGAGTGGCCGGAATACGTGCAGCCGACCGGAGCTCACGACGCCTATCACGTAGGCGACAAAATCACCTATAATGGAAAGCATTACACGTGCATCTACGACGGCTGTGTGTGGACTCCTGACGCCTATCCGCAGGGGTGGCGTGAGGAAGCGTGAGCCTCCTCTATTCCAAGTGGTAGACTTGTGTTGCTCCTTTCGAGCGATGGTGTGATGACCGAATGAATTAGCCCGTCACTGGTCTTGATGACTGGTGCCGGGCTGATTCTTTTTTTTAGTTGTTTAAGAGTAATTTTTTGTCTCGGTATTCGCTGAATACTGGAACGTTTTCTGGGTGGTCGTTGTAGGCGCTGACCAGCCAACCGTTTTCGTATGATTCTTTTGGGTGGGCGTGTATACGCCCGTGGCATCCCATTGTTCCCGACCCGCAGACGGTAATCAGGTTGCTGGGTAGGTTCAGTCCTTCCCAAGCGTGTGAGCGCATACGCCTATGGTGCAGGTTGAACGCTGATGAGCTTAACGTTTTCCCGCAGATGAAGCATCTGCCGTGGTCACGGTTGAACACTTTCATACGGGTTTCGGTATCCGGGTCGGTTTTGCTCACTTGGATACTCCTTCGCAGTGGAAGAAGTACAGGGTTATAGGGGCGGTTAGTTTAAAGAAATATTGTTTATCGGTGTCTGTCTTGCATTCGTGAATGGATGTGAGTTTGACGCCTTCAACGCTGCTTAGGACGTCGTAGAGTTTGAGGAATGCTCCGGCGTCTTTAATCCCGATTTGTCCGAACGTGAGTTCCTGCCCGAGTCCTTGTGTGTCGATGATTCCCTGTGCTTGCGGGGCCTTCTGCAAGAGGTTAATGATCGAGGTCAGATAGTTGATGGTGTTCATTGTTTGCTCCTTTGGTGTGATGATGATTGGTTATTGGTGCAGACTTCTAGTCTTTCGCCAGAATGTCATAGCCGAGTTGTTCGGCCAGCAGCAACCGGTATTGTTTTTGTGGTTTGCGGCGTCCGTTTTCCCACATGGCGATTACGTTTGGACTGGATACGCCGATTCGTTTGGCTAGTTCGGCTTGTGAGTACCCGTGGCGTATACGCCAGTATTTGATGCATTGGCCGATGGTTACGTTGTCGCTGATGGTCGTATAGTCAACGGGGATGTTGCCGACGGTTTGCCGGGTGTAGAACTGGCCGGTTTGGCTGTCCTGTTCCACGGTAACTTCCTGACCGTTGATTACTGTTTTGATTTTGTTTTGCTTTCGCATGTTTCACCTCCTCACAATGTGTGATATATCCATTATATCACATGGTTTCTGTTTTGCAAACAAATCACGAACCGCGTCATAACCGTTTTCCGTGAGAGTCCACCGCCAGCAATGATGATGCCGACTGTTCACGCCCTTCTGGTCAACACGGCGCACATGCCCCGAACGCTCAAGATCAACCATGCGTGACCTAAGCCCCTGAGGAGTGTCGCAGTATTTCACCAAGACCGCCGTATGTTCGATTTCCTCGTGTGTGACCGGGCGTCTAGCCACCCAAAGAATGAGCAGGACGTGGACTTGTTGCTTGGTGAACATCATGACACCCCCATTTCCGCTGAATGACGGAGGAACGCGGCAACACTAGCCGCCACCATCCATCCGGCCACCCATTTGACCCCGAACCGTATCCGGTTGATTTTGGCTGACATAGCCCACACGGGGAGCGACACCCACGGGCTAAGACACCAGCCGCAATAGGCGAGGTCTCCGAGACTATCAGTGTAATTCTTCGCCCACGTTGGCAGTGAACTGGGAAGGTTTTCGGTCTTTACGGTGAGCTTGCGGCGGAGTGAGGAGAACAAGTAGCCGGGGCCGGGAGAGAGCTGCACAACGGTAGTCGCATATCCAGCCGTGATTCCAGCGGAAAGCACGGCAGTCCACCAATTAGTTTTCATCTGTTTTCCTTTCCTCGTTGCGACGCCAGCAGTGATATCGCTTGTTGTAGTCCGCGTACAGGTCTGCGTAGAGTTGTTTCGCCTCGTTTGTGGCTTCGGCGTAACTTAACCCGTGCTGTTGCAAGGCGTATCGAGCGGCACCGACCCAGATGGAACGGCGCACGTGTTGATACCAACGGTCGAACAGTTTGCCACACACTTTGTCGTGCTTGTTGTCTCCGAGAAAGTCGGCCACGCTTTCCATCACGAACTTTCTCAGACTGTTCATGGTGATCCGGTTACAATCGAACAGTTCCAGCACATCGCTTGTCAAAGTGTTAGGCTTCATCAGTAGCCTCCTCTTCTTCGGTTTCGTCTTCATCCGTCAGATAATCGTCTAGGCTGATGTCTTGCGGTTTGAGGTAGATCAATCCGTCCAGCAAGATCATTGGATAATGCACGGTTACGCCTTGGTCTTTGGCTATGGCGCGTATCGCTCTTGCTGTGGGACTTCCCGACGGCACGACACGGAGCCTACGCCCCATCTTCTGTGCGTATACGCGGCACCCCACCAGATAACCGGCGTCCTGCCAGTCGCACGTGAGACAACGTTCAAATAGGACGAACATGTCCCGGCTCTCCAAAATCGCTGTGGTCTTCATTAGAACGTCACCCCCAGAGCGTCGGCCAGCACATCAGAGATATGGAGCGTGGTCAACTGGCGACGCTTATGCTCCGCGATTTTTTCGGTGATGTCCTTACGGTACACGGGAATGACCTGATGGTTTGCAGCTCCGACCACGCGCGGGTCAAACATGGAGAAGTAGAGGACTTCCAGCGAATCGCATACTACGAAGTACTGGAGCACCTGCGCCTTGTACTGGTCGGGGAGGAAGTCGAAGCCTGTAGCCTTGCTGTCGAGCGT
>OLOH01001526.1_pt1 | contig 13080 bp, 13 predicted proteins | sample 1673221 | NCBI WGS metagenome assembly OLOH01 (sample SAMEA3136767, study PRJEB25190) | human gut metagenome
TTTGGCCGCACTTTCCCCTCCAGGTTTTGTGCTGCCGCTACTTCGGGGGACGATCACTTTGCTCACCTCGTTTTATGTTTGGAATGACGGCGCCTGTATAAACCAAACGCCTTTATTACTGTACCCGTTTCAATCGGATTTGTCAAGAAAAAACAAGCCTGCGGAATGTTAAATCTCCGCAGGCTCTTTTTGTGCATATTCCGTAGAATTATCGTTCTTTTCCAAGGAAGAACAGCGCCACCGTACCAGGTCCGGAATGGGCGCCAATCACCGGTCCGATGTAGCCGATTTTCACGTGCTGAACACCCATGGTTTCCCGGATCTTCCGTTCCAAATACTGGGCGTCCTCCAGACAATCCCCGTGGCTGATAAAGACCATCTGTTCTGCCGGATTTTCCGCTGTTTCCTCCATGCGTTTCACAAGGGCATCCAGCGACTGCTTTCTTCCCCGCACTTTCGCCACAGGGATCAAATGCCCTTCGTTATCTACATGCAGAACCGGCTTGATGTTCAGAATCGTGCCCACCAACGCAGTGGCCGTAGACACACGTCCTCCACGCTTTAAGTGGTTCAAATCATCCACCGTAAACCAGTGACACAGCCGCAACGCATTGGCTTTCAGCCAGGCAAGCACCTCGTCCAGGCTCTTCCCCTCCTGGCAAAGTTTTGCAGCATGGTAAACCAAAAGCCCTTCGCCCATGGAAGCACACAGGGAATCAAACACCTCTAAACGACGGTCAGGGAAACGCTCTTTCAGCTCTTCCCGGGCCAGCAAAGCACTTTGATATGTTCCGCTCAAACCGGAAGAGAAAGCGATATACAAAATATCTTTTCCAGCCTCCAGCAACGGAGTGAACACCTGGAGAAATTCCTCGGAGTTGACCTGTGTGGTGGTGGACAAAGTTCCCCCACGAAGTTTTGCGTAAAACGCAGGTTCGTCCATTTCCCCACCGCCGGGAATATTGTGATAGGTCTTGCCCTCCATCATATAACAGAGGGGAATCACCTGCACTTGAAGCTCTTCGATCAGTGCCGGTGTAAGATCTGTCGTAGAATCGGTGATAATCTGGTAATTTCCCATCGTGTGCTCCTCCCGGCGTCCACAGACACCACGTTTTTACCGTCATCTCTTGGGACGCTCAAACTATTTGTAATAATTATACCGGATTTTCCAATAGAAGTAAACCAGTTTTGTGTTTTTTGCAGATCAATTCTCTTGTTTGTGCAGCCGACGATAATCCAGATAATTTTGCAAAATCACCGTTGCTGCCACAGCATCCACCACAGCTTTACGGCGTTTGCCACGGGTGTTTGTCTCGTTCAAATAACCGTGAGCCGTAACGGTAGTTCCACGCTCGTCAACAAACTCCACCGGCAAACCGGACGCCTGTTCCAGCAGCGCTCCTATCTCCCGGGCATTTTGGGCGCTTTCCCCTTCACTGCCGTCCATATTCCGAGGGAGCCCCACCGCCAAAAGTTGAGCCCGACGCTCCTTTGCCAACAAAACAATCTGCTCCACCAACCGCTCCCGGTTATGCTCCTGAATGACCTTCAGCGGCGAAGCCAGCATTTCTCCTCCATCGCAAATGGCAATCCCGGTTCGGGCTTTTCCCAGATCCACACCTAGGATAATCATATGGCTTCTGTGTGGAAGGTATACTGCATGGGAGAATGACGCAGCTCTTCCGGCAAATGGGATTGATCGTTGATCTGTTTCCAGGTCAGTTTCCCATGATCGGCTTCCAAAATACTCACGCTGGTGTTTCCGAAAACAACGCTATTTCGCAGCCCCTCAATGGAGCCGAATTGCACCCGGGCATACAGATTGCGGATCACACCCCCGTGGGTGGAAATGGCGATCCGCTTTCCCTGGTTTTCCTCAATGATCTGGTCAACGGTATGGTTGATCCTCTCATAGACCTGGACCATGGTTTCCCCGCCTGGGAAAACGCACAGATCCGGGGCATGATCCCAGTTGTGGGCAAGTTCCGGGTACTCTTTTCCAATATCCGTCAGCAGTTTGTTTTCGATCTCCCCCACGTCGATCTCCAAAAGGCCATCCCGCGTTTGAATGGGCACATCGTGATACTTGCCGATGGCTTCTGCGGTTTTATAGGCCCGGATCAACGGGCTGGAATAGATGGCGTCTAGAGGTTCGTTCCGAAAGCGCAGGGAAAGCAGCTCCAGCTGCTGCTCCCCCACTTCACTGATGGGGGCGTCAAACCGGCCCTGAAACCGGCCGGAAAGGTTGCCCGCTGACTGGCAATGACGCACGATATATAAAGTGGTCACCAAGGACGCACACCTCCTGTCAGCTCTGACAGGGTCTTGATCCCGTTTTCGTCCATGTAATTGGCAAGGCCCTGGGCAATTTTAATGGGAGCATAGGGATCGGTAAACAAAACCGTACCGATCTGCAGTGCGGTGGCCCCTGCCAACAGCATTTCCACTGCATCCTGCCAAGTGGAGATGCCGCCCAATCCTACAATGGGGATCTTCACCTTTTGAGAAGCCTGCCATACCATACGCAAAGCGATGGGCAGCAGTGCGGGTCCGGACATGCCGCCCGTGTTATTGTGGATAATGGGCCGGCGGGTATGTATGTTGATCCGCATGCCCGTCAAAGTGTTGATCATGGAAATCGCGTCCGCGCCGGCACTTTCCGCGGCAACAGCCATCTCTGAAATATCTGTCACATTGGGAGAAAGTTTTACCATCAGAGGTTTTTTGCAGTGCTTGCGCACCTCACTGGTAATCCCATAGACGCCTTCGGTGGTGGTGCCAAACTGCACGCCGCCCTGCTTTACATTAGGGCAGGAGATATTTAACTCAATCATGTCCACACAGGTATCGTTGAGTTTCTCCGCGGTTGCACAGTAATCCTCCGGAGCATTGCCTGCCACGTTGGCGATGATCTTTGTCCCCTGCTTGGAAAGCCAAGGAAGATCTTCTTCGATGAAATGGTCCACCCCGGGGTTTTGCAGGCCCACAGCGTTGAGCATGCCGCCAGGGGTTTCCGTCACACGTGGCGGGGGATTGCCCGGCCGTTCTTTGATGGTGATACCTTTACAGGAAATGCCTCCCAGCACGGAAAGGGGATAAAACTCATTGTACTCACGGCCAAAGCCAAAGGTACCGGATGCAGCGATCAAAGGATTCGAAAATTCCACACCGGCTACATTTACACGCAAATCTGCCATACTTTCCCCCTCCTTTACCATGCCACCCGGTGGGACTCAAATACCGGGCCGTCTTTGCACACGTGGCCAAAATACTGGCTGCCGTCCTCTTTGAGCAGGGCTACAGCGCATCCAAGGCAAGCGCCAATGCCGCAGGCCATCCGTTCCTCTAAGGACACATAGCAGGGCACGCCCCGCTCTTGGGCTAGGGCTGTTACTGCACGCAGCATAGGAGCGGGTCCACAAGCCATTACACAATCGAACTCCTGGTCCTTGCACAAATCCGTGACCAAGCCATGATGGCCATATGTTCCGTCATCGGTGGCAACGAGAGTTTTCGCACCAACCGCTTGAAAATCTTCCTCCAAGATGACCGCATCCTTGTTGCGGAAACCCAACACCGCCACGGCGTTTTCTCCCAACTCAGACGCCACGCCCAGCAGAGGAGGCACACCAATGCCGCCTCCCACCAAAAGGGTGCGTTTTTGACGGTCTACGGGGAAACCATTCCCCAACGGCGCCAAAATCTCAATCTGGCTGCCGGGCTGGAACTGAGCCAACTCGGCAGTGCCTTCTCCGCGGATCTGGAACACAAAGCGCAGTGTTCCGGCCGTTTTGTCGATCCCACAAATGGAGATGGGACGGCGCAAGGTATGCCCCGGCAACCGGATCTGGGCAAACTGGCCAGGCTGAGCCACAGCCGCCAATTCAGGGGCGGAAAGGACAAAATCGAACACATCTTTTGTCAGCGCTTTGGCTGACAACAATTTACAGGGTTTGGAATCGTATTTCATACTTTCACTTCTCCTCGCTTCCCGTTACGGCAGAGTGATCTTCCCTACGCGTCCAACGATCTGATCCCGCATGCGGACAGCTTCCCGACGGGCAGCCTGAGCAAATTCGTGGCCGTCCACTCCTTCTTTCTGCCAGGCACACATAATTCCCCGAGAGGAATTGACAATGGCACCCAGTCCGTTCTTATCAAAGCCGGGGGCCACATCATCGGCAGCGCCTCCCTGCGCGCCATAGCCAGGTACCAAGAAGAACGTGTGAGGCAACGCAGCACGCAGCTCGCCCAACTGTGCAGGATAGGTGGCGCCTACCACTGCCCCGATACCGCTATAACCGTACTTTCCAGGAAGCTTCTCTCCCCAGCCTTCGCACATGGCTCCCATGGCCCGATACACAGTCTCCCCATCGGCCAGAGGACGGTCCTGAAGCTCTCCGGAAGAAGGATTGGAAGTCTTTACCAGAACGAAAATCCCTTTGTCTTCCTTTTGGCACACTTCCACCAGGGGCTGAATCCCGTCAGTTCCCAGGTATCCATTCACCGTCAAAGCATCCGCTCCAAACGCTTCCCATGTCTCATCTTCCACCTGGGTAAATCCCAAATGTGCGGCGGCATATGCCTGCATGGTGGCTCCAATGTCATTGCGCTTGCCGTCGGTGATCACAAACATGCCCTTTTCCCGAGCATAGGCGATGGTTTCCGTCAAGGCCTTTACGCCCTGCCAACCGTACATCTCATAATAAGCTGCCTGGGGCTTTACTGCGGGAACAATGTCGCACAGAGTGTCGATCAGTCCTTTGTTAAAGGTCAAAAGGGCATCCGCTGCGCCTTCCAACGTTTTGCCGTACTTGTTGTAGCTTTCTTCCCGAATGTATTCCGGAATGTAGCTGAGCTTGGGGTCCAAGCCCGCCACAGTGGGGTTTTGCTTTTCTACGATCTTTTCAATCAGCTTGTCCATCGACATAGGAATCGTCCTTTCCTGTGTGTAAATTATTGTATGCTCGGGGAGTCCCCCGGATTTTCCGTCATTGCCGGCCGTCGTACACCACGCGGCCATGGAAAATGGTCATTGCCACTTTTCCCTTTAATGTCATACCCTTGAAAGGCGTATTCTTGCTCTTTCCATGAAGAGCATTCTCATCCACTGTCCAACGCTTTTCCGGATCGAACAACACCACGTCGGCAGGAGCGCCCACTTGCAAAGTCCCTGCTGGGATATTCAAGATTCGCGCAGGGTTCCAACTCATTTTCGCCACGATCTCCGAAAGGCTCAATTCACCTTCCAACGCGGTAAGAGTCGCCGCAAGAGATGTCTCCATTCCAATAGAACCGTTGGGGGCTTTCATGAAATCCGCTTTTTCTTCCGGGGAGTGAGGAGCGTGATCTGTAGCGATGGCGTCCAAAGTGCCATCCTTCAATCCCTCGATCAGCGCCAAACGGTCTTCCTCCCTGCGCAAAGGCGGGTTCATCCGATAATCGGCGTCACGTTTTTCCAAGGCTTCTTCTGTCAGCAGCAAATAATGCGGTCCCGTTTCCGCGGTAACCTTTACCCCTCTGGCTTTGGCATCGCGAATCAATTCCACAGAACCTTTCGTGCTCACATGGCAAATGTGGATGGGCGCGCCGATGGATGCTGCTGCCGCGATTTCCCGGGCTGTGCCGCAATCTTCCGCTGCCGCTGGGATTCCAGGGACACCCAGCCGGCGAGATACTTCCCCTTCGTTCATTAAACCGCCAGCTGCAAGGTACAGATCTTCACAATGCGCTGTAATCACCATACCCAAAGCGGGAGCTTGCTCCAAGGCTTCCAAAAGGCGGCGGGTATTTACCACCGGTCTGCCGTCATCGCTCAGTGCGATAGCTCCTGCTTCGCGCAGTCCGGCCAGGTCGGTAAGCTCTTCCCCTTTCAACCCTTTGGTGATGCACGCCGCCGTATATACCGCCGCATCGGCAGTTTTGGCACGCTCCAAAAGCTCCCTGACTGTCTCCGGCGTATCCATGGCAGGTTTGGTATTGGGCATGGCGAGCAGGCTGGTAATGCCGCCTGCAGCAGCGGCCCGGCAGCCTGTATAAACGTCCTCCTTATAAGTCAAACCGGGATCTCGCAGATGAACATGCATGTCCACCAAGCCTGGTGCTGCGACCAGTCCTGTTCCATCCACCACTTCTGCCCCTTCCGCGGACAGATGTTCTCCTATTCCGGCGATCTTTCCATCCTCCAGCAACAAGTCCGCCACTTGGTCCAACCCCTGGGAAGGGTCGATCAAGCGGACGTTTTGAAGCAGCAATCGCATAGCCGCACTCCTTTCCTTATTCTATCACAAGCCGTTCCACCCACCATTTGGTCAGGGAAAGCAGCTCTCTTCCATAATACTCTGGGAATAGCAAGGGGTCTGTCTCTGCCACCAAACTGTAGGGAGTAAACCCTGCGGCTTTGGCTAGCTGAGTTGCCCGGTACATGTGGAACCCTTGGGTGACGATAGCCACTTCTTCCCCCAAGCCCTGTTCTTCCGCAATCTCTTTTGCAAAAACCAGGTTTTCTCGGGTATTGTGGGATCGATCCTCCAGGAAGATCCGCTCCTCGTCAATTCCCATTTTCACCAGCACATTCTTTTCCGTCAACGCCTCAGGGCAGGGCTCGTCCCCTCCCTGACCCCCGGTGACAATACAACTGGATTGTGGGTTGTCCAACAGATAATCATACGCGGCATTGATCCGTCCTGTCAAGCTCACACCCATTTTCTCCTCGCTATAGACCTGAGCGCCCAGCACAATGACCGGTACATTCTCCGGCGGGGTATTGGCCTGGACTGACAACATCAACCCGGAAAGGTATGCCGCCCACACAAGTCCCAAGCAGTAGAATGCCGTGACCAACCGGACCACCGCTTGCTTCCAACCACCTTTTCGAGAAATTTTCCCGAAAAACAGAAGCAGCGCCAGCCCCAATAGGCAAACAAACATACCAAACCCTGCGCCTAAGTTGAATCCGCCCCGGAAAACAGGCAGCAGGAAAAACACACAGCCTGCCCCACAAAGGACGCAGCCTGCCATCCTCAGCACAAAAAGAACACGTTTCATAAATCCATTCCGCCTTTTTCATAAACCCTTTGTGCTGATTATTATACACCAGGGAAAGCTTGGACGCAAGCCACGGGGAATATGCCCGTCCAGGCAAAAAATAAGAAGCGCGCCAGGAGCAATCCCAGCACGCTTCTTTTTCAGCGTATCAGATTAAAATCAATACCCGCGCTTTACGTAGGTCGTATGGAGGATCTCGTGAGCCTTATGGCTTCCGGGTTCGCCCAGGAACTCTTCGTAGCACTTCTGCACCACAGGGTTCAAATGGCTCTTGCGCAGAGGCATATTCTTATCCTGGTCATACAAAGCCTGAGCACGCAGCTTCTTGATATCATAGAAGCTGTGGTTAGTGGAGCTCTGGATGGGCTGGCCGCCGCCGTTGACGCAGCCGCCGGGGCAGCACATGACCTCGATAAACTGATAATCAGCCTCGCCGGAGCGGACTTTCTTCAGCAGAGCGTCGGCATTGGACAGACCGCTGACCACAGCGACTTTTACATCCATGCCAGCCACTTTATAGACGGCTTCCTTGAAGCCTTCCGTACCACGCACTTCGGTGTAATCTACGGAATCCAGCTCTTTGCCTTCCAGCATTTCCGCGGCAGTACGCAGAGCAGCTTCCATAACACCACCCGTTGCGCCGAAGATTACAGCAGCACCGGTGGACACGCCCATTGCATCGTCAAACTTCTCGTCAGGCAGACGGTTGAAGTTCAACTGCGCTTTCTTGATCAAACGGGCCAACTCACGGGTAGTGATGCTGATGTCCACGTCGGGCAGACCTGCGGCATTCTCATCGTCCCGCTGAATCTCAAACTTCTTGGCCACACAGGGCATGACGGAGACAGACACGATCTTACTGGGATCAATGCCCTCTTTCTGAGCATACCAAGTCTTGATCAGGGCGCCAGCCATGTTCTGGGGGGATTTGCAGGAAGACAGATTGTCAATCAGGTCGGGATAATAGTGCTCGCAGAATTTGATCCATCCGGGAGAGCAAGAAGTGATGATGGGCAGCTTGCCGCCGTTCTTCACGCGGTCGATGAACTCGGTGGCCTCTTCCATAATGGTCATATCTGCACCGAAGTCGGTGTCAAACACCTTGTCAAAGCCCAGACGGCGGAGAGCAGCAACCATCTTGCCCTCCACGTTGGTGCCAATGGGCAAACCAAATTCTTCACCCAAAGCAGCACGCACTGCGGGAGCAGTCTGGACGATCACGATCTTCTCGGGATCGTTGATGGCGTCGATGACTTCCTGGGTGTTGTCCTTTTCGGTCAAAGCGCCGGTGGGGCAGCTGACAATGCACTGGCCGCAAGCCACATCGCCCAGGGGCTTTTCAAAGGCACAGCCGATCTCCGTGTCAAAGCCACGGTTATTGGCGCCGATTACAGACACATGCTGATTCTGGCAGGCAGCAACGCAGCGGCGGCACAGGATGCACTTTGCATTGTTGCGCTCCAAATACAGCGTGGAGAAATCTTTCTTACCAGCAGGCACAGAACCCTCAAAACGGTTCTCTTCCTCAATACCCATCTCGTTGCACAGCTTCTGGAATTCGCAGTTGCCGCTGCGCTCGCAAGACAGACATTTCTTGTCGTGGACGGACAGAAGCAGTTCCAGGGTCATCTTCCGGGATTCCTGAACCTTGGGGGTATTGGTGAACACCTCCATACCGTCGTTGACAGGATACACGCAGGAGGCCACCAGGGACCTTGCGCCCTTTACTTCTACCATGCACATACGGCAAGCGCCGATCTGGTTGATGTCCTTCAGGTAGCAAAGGGTGGGGATATCGATACCGGCGTAGCGTGCGGCTTCCAGAATGGTGGAATCCGCAGGCACTTCATAGGAAACGCCGTTGATCTTTACATTGACCTGTTCCATGTTCGCACACTCCTTTCTTATTTTCTCACCACAGCGCCAAACTTACACTTCTCCATGCAGACACCGCACTTGATGCACTTGGTGGTGTCAATGACATGAGGCTGCTTCACAGAGCCGGTGATGGCGCCCACCGGGCAGTTACGGGCACACAGCGTGCAGCCCTTGCACTTGTCGGCGTCGATAGAATAGTTGGTGAGGGCTTTGCAGGCTCCGGCGGGGCAGCGGTGCTCCACCACATGGGCCTCATACTCGTCGCGGTAATATTTGAGTGTGGAAAGCACGGGGTTGGGCGCGGTCTGGCCCAGGCCGCACAGGGAGTTCTCTTTGATGTAATAGCACAGCTCTTCCATCCGGTCGATGTCTTCCAAAGTGCCGTTGCCGGAAGTGATCTTATTAAGGATTTCCAGCAGACGCTTGGTGCCAACACGGCAAGGAGTACATTTACCGCAGGACTCATCCACGGTGAACTCCAGGAAGAACTTGGCAATGTCCACCATACAGGTGGTCTCGTCCATAACGATCAAGCCGCCGGAACCCATCATGGAACCGATGGCGATCAGGTTGTCATAATCGATGGGAGTATCGATCAGCTTTGCAGGAATGCAGCCGCCGGAAGGACCGCCGGTCTGGGCAGCCTTGAAGTGATGGCCATTGGGTACGCCGCCGCCGATCTCTTCCACAACTTCCCGCAGAGTGGTGCCCATGGGAACTTCCACCAGACCAGTGTTGGTGATCTTGCCGCCCAGAGCGAACACCTTGGTGCCGGGGGACTTCTCGGTACCAATGGACCGGAACCAGTCAGCACCCTTCAGGATGATCTGAGGAATGTTTGCATAGGTTTCCACGTTGTTCAGAACGGTGGGAACACCAAACAGACCCTTCACGGCCGGGAACGGAGGACGGACACGAGGCTCGCCGCGCTTGCCTTCGATGGAGGTCATCAGAGCGGTTTCCTCGCCGCACACGAATGCGCCGGCACCCAAACGGATATCAATATCAAAATCAAAGCCGGAATCGAAAATGTTCTTACCCAGCAAGCCATACTCACGGGCCTGCTTGATAGCGATCTGCAACCGCTTAACGGCGATAGGATACTCGGCGCGGATGTAGATATAGCCCTGGTTAGCGCCAATAGCGTAACCAGCAATGGCCATTGCTTCCAGCACACTGTGGGGGTCGCCTTCCAGAACAGAACGGTCCATGAATGCGCCGGGGTCGCCTTCGTCGGCGTTGCAGCAGGCGTACTTCTGAGGAGCGTCGTTGTTGCGGGCAAACTGCCACTTACGGCCGGTGGGGAAACCAGCGCCGCCACGGCCACGCAGGCCGGAAGCCAGCACCAGATCGATCACTTCCTGAGGAGTCATCTCCGTCAGCACTTTACCGAGAGCGGCATAGCCGTCCTGGGCAATGTACTCGTCGATGTTCTCGGGGTTGATCACGCCGCAGTTACGCAGAGCAATACGCATCTGCTTGGCGTAGAAAGTAGTCTCATTCAGGGACTTGGTGGTGTTGTCATCCAACACGGTCTCCTGGTAGAGCAAACGCTTGACGATACGGCCTTTGAGCAAATGCTCGGAAACGATCTCAGGCACATCGTCGGGCGTGACACGGCTGTAAAAAGCGCCTTCGGGATACACCACCATGATGGGACCCAACGCGCACAAACCAAAGCATCCGGTACGAATTACGTTTACTTCTTTTTCAAGGCCCTGGAGTTTGATCTCTTCCCGCAGCCTTTCAATGATCTGCTCACTGTTGGAAGACGTACATCCCGTACCTCCGCAGACCAGTACGTTTGAACGAAACATTCTTTTCCCTCCTTATTATTTGGCTCCGATGGCATTGGCTCCAATGGTGTATTCCGTTACCACATTGCCGTTCACAAGGTGGTCGTTCACAACTCTGACGGCCTTTTCGGGAGTCATCTTCACATAGGTCACCTTTTCCTGGCCAGGAGTGACCACTTCCACCACAGGCTCATACTGGCAAATGCCAATGCAGCCTGTCTGGGTGACCATCACGTCCTGAAGGCCGCGCTTTGCGACCTCTTCCACAAAGGCGTTCAATACGGGCCGGGCGCCGGCGGCGATGCCGCAGGTAGCCATGCCAACCAACACGCGGGTGCCAGCCTCAGCGTTTTCACGCAGGGTGACAGAAGCCCGAGTCTTATCGCGAATTGCCTGAAGTTCCGCTAACGATTTCATGCTACTGACCAATCCTTTCCATTCAAACTTGAATGCCGCGCTACACGGTTATGTTTCGGTTGTTTCTTCTTGGAAAAGCTCCGCGGTCTGCTCCGTTAAGTAATCCTTAATCCAAAGCACCACATCCGGCGTATCCAGGGGAACATCCTCCCCCAAAACCTGCCGGAGTTCCGCGGTTTTTAAGGCGAATTCCCGCCGCTGCCCATCTTCTGCCAAGAGCACGCGGTGGAATACAAAATCCAGCTTGGGGTTGCAGGAAATCAGCAGCTGCACCGTGCCGTTAATATCCCCCAGTGGGATCATATCCACACTGGAAGGCTTGAACACTGCGGTGAGGGTCGTCCCCACGCCCAGCTGGGAATCAATTTGAAAGCTACCTCCGGTCATTTCAGCCTCCATTTTAAACAGAGGCACGCCCAACCCCACGCTGCGTGTGGTCCGGGTGGTATAGAAGGGGTCGATTACCTTCTGGACCGTTTCCGGTGACATGCCCTTGCCATTGTCCTCCACCGAAATAGAAAGCGTATCCCCAGGCCGGTCCTCCACCACCGTAACAGTGATGAGGGAAGCGCCTGCGGAAATGGAATTCTGGGCAATGTCCATCACGTTGAGAGAAAGCTCACGCATAATTCTTTACGCCATATACTGCGCCAAAATGGTATCTACGTCTTCGGGAACGAGACGGCCGTACACTTCATCGTTAACGGTCATAACAGGAGCCAGGCCGCAAGCGCCGATGCAGCGGCAGGCGGTCAGGGAAAATGCGCCATCTTCCGTACATTCCTCAGGCTGGATACCCAGTTTCTGAGTAATGCGCTCCAACACCTTGTCGGCTCCCTTTACATAGCAAGCCGTACCCAGACATACCGAAATATGGTTACGTCCCTTGGGGGTAAGGGCAAACTGGGAATAGAAGGTGGACACGCCGTACACTTCTTCCAGAGACACATCCAGTCCCTTTGCGATCTTCTCCTGCACCTCAATGGGCAGGTAGCCGTAAATTTCCTGAGCCTCGTGAAGTGCGGGCATGACCGCGCCCTTCTGGCCTTTCAGACTTTCGATGACCGCATCAAGCTTCTGCGCCTGCTCGGGAGTATCATGAAACGGCAAATTACTGATACGCTTTTGCATTGTTTTTCCTCCCAATATATTGTAGGATTTTAGATTATTGCCCTATAGCGGACCACAAAGCCCGCCGGAAAAGCATCAAAGATAATATAGCAAAACCGGCGGGCCTTATAATTCTTTTTTAGAAATAACATGGCTGAGACGACAAATTATTGCCAGAAATTTATCAATATTCCAGAAATAATCACTATAATATCGATAAAATGATATCAATAGATTCCTTTCACCTTATCCAAGACTGCCTTGACAGATCTTTCTGGAAGCGTCACGGTCCAAGGGTCTCCTGCAAGGGTTTCCAAGTAATGAGAGTCGGAATCTCGAAAGATGTTTAACCCCTCCAATTCAGGATGCTGCTCCCGAAACGCCTCCAAATCGCAGTCACGGGTAACTTCCCCGGAAGTAAACGCCGCCTCCGGAGGAATGGCTCCCAGCGAAGCGATCACACTGTAAGAATCTCGATTCACATGGGCTGGAAACGCCACACCACCATACTGTCCCGTGAGAGCGACCACCTGATCCACACTGATAAACGAGGAAACCAACAGCAGGTTTTCTTCCTCCCCCACTTGCTCATCTTCCCCGTTTAAAATCCGTTGATCCCCGAAAATTTCCGGACGGTTAGGTACATGAGGCATATGCTCATATACGTACCGGTCAAATTCCAAGGCCCCTTCCAGAGTTTCAAACAGGCAAACCACATGGGCCTCCTCAGAGGTACACAGCTCCATACCGGGGATCACCAAAAGCCCGTTCCGCTCACCTGCTTCCAGGGCAGCCGGAGCATTTCGGCAGGTATTGTGGTCGGTGATGG
>OLOH01001527.1_pt1 | contig 13076 bp, 9 predicted proteins | sample 1673221 | NCBI WGS metagenome assembly OLOH01 (sample SAMEA3136767, study PRJEB25190) | human gut metagenome
AGAAATATAGAGCCTTTGTTAAATGGCGAGCAGATTTTTGATTGCTTCCATATAAATAAGAACAGCTTCTTCCATTTCCGGGACAAGAAGAAATTCATCTGCTCCGTGGATATGATAATCCATCCCCGGTTTTTCAGGACCGAATGCAATGATATTTTTGAGCGATTTTGCGTAAGTTCCTCCACCGATGACGAGTGGTTCATTTGCTGTATCTCCGGTTACATCGGTATAGGCTTTGTATAATGCTTCAACCAAAGGAGATTCTCTTGGAAAGAATAATGGTTCAGTCAGAGTCTGGATTTCGATGTATCCATCCGAGTCTTCCAGTCTGTTCTGACACATGGTACAGATCTGCTCTGTGCTTAATGTGACAGGAAAGCGGATGTCGATAGTGCAGGAAATTTCTCCATTTTCTGTCTTGACAATACCATTGCATAATGTGAGATCTCCATAAGCATCCTGGAATTTCAGGTCAAGTCCGGAGCCATCACAGGCAGTTCCAATATGAGAGTTATAAAATCTGACAAAATCATCTTCAAAGCCGGCTTTTGCAAGGCAGGCAAAGGTAACTCCGGCTGCATTGACACCAAGAGCAGGCATACTGGCATGAGCAGATACTCCCTTTGCGTCGATCTGGATGAGACCATCGGATTCGTGAAGATGATATTGTATAAGTCCTGATTCAGAGAATGCTGCTTCCAGTTTTTCCTTTAATCCATCTTCGGCAGGAATAACCGTTGTGCAAAAATCACATACTGCATTAAAGACGAATCCTCCATTCATAGAGATGATCCGGGTATTTTGGGAATGAGCTGTCATGGTCACCTGTCCTTTTTCTCCGTGAATGCAGGGGAAATTGGCATCCGGTGTAAATCCACAGGATAATTCTTCGGCTACTTTATTATAATGCTGCATACATCTTGAACCAGTTTCTTCATTGCAGCCCATGATCAGGCGAACTCTTTTATTGAGTCTGATACCGGAATCCCGAAGCAGTTTCATGGCATAGAGTGCTTCGAGAACAGGGCCTTTGTCATCGGTCGTTCCACGGCCATATACATAATCTCCCTTGCGGGTAAGGGCAAATGGATCATAAGTCCAGTCACCTCCGGCAGGAACAATGTCGAGATGTCCGGCAATACCGACGATATCATCTCCTTCCCCCATTTCGGCATAACCGCAGTAATGATCAAGATTAACCGTTTTAAAACCAAGCTCTCTGGCGATGCTGAGAGCCTCATCTAAGGCCTTTGCCGGTCCTGGACCGAACGGCATCCCTTCAGCCGGTGTACCGAGCTGCGAATTGATTACAACAAGACGTTCAATATTTTTGAGCAGATCCTCTGATAATGAATGAATTTTCTCCTTTATGTCCATTGTAGTAAAATCCTCCTAGTAATGATATTTTTGATAATATGATGTTGGGGTCAAAAGCCCACAACAATGATGTCAACGGATTGTTTCGTGCTACGCACTCCCACAATCCTACCCACTATTCGCATATCATGGTGCTTACGCCCCACTTTTATGCTCATATCGGGGCGGGTCTCAAGGTCATTCTACCACCAGTGTGCAAGCACACGTGGTTTCAGACCTTTTGACCCTGACATCATAATATTATAACACTTCTTGTAAAAAATAGTTAAAAAATAAGTGCGAAATATGGTAAATCCATGCCTTGTAAAAAAAATAAATTGATGTTACAATACGTTCAATGAGGATTATGGGGAAAATTATTCTTACATTATAAGAGGACATCTTTAGAGTATTACGTACATGAAGTGAGGAAAATTAGCTATGAGACAGATTATTTATGACAAAGTTAGGAATATTTCAGAAAAATATAAAGGATATATCGATACAGAAGATCTGATGAAAGAGGGATTGACGAATCGACAGATCGGTCTGTTGACGGCAGAGGAAAAGCTTGAAAAGATCGCACATGGTCATTACTGGGTGAACAGTGATGCGTATGGTAAGCCGGAAGATTATAAGGCGGTAGAGGTAGCCCGCGTGAATGAAAATGCAGTGATCTGTGCAGACAGTGCCTGTTATTATATGGGACTCATTGATGTGGAACCGCAGGTTTTATCGATCGCGACGAAGAGAAGTGACCGTCACAAGATGAAGATGAATTTTGATGTATGCAGACATTATTTTTCAGAGAAAGCATTTGAGGAAGATCAGAAAGTTTTCAATACGGAATATGGCAGTTATAAGGTATATGATATTGACAGAAGTGTGTGTGATTGTGTAAGATTTAAGAATGATATACCAAAAGAAATTTTTGATCTGATCATTGAAAAGTATAAGAAGTATGATAAGCGTTCTACGGAACGTCTGATGGCATATGCAAAAGCGATGCGGATCAGCAGACAGGTTGAACAGATCGGGCTTGAATAAAGCCCGATTTTTTCTGTTTCCCGGTATATACTAAGAGGGAGAAAAATGCAGGTTCTCGGAAAGGGTGGAGAGAAAAAAGGATGATATCGTTACTTGTACATTTGAAAGATTATAAGAAGGAGTCAGTACTGGCTCCGTTGTTCAAGATGCTGGAGGCGTCGTTTGAACTTTTTGTGCCGCTGGTTATGGCAGCAGTGATCGATGTGGGAATCGCACAGAAAGACAGACCTTATATTGTAAAGATGTGTTTTGTGTTGATCGCACTGGGAATCATCGGGCTGGTCTGCTCTATCACAGCACAGTATTTTGCGGCAAAGGCAGCCTCTGGATTTGCGACAGGTGTGCGGCATGCATTATTTGAACATATCCAGAAGTTTACATTTACAGAGATGGATACATTGGGAACATCGACACTGATCACAAGGATGACCAGTGATATCAATCAGGTGCAGTCAGGTGTGAATCTGGTACTGCGTCTGTTTCTCCGGTCTCCTTTTATTGTATTTGGTGCAATGATTATGGCATTTACGGTAGATACAAAGGCCGCACTGGTCTTTGTAGTCACAATTCCGCTTTTATCAGTCGTGGTATTTGGAATCATGCTGGTCACGATGCCATTATATAAGAAGGTACAGTCAAATTTGGACAGCGTGCTTCTTACGACCAGAGAGAATCTTACAGGGGCGAGAGTAATCCGTGCGTTTAATAAAGAAGAGGATGAGATTCAGCGTTATGAGGAAGAAAATCAGACGCTGACCGACGCACAAAAGTTTGTTGGACGGATTTCAGGCCTGATGAATCCACTTACCTATATGATCGTCAATGGTGCGATCATTGTCCTGATCTATATCGGAGCGATGAGAGTCAATATCGGAGATCTGACCCAGGGACAGGTTGTGGCTCTTCTGAACTATATGTCACAGATCCTGATTGAGCTGGTCAAACTGGCAAATCTGATCATTTCTGTCACAAAGGCAGTTGCCTGCGGAAACCGGATTGAAAGCATTCTTGATGAAAAACCATCCATGGAAAGTGGAAAACTTCTGTGGAATGATGGTGTCAATGTGGATAACCCGGCTGTTCCGGCAGTGGAATTTGATCATGTATCCCTGACCTACAAAGGGGCAGCAGGAGAATCACTTTCAGATATTACCTTCTCTGCAAAAGCAGGACAGACGATTGGTATCATCGGAGGAACGGGATCAGGAAAGTCTTCACTGGTGAATATGATACCGAGATGTTATGACGCAACAAAAGGGGAGATAAAGATCTTTGGTAAAAATATCAAAGAATATGATACCGGGAATTTAAGGGATCATATTGGTATGGTTCTTCAGAAAGCAGTTCTTTTTAAAGGAACGATTGCAGATAATCTGCGTTGGGGAAAAGAAGATGCAACGGAAGAGGAGATGGACGAAGCACTGATGATCTCTCAGGCAAAAGAATTTGTTGATAATAAAGTGGGAAGACTTGAATTTGGAATCGAGCAGGGGGGAAGAAATCTTTCCGGTGGACAGAAGCAGAGGCTTACGATTGCGAGAGCATTGGTACGCCGGCCGGAAATCCTGATTTTAGATGACAGTGCATCGGCACTTGATTTTGCGACAGATGCGGCATTGCGGATGGCGATCCATGACATGAAAGAAAATCCGACTGTCTTTATCGTGTCCCAGCGAGCTTCTTCCATTCAGTATGCAGATCAGATCATTGTACTGGATGACGGTGCAGTTGCAGGAATCGGTACGCATGAAGAATTACTTGCGGGATGTCCGGTTTATCAGGAAATCTATTACTCACAGTTCCCGAAGGAGGAAGTAGCAAATGGCTGATCGATCAGGAAATAATAAGAAAAAAGTAAATCAGGGGGCAACTCTGAAAAAAGTATTTGAACGGTTAGGAAAATACAGAATTTTTCTGATTTTCTCCATTTTACTTGCAACGGTATCAGTTGCTCTGACCCTGTATATCCCAAAGCTGACAGGTCATGCAGTTGACTTTATCGTCAGCAGAGGAAATGTAGATTTTCCGGGGGTATTGCGTGTGATGGTTCAGATCGGGATCTGTACGCTTGTAACGGCACTGGCACAGTGGCTGATGAATGTATGCAACAATAAAATGACATATCAGATCGTAAGAGATATCAGAAATGAAGCATTTCATAAAATTGAGATCCTTCCATTGAAATATATTGACGGACATGCATATGGAGAAGTTGTCAGCCGTGTGATTGCAGATGTGGATCAGTTTTCAGATGGATTGCTGATGGGATTTACGCAGTTATTTACCGGCGTGGCAACGATCCTTGGAACGTTCTGTTTTATGCTTTCGGTTAATGTAAAGATTACGGTAGTTGTTGTACTGATTACTCCACTGTCATTTTTCGTGGCGAATTTTATCGCAAAGAGAACTTTCAGTATGTTTAAGATCCAGTCTGAAACCAGAGGAGAACAGACAGGGCTGATTGATGAAATGATCGGAAATCAGAAAGTAGTGCAGGTATTTGGCAGAGGGGAAGACGTAACAGAACGGTTTGATGAGATTAATGAAAGACTGAACAGGGCATCGTTAAGAGCAACGTTCTTTTCCTCAATCACGAATCCTTCCACCCGATTCATCAACAGTCTTGTGTATACGGGAGTCGGGATTACCGGAGCATTTGCGGTGGTAAGAGGATCACTGACAGTAGGACAGTTGTCGAGTTTCTTAAGTTATGCGAACCAGTATACGAAGCCATTCAATGAAATTTCAGGTGTCGTAACGGAATTTCAGAATGCGATCGCATGTGCTCAGAGAGTGTTTGAACTGATTGAGGAAGAACCACAGATCCCGGAACCGGAGCAGGCAGTGGTTCTGAAAGACATTGATGGAAATGTCAAGATCGAAGATGTATCATTTTCTTATGTTCCTGAGCAGAAGCTGATCGAAGATTTTAATCTGGATGTGAAGCCGGGACAAAAGATCGCGATCGTCGGGCCGACAGGCTGCGGCAAGACGACTCTGATCAATCTTCTGATGCGGTTCTATGATGTGACGGGAGGTCAGATCAAAGTAGAAAATATTGACATTCGGGAAGTGACGAGAAAAAGTCTTCGTGCAGGATATGGTATGGTTCTTCAGGATACGTGGCTTAAGACAGGGACAATCCGGGAGAATATTACGATGGGAAGACCGGACGCGACAGAGGAAGAGATCATTGAGGCTGCAAAAGCATCTCACATCCACAGTTATATTTCCAGACTTCCAAAGGGATACGATACATGGATCACAGAAGACGGTGGTGGTCTGTCACAGGGACAGAAGCAGTTGTTATGTATTGCGAGAGTCATGCTGTGCCGTCCGCCAATGTTGATTCTGGATGAAGCAACTTCATCCATTGATACAAGAACTGAGCTGAAAATTCAGCAGGCATTTGCTAAATTAATGGAAGGAAGAACCACGTTTATTGTTGCTCATCGTCTGTCTACGATTCGGGAGGCAGATGTGATCCTTGTCATGAAAGATGGAAAGGTGATCGAACAGGGAAATCATGAAAGTCTGCTTGAACAGGGGGGCTTCTACCGACATCTTTATGAGAGTCAGTTTGCACATTAGAAGCGAGAGTCAAGGAGCATGAGTCAAGAAGCAAGAGTCAAGGAGCAAGAGTCAAGAAACATGAGTCAAGAAGTATGAGTCAGAGCTACGGGGCTGCCAGGATATGACCTGACCTGTTGTTATCAGAAAATGAGAAATGCAAAAAGAGGATCTGTCGGTTGACAGATCCTCTTTTATAGTAGTTCGGTTCAAAAATCCATGTAGAAAGATTATTGAATCAGTCCGAGATCAGCCATGGCTTTTCTGAGGACTTCTTTATGTGCATCTTCCATTTCTGTCAATGGGGCACGAAGCGTTCCGACTTCTTTTCCCATCATGTTCAGGGCAGCCTTTACAGGAATCGGATTCACTTCACAGAATAATGCATCAATGAGTGGAAGTGCATCCAACTGCATCTTGCAGCTTCCTGCGATATCTCCTGAGAAGAATTTATAGCACATCTCGTGGACATAAGTCGGAGCTACATTGGAAAGTACGGAGATGACCCCAAGTCCGCCTAAGGAAAGAAGCGGTACGACCTGATCGTCATTTCCTGAGTACAGATCGATCTTTCCGTCGCATAAGTGCATGATCTGTGCTACATTGCTGATATTTCCTGAAGCTTCCTTGACACCGACGATATTTTCTACATTTTTTACCAGTGTTGCAATTGTCTGTGGCTGCAATCCACATCCTGTACGGCTTGGTACATTGTAGAGGATGGCAGGAATCTTAACCTCATTACAGATTGCAGTATAGTGGTTGATGAGACCATTCTGGGTTGCTTTATTATAGTAAGGGGTTACAAGAAGAAGTCCGTCAGCACCGTCTTTTTCTGCTTCTTTGGAAAGCTCAATGGCAGTACGTGTGCAATTAGAACCAGTTCCTGCAATAACCGGAATACGGTGGTTGACGCGTTCCACAGCAAAGCGGATCGTCTCAGCATGTTCAGCTTCTGTCATGGTAGCGGATTCACCGGTTGTTCCACAGATGATGATCGCATCAGTTCCGCCAGCGATCTGCTCTTCCAGCATCTCATCCAGCTTATCAAAATTAATTTCCAGATTTTCTTTCATTGGTGTAGCAATCGCTACGCCTGCGCCTTTAAAAATTGCCATTCTTTTTTATCCTCCTTTAAAATGGTGAAACAATAAAAGAAACGGCAAGATGCGCCGTTCCAAAATATACGTCATTGTATAAATCAGATAGCTCTCCATCTTGCGATGACAGTCATGCCACTCTTAATGTCATGCCCAAGAATGAGCCTTCAGGAGCTCTCATCCTTTCGGCATCTTTCCCTTTCCGATGAGTTCTTCTGTTCCTGACACATCCGTCACCTTACTTATGAAAAATGCAACCTCTATCTACGTTTCCGTGTTTAAGCAAATAATAACACCGAGGGTACAATGATGTCAACATGGTTTCTGGATTTCTTTCTTATTTATAGTACTCGTGTTATAAGTACACCTTATAAAAATTGATTATAATAAAGTATAACCGATTTTTTGACTTTTTTCTTATATATATGATATCATTAATTCGCTAGATGTGTGAATGACAAAGTTGTTTCATTTGCACTTTTTTTATGCTTGTATGTTTGTTTTTTGAAAAACAATCGCAAGAAACGACATAAGATAACAAGAGAGAATTGCGAGGATGAGAACCGCGATTCTTGGAAAAGGTATGTGGATAGGAAGGAGACCTACTGTGTTAACAATCGGTAATTACGTGAAAGTTAAGACACTGGAGGAGGCTTACGAGCTGAATCAGGCAAGAAACAGTCGTATCATGGGCGGCATGATGTGGATGAGATTAGGAAATGCAAGAGTGAAGACAATCATTGATATGTCGGAACTTGGTTTGAATGAGATTGAGGAGACAGACCATGTATTCCGCATTGGAGCAATGTGTACACTGCGCCAGCTGGAAGAGCATGAGGGGCTGAGAAAATTCTATGGGGACGGAATTGCAGAAAGCCTTCGTCATATTGTTGGAGTTCAGTTTAGAAATCAGGCAACAGTTGGAGGCAGTATCTATGGAAGATACGGATTTTCTGATGTGCTGACTGCATTACTGGCACTGGATACATTTGTGGAATTATATAATGGAGGAACTGTTCGACTTTCTGAGTTTGTAAATAGAAAAGCAGATAAGGATATTCTTGTATCCGTGATCGTCAGAAAGAGCAAGAGAAAATTCCGTTATGAATCAATTCGTCAGACAAAGACAGATTTCCCGGTACTGACATGTTCTGTCGTAACAGGAATTTACAGAGGTCAGGAGTCCTGGTTCTTTTCGGTAGGAGCAAGACCGATGAAAGCGGCATTGCTTGAAAAGCAGTGGGAGATCCCGAAAGATGCTACAGACGAGCAGCTCACAGAGTATGCAAAACGTGTGGCAGCAGAATTTACTTATGGAAGCAATATGCGCGGAAGTGCGGAGTACAGACAGCACCTTGCGGAGGTTCTGCTTCGCAGAGAGATGCGCTCAATTTTAGATGAATATAATGCGGAGGAGAAATAGGATGGAAGTACAGTTTACCCTGAATGGAAAGAAAGTAAGTACAGAGATCGCTGCAGATACAGTCCTGTTGAATCTTCTGCGTGATCTTGGATGTAAGAGTGTGAAATGTGGATGCGAGACAACAAACTGTGGTTTGTGTACAGTATGGATCGACGGAAAATCCCGCCTGTCATGTTCTGTTCTTGCAGCAAGCATTGACGGACATGAAGTGACAACACTTGAGGGTGTGGAGAAAGAAGCAGCAGAATTCGGCTCATTTCTTGCACAGGAAGGTGCAGAGCAGTGTGGATTCTGTTCTCCTGGATTCATTATGAACGTGCTCGCAATGTTCCGTGAATTGAAGAACCCTTCTATAGAAGAAATCAAAGAATATCTGGCAGGAAATCTGTGCCGTTGTACAGGATACATGGGACAGCTTCGTGCAATCCAGAAATATATGGAAGTCAGAAATACAGCAGTTAACATTACAGTAAAGAAAATGGGCGGGGAGGAGTAAGAATGGAAAGAATAGATAAAGTTCAGAATCTGATTCCTGAGAAACCGGAATTTGTCCACAGCAATCAGGAAAAAGGAGAAGCTATAGAATCCCTGAAGATTGTAAACCGTCCTCTTGTAAAGAAAGATGCTGCTGCACTTGTTACAGGAAAAAGTGTTTATACAAATGACCTTGCGCCGTCAGACTGTCTGATTGTTAAAGTGATCAGAAGTCCATATGCACATGCATTAATCAAGGATATTAATACAGCACGTGCCGAGGCAGTACCTGGAATCGAATGTGTTCTTACATATAAAGATTGTCCGGATAAGAGATTTACAATGGCTGGTCAGACCTATCCGGAACCAAGTCCGTATGACCGTCTGATCCTTGACCAGAGAGTACGTTTCGTTGGAGATGCAGCTGCAATCGTGGCAGGAACTTCAGAGGAAGCAGTTAAGAAAGCGATGAAGCTTGTGAAGATCCAGTATGAGGTCCTTGAACCGGTTCTTGATTTCCGTACAGCAAAGGATAATCCAATCCTTGTGCATCCGGAAGATAACTGGAGAAGTCTCTGCCCGGTTGGCGCGGACAACAAGAGAAATCTTTGTGCACATGGGGTGAGTGAAGACGGAGACGTAGAGGCAGTTCTTGCAAAATGCGATCACGTGATCGACCGCGTTTATCACACAAAGGCGAACCAGCAGGCGATGATGGAGACTTTCCGTACTTATACATATTTAGATGCATACGGAAGATTAAATGTCGTTTCATCTACACAGGTTCCGTTCCATGCAAGAAGAATCCTTGCTCATGCACTCGATATTCCGAAGAGCAAAGTACGTGTGATCAAGCCGAGAATCGGTGGAGGATTCGGTGCGAAGCAGACTGTAGTTTCCGAAGTTTATCCGGCACTTGTCACATGGAAGACAGGAAAACCGGCGAAGATCATTTACACAAGAGAAGAGTCTTTGATCGCTTCTTCACCGCGTCATGAGATGGAACTTCATGTACGTCTGGGAGCAGATAAAGAAGGAAATATCAAAGCAATTGATCTCTATACACTTTCCAACACTGGAGCATTTGGTGAGCACGGACCGACAACCGTAGGTCTTTCCGGTCACAAGTCTATTCCGCTTTATGGAAAGGCAGAGGCATTCCGCTTTACATATGACGTTGTTTACACAAATGTAATGTCAGCTGGAGCTTACCGTGGATACGGAGCAACACAGGGACAGTTCGCTGTAGAATCAGCTGTAAATGAACTTGCAGAAGTTCTTGGAATGGATCCGACAGTGCTTCGTGAGAAGAACATGGTACGCCAGGGCGATAAGATGCCGGCTTATTATGGCGAAGTTACAAACAGCTGTACACTCGACAGATGTCTTGCCAGAGCAAAAGAAATGATCAACTGGGATGAAAAGTATCCATACCGTGATATGGGAAATGGAAAAGTCCGCAGTGTCGGAGTTGCAATGTCCATGCAGGGATCTGGAATCTCAGCAGTAGATACAGGTGCGGTTGAAATCAAAGTAAATGATGACGGATTCTACAGTCTGATCATTGGAGCTACTGATATGGGAACAGGATGCGATACGATCCTTGCCCAGATGGCAGCAGAGTGTCTTGAATGTAAACCGGAAGAAGTTGTTGTATTCGGAGTAGATACAGACATCTCTCCATACGACTGTGGTTCATACGCATCCAGTACAACTTATGTAACAGGACAGGCTGTTGTTAAGACTTGTGAGTCCCTTCGTAAGAAAATCTGTGAACGCGGAGCAGAGTATCTCGGATGTAAGCCGGAAGATGTAGATTTCGATGGAGAATATGTGACAGAGCTGGCAACAGGAAAGCAGATTTCAAGAAGTCAGATTGGAAATAATGTAATGTGCTTCAGCAACGCACCACTTTCCGCAAGTGAAGCATTTTCCTCACCGGTATCTCCACCGCCATTCATGGTTGGTATGGCAGAAGTTGAGATCGACAAAGAGACAGGTGTACTTGAACTGATCGATTACGTAGCAGTCGTAGACTGCGGAACAGTTATAAATCCGAACCTTGCACGTGTACAGGTGGAAGGCGGAATCGCACAGGGAATCGGTATGGCACTGTATGAAGATGTTGTATATAACGAAAAGGGAAAGAATTTCAGCAATTCTTTGATGCAGTATAAGATTCCAACTCGTCTTGATGTTGGAACAATCCGCGTAGAGTTCGAGAGCAGCTATGAGCCGACAGGACCGTTCGGAGCAAAGTCCATCGGAGAGATCGTAATCAATACACCATCACCGGCAATCAGCAATGCAATCCAGAACGCGACAGGAGAGATCATTAGAGAACTGCCGATGACAGCGGAGAAAATTTACAGAGGAATTTCTGGGCGTTAGACTTGGAGTCGGGGAAGAATGAAGTGAAATAAGGAAGCTATCAACTACGATAACAACGAATGGAGTTGAATATCGTCGTTGATAGCTTTTTTACGTTGACATTGTTATTTTATTCTGCTATAGTAAATCCACATCAAAATCTCAGACGTATATTTTCTATATTTCATTTGTCTGAATGTGTTATCGAAAGGATAACTTTATCTCATATTCAAGGCTGTATCAGCAGGAGATTCCATTTTGATGAGTTACAAAATAACAAAAGAATAAGAAACCAGGAGGAAGCGTCTATGGGAAAAGCAGATGTTAATGTGAATATCTGGCTAAGTGAGAAGAAAAGATTTGCGAATTTATTTAATGGTGTGATTTATGGTGGAAGGCAGGTGATATTGCCAGAGGATTTGGAAGAAGTGAATCCTGTTTCATCTGTCAGTGTGAAAAATCGGACCGGGAAAACAAAAAACATGAAAAAATACCGCGATATCATTATGAAATGGCGAAATCAGGCTACACTTGTGTTACTTGCAAATGAATCACAGGATAAGGTTCATTATGCAATGCCGCACAAGGTAATGCTTTATGATGGAATGGATTACGAAACACAGATTCGGAATAATTGGAAAAACTTTAATGACCGACGAAAGCAGAATAAAAAAGCAGGTCAGTCGTTAGAGCATCTTACCGCAGGAGAATATCTGTCGCGATTTCGAAAAAAGGATCGATTGATACCGATTATTTCATTAGTCTTTTACTATGGTTCAGAGCCGTGGGATGGACCTGTTGATCTGTATGATATGTTTCGGTTGGAAGGAACGAAAGAAGAGAAAGAAATTTTGGAGAAATATCTTCCGAACTATAAAATCAATCTTGTTGATGCAGAACGATTGAAAGATGTTGAAAAATTTTCGAATGATTTACAAGTGATACTAACTATGCTAAGATATAGGGACAGTAAGGAAGAATTAACGGATTACATTAACGAGAATAAAAAGTTTTTTCAGAACGTTGATTATGAAACAAGCCAGGCGATGAAAGCTTTTCTAAACATGAAACAAATACCAGGTGAAGCAGAACATAAGGAGGAGATGATTGATATGTGTAAGGCAATACAGGAAATGTATGATGATGGAGTGAAAGATGGAATTCAGAAAGGTGTAGAACGTGGAATAGCAGCAGTTATTAGAACGTGTCGGAATTTAAATGTTTCAGAGGAGGATACTCTTAATAATGTTCAGAGAGAATATGAGCTTTCAATGGAAGAAGCAAAGAAATATCTGGAGACATATTGGAGATAACTAGAGGTAAGAAAAATAAAAAGCTATTGATTACAACAATTATAGGTATTATAATTTTGAGCAAACGAGGATGGCTGAGTTAATACAAATATGCGTTGGATTATCAATCCCTTTAAAAGAAGTGAAGGATTTAGTTTTTAGAGATGAGAAGATAGATTATAAGTATTTAATAGAGTATGGAAAGAAAATAACAAAAGAGAAGATAGCTGAGCTTAATGAGGACTTGGAGTTTTTAAATTTACTGCAAGAAAATATAGAAAGAATAGACAGTTATGATGATAAAGAGCAAAAAGAATTTTATTTAAATGATGCTGGAAATCAAATTATAAAATTTGGACAATCTTTAGAAGCAAGATATTTACAGGCTTTAGATCATGATGTTGAATTTCCTGAAGACGGTTATAAAGGTGAAGACATAAAAGA
>OLOH01001532.1_pt1 | contig 13045 bp, 10 predicted proteins | sample 1673221 | NCBI WGS metagenome assembly OLOH01 (sample SAMEA3136767, study PRJEB25190) | human gut metagenome
CGATGGACACCACCGTGGCACCGATGAGCAGCTCCGGCACATGGAAGCGGCGGGCGATGCCGGTGGCACCGTCCACAAACCAGTCGCCGCCCTTGATCAGGCACAGCAGACCCACGATAAATAACAGAACAGGGATCAGCATAATATCTCTCCTTTTTTAATAATAGCGGCAGAGGCACAAAAAAAGACCTTTATCACATCCAGCCCAAAACGGGAAAATGTGATAAAAGTCTCAAGCATCCGGTACTGCATCGGGCATTTCTGCCGGGGGTGTCGCTGCAGCACAGCGCACCCGTTTTTCAACTAAAGTACGCCCCTTACTCCCTTTTATCCAGAGAATATTATACCTGTTTTCCAGCAAAAGCGCAAGGGAAAATATGGGATTTATTCTGCCTTGGTCACTTTTTGGCGTTGGGGTAAATATGCTCCATGCGGGCTTCTTGCCAATTTCCGTGCCGATACAAGCATCGCATCACAACACAGGCTATTTTTCAAAAAAGAAAAAGACCTGCATTTCCACGAATTATCGCAGAATTTGCAAGTCTTATGTGTGAGTGTGACAAAAGAGATACCCTATTACAATACTCTTTTTTACTTGAATTTCTATACTTTTACGAGTCTATTTTACCTTTTAAATATGTACTAAGCGCTTCGATGTTGCCCGCTTCATGTTCCAATATATATTTTACAACAATATCGACGAGGTCATCCCGATCTCTTCGCATTCCTCTCAACTCATTTAACAAATATCCATAAAGTATTTTGCCATCATTATCTTCCTTTTTATTTTCTTTTTTATACAGTCGAAGTATCTCTGCCAATGGTCTTTTCTGAAACAAATACGTATCGAGTAAAGACAGAAAATCGCTATCTACGGTCGTATATAGATTTGCGCGAAGATACTTTTCCAGACTGCTAATCGGCAAATAGTCTATCTTCAATCCTTTACATTCTTTGTGCGTGGACATAAAATTAGGAACAGCATCCTTTACGTCTCTATCCAGTACAATTGCCAATCGCGTACCTTTCAAAAGTAAATTTGATGACAATATATCATATGCCATCGTCAAAGTATTTGTCCAACCGCCAGTTGGTAGTACCTTAATGCGAATGTTTTTCAGCAAATGCTTTTCCAGCATAATCTTTTCCACAATCATTTTAGCCAAATCATCTTCAACCAAAATGACTAAATCATTTCCGTACCCATCATCACTATACAGATTTCTTGTTGCATATGCAGGGTAGCACGGATTTGTAATAGAAATCGAGTCGTCAACATTATGCTGCAAATAATAAATATTTTGCGGACGTATTTCGCGGAGTAATTCGATTGAATGCGTAGAAAAGAAAATGGTTAACCCAAGGGATTCTGATATATCTTTAAGGAAAAGCACCAAGCGCCTTAGCGCCGAAGAATGCAATGCAAGTTCAATTTCATCAAGAAAAACAATGTACGGACGCGCGTCGTGATGAAGCGCTCTTTTATCATATAAAATTTTCAACGAGTGCAGAATGCTAATCAGCAAATTTTCTCCCGTCGACATTCTAGCCTGACTAACTAGCACCCCTTCATCCGTTTTAAAAAAGTACGGATCGCTTGTCAAACCGCTTTTTTGTGCAACATCTTTTTTAAGTATAAATAGGCTTTTAAAATAAGCATTGTCATTGTGCAGAATCATTCCCAGATTCGACTTAACGAAGTCATCTGCCGGAATAATATCCGACTCAGACAATCTATCCAATATACGAATCACCGAAAAATTTGTATCTTTAAATCGATTGCCAAAAATGATACTACCTTCATAGAAACCATTTAAGACCATTTTATGCGAAGTAGGCAATTGTCTCCATGACCGCCCTTTATATTCCCACCCTCTTGTTGCATCGCCGATTGTAAACTGGATCAACCCATTTTTAGGTCTTCCAAAATAGTCATACATTTTCATCTGGTAGAAAATGGTGGATGCACATGCAATCAAAGTGCTCTTTCCTGATCCGTTCTCACCGGTAATTGCATATATGCCACTTTCAAGCGAAAATGAAATCTCAAGATTTTTTATGCACTTAATGTTTTGGATCTTAATATTCAAATCCACTGGATTCACCTCCAATTTTAGAATTCAAAACAATCTTGTAAAAATGCCCTTACTTGCTTCTGTTTTATCAAGTCAACTTCTTCACTTCTGCTTCAAATGCACTTTCTGTCATATTGGCACGGTGTGCAGCCTCTTTGATGCTCAGTAGACCATCCTTGACAAGCCCCGCAAGAACAGTAACCGCACCTTCGGTTTTACTTTCGTTCATCATATCCTCAACTGCTTTGCACACATCAATCACCTCCGCGTCCTCTGGAATGTCCAGAGGTGTGTTCGTTACCGCTTTGATTACTCGCGCCGCGTTCGCTTCCATAAGCATACGTGGATTATCGGTCAAAAATTCAGTTAATCGTTTTTTATCTCTGGAATACTTGATGTACCCGATTACCTCTCGGAGACTTGTCGAGAATTTTTCCAAGTCCTCTTTGCTCAGTTTTGCCGGATCAATCAAGTGAATCTGATAATCCTGCACAAAGTTCAGCAGATTCTCATTCTTGACCGCCATCATCTCGTGGAGCGACAGCGGGCCATCCCATTCGTTTGCGCCGAAGTGCAGTACCAATGTAATGACCGGTGTGATTTTATCATCCTTATAGAACCCAGACAGGTACTCTCCCCGGCTGTGTCCTTTCGAACCATCGGTGCGATGCTTTGCTGCTATATCCGCAACCTGCTTACCATACTGGAGCGCATCATAAATAATGTTGCGTACCGGCATTGCATAGTGGATATCCGTTTGGTTTTCGATACCCAAAAGGATATAAGCCGCTTCGTCATCCTGCTTAATTACTGCCGATTTCAGCACATCGCGGTATTTTTGTACCGCATCATCTGTCTGGTTTCCGTTCTCGTCCTGCGCACCAAACGGCAATGCTATTTCTGTTGTGTCCAATTCTTGCAACTGCGCAGGATCAACAACTGCCTTACCGCCATAAATCAGATAGTTGAATGCATCCGCAAACACGGTATTTTCTTTCATGTAGGCTTTTGTGACCGTATCAGCTAATCCCATTGATGTACACCTCCCCTTTTTACTTCTTGTTCTTTGTCTCTATCTTACCATAAAGCGTTCTTTTTATCAAGTTTGTTTCACTCCAGATTCCTAATTTTCCGCGAACGGTAGTTCGTAATGTGTTTCCCTCAAGGTTCCTTATTCTAGCGGCATTACTTTCTCATATCCACCAATGAACCGAATCAAAATTTCATTGCGGGATCTCACCGTAATCCTCTCAATAATCCGCGCAGTCAGCGCATCGTCATATTCTTGGATTTGTAAGTCCTTGGCCGACAACAGCATCTCCGGCTGGCTGGCTTTTTCCTGTCGGGCGGCGCTGTCCTCGATGGCTTTCTTTAGACACTTGATTTTGCTGTTCAGCTTTTTCAACCTGTCATCCAGAAACGGCGTATCCTCATCGAAGTCCAAGGACATTTCCAGCAGTCGGTCAAACTCCTGCCGGGTCTGCTCCAGTTGTTCCTGCAAATTGGGCTTTGTGATTTCGCCGGTTTGGATGTCATGCAGGATACCGTTGATCTGGGCAGCGACTTCTTCGGTAAAGTTTACGGCCAGATCCTGCACCGCTTTCACAATGGCACGGTGCAATTCTTCTTCGGGGATGGACGGCGAACTGCCGCAGAATTTCGTTCCATACTCGATGCGGTTTACGCACCGCCAGACGATTTGCTTTCTGCCGTGGATGTTCCAAGTTACCCGTTTGTAAGGGCTGCCGCAGTCACCGCAGAACAGCCGTTCGGACAAGGCGTACTTGCTGTTGTAACGGCCACGGCGGCGCTTGCGCTGATTGGCTGCCGATTTGCTGTTTCGGCGGGCGATTTCAGCTTGCACCTCTCGGAACATCTGCTTGCTGACAATGCCCTCGTGATAATTTTCAATGTAGTATTGCGGGAGCTGCCCGGTGTTTTTCTTATGTACACCCGTCAGCACATCCTCGGTAAAGGTCTTTTGCAGTAGCACATCACCGCAGTATTTTTCATTTTGCAGGATACGCTGGATGCTTTGTGCCGACCAGGCGGTGTTGCCGCGGGCTGTGAGCGCACCTGCCGTTTCCAGCTTTGCCTTGATGCTTTGCAGACTGTCCCCTTGCAGGTAGCTGTTGAAAATCAGCCGAATGATTTCCGCCTGCTCCGGGATGATCTCCGGTTTGCCGTCTGCTCCTTTCCGATAGCCGATAATCCTGCCGTAAGGGAAGGCAAATTTACCGTGCTTATATCCCATGCGCTTGCCGCGGGCAACATTTTGAGAGATAGATTCGCTCTCTGCCTGCGCAAAGGCACTCAGCACCGTAAGGATCATCTCGGAGTTCATGGTGGCGGTGTTGATGTTCTCCTTTTCAAATACCACCGCAATTCCCATCTGCTTCAGCATTCGGACGTACTGGATGCTGTCCAGTGTGTTGCGGGCAAAGCGAGAAATAGATTTTGTCAGGATAAGGTCGATTCTGTGCTTCTTGCAGTCTTGAATCATCTGGTTGAAACCGTCACGCTTCTTGGTATGTACGCCGGAAATTCCGTCATCTGCATAGATGCCCGCGACTTCCCACTCCGGGGTTGACTCGATTTTCTCCGTGTAGTACAGTTTCTGGATTTCAAAACTGCCCTGCTGTTCTTCTTCCTCGGTGCTGACGCGGCAGTAGGCCGCCACCCGCAGCTTGCGCACCGTGTTTTTCCGTCCGGCACTTTCCCTCATGGATGCAGGAATCTCAATGATCCTCATGTTGCTCATGGCTTTTCCCCTTACACAATTTGTCCATTTTGCAGTTTAAATTCGATGTGGGTGTCACGGTACAGGATGACCTTGCTGACGACTTTTTTATATAAGGTATATGGAAAACCGTCAGCCGGCTTATACTCTGCACACGCTATTTGTATTTGCAGGGTTGCCGGGTCGGCATCTCCTGCCAAGCAGAATTTATACTCCAGTTCTGCCCGGCGTAGGATTCTGGTGATTAGCGCATCGGCATTAGACTCTGTCACCAGCAAATCCGTTTGAATTTCCCGTGTCAACTTAGCGGCTTCGATAGATTGGGCATTACGCTGTATTACCGGCGGGCGAATCACATCCGAATGCCTCTGAACCCATTCTAATTTTATTATAATAGCATCAGACAGTTTTTTTCTGGAATAGGTTTTGTCCACATTCCACATTGTCGGCAAAACCATTGTTCGGTTTTAGGCCGCCAATATAAGCGTTCTCCGCAGCATCCGCATTGCACATCTTGGCGAAACGGCTGCAAAACCGTGGAGTAGGTTTGCGCTTTCCTCTGGCGGAATTTTTCTGCCAAGCGATATTGGGCTTCTGTAATGATAGGCAGGTATTTTTCATTGCCACAGTAAATTTCATTTGCAAGGACGCGGCTCACCATGTTCTGGTTCCATTTTGAGGAATCTTCGTGATATGGAGTTTTCCTCGCTGTCATGTTCTCTGCAATCTTCCGGAGGGACTTCCCTGCTGTGTATTCCTCAAAAATATATTGCACAGCTTCGGCTTCTTCTTGAACTATAGTTGTTTTTCCGTCTGTGATTTGGTAGCCAAATGGCAGATATCGCTTTTTCATTTTTCCGTCCGTTCCTCCGAAAGTTTCATACCATTGATGAGTTCAAATTCTATCGCCGTATTACTGACCGACACTTTTTTGACCATCTCGGTAAAAGTATGCTCATCAAAGTACGTCAACGGCGGATTGGAAGCCAATATTTTTTCAATCTGCCTTGTGCTTTTCAAAGTTAGCTCAACATTCCTGCTGATGGAAGTTCTGGACAGCTGAACTCTTTTCTCGTCAATCTGCTGTTCTATAAGGGTTTTGCGTTCTATGTATTGGGTATCTTCGATGTACCCCTGCGCATGGATTCTTTCCAAATTATGATTTTGTTTTGCAAGACGTTGAATTTCAGCATGAATAGCCTCACGTGCGGCGTTCTGGTGTTCCTGTTGTGATTTTAGCTGCAAAAGGCTGTCTACCAGCGGCTGGAATATCCTTGCACGATTTGCTTGCAGCTTGTTATACATATATAAAAAAGCCCGGCAAAGTTCTGTTTCGTAAACAGCCTTTACCGGGCATAAGCTAGATTTATTCAGATGTTTTCTGCACCCCCAAGCCACCATACCGTTTGCTCTGCTGGCTTGAGCAAACACAGTGCCGCATTCGGCACAGTAGATTTTCTTTGTGAATACCCGCGGAGCGGCATTCGGCACAGACATCTGCTTCGTTTTCAGCAGGTTCTGCACTTTCTCGAATTCCTCATCCGAAACGATTGCCTCGTGGCTTTTATAAGCACAGTATTTGGGGAACTGACCCTCGTTGTGGTAGACTCTGAACGGCAATGTGTCCGTGGTGTAATGTTTTTGGTGCAGTGTATCGCCTTTGTAGGCTTCGTTATGAAGCATGAATCGCACAGCGGAAGTGTACCACCAGCCGTCCTCTTTCGGATGGTTTTTATTTAAGTAACGTGCAATTTCTGCGATTTCCACCCCGCTCAGGTACTTTTCAAAAATCAAGCGGACTACTGCTGCCTCATTCTTTTCCAGTACCAGCTGGTGATCCTGCTGCCTGTATCCGAAAGGAGTCGCACAGTTCACATAAGTTCCCGCCTGCATCTTTTTACGGATACCCCATTTCATGTTTTTGGAGATAGACAAGGATTCTTCCTGTGCAATGGCGCACATCATGCTCAGCATCATTTCCCCTGTGGCGCTATCCGTATCAAACTGTTCTTTTTCAAATTGTACTGTTACACCGATGCTTTTCAGTTCTCGGATGATCGTCAGCAAATCTACCGTATTGCGGGCCATGCGAGATGCAGATTTCACTAAAATGCGATCAATCATGCCCGCTCGACAGTCTTCCATAAGGCGGTTTAGTTCTGCTCTGTGCTTGATACTCGTGCCAGAGATACCTTCATCTGCATACACTCCAACGAACTCCCAGTTCGGGTTCTTCTGGATAAGGTCTTCATAGTTACCGCAATCGGAATTACCGTTGTAGCCTGTGCCGTTGTCCTGCTGTTTGTGTGGCTTTTAAGCTGATAAATTCAGTATAACCCATAATAAAGCAATAGCCCCGCCGGGAAAAGCGGGGCTATCTCCATGGAACACACAGGCGAACATTCAACGCTATATTGCAATTTTATAAATTACGTTGCATCGTCACTTCAATGCACAAAATTGTTCGTATTATCGTAATCATTCTATCAAATTATGTTCTACATGAAATTTGTATGCGCAGAGTTAGTTATAGCTAATTATTTTCGTATTCTTCAATTCTTAGTTGTACATATCCAAATCATTCCGCAGTTCTCTCAACTCCTTGTCTGCCGCCAATTCACTACCATCCAGCCCATGAATAAGCCCAACCAGATAATCCCGTTCCTGCTCTGTGACCAGATTCTTTTCACTGATAACCGTGCCGGTAAACATTTTGTTCTTCTGCACACACAGCATTGCTTTACTTTCCCGCAGGCCTGCGCAGATTTCCGTATTCAATTTCTGTAAGGCTTCTCTGTATTCCAATGCAGTAAGGCGCTCCGCTGCATACATCATCAGTCTTTTTCTGGTATGAATTTCATACTTGGCAAATACCGAGCGAATGTTCAATTTTTTCATTGCCAGATTATCCACTTCACTATAAAACTGTTCTTGCTTATTCTGGTTAATGATTGTCCAAAGCCCAACGCCTGTGTTCTTGCAGTTCGGTACGAATTTACGAACCACATCTTTCTCAATCTCCACATATTGCAAATACTCGCTGTCTGTAAGCTTTCGGTATTCTCCGTCGCACCATCCAATATGAATTTCCTGCCAGATAATTTCTTTATTCTTCTTCATATCGTTCAAAGCGCGCTCAATTTTGGATTGAATATATCTTCTGTCCGCATGGATAAAGGCATTAAATGTTGACATAGAAATATTATTGTCTTTTGCTATCTTCCGTAAATCAGATTTCTTTCTCCACGCATTACTGTTCAGCATATAAAGCGTGTACGCTATCCCCTGCCAGTCTGTTATAATCTTGACTTCATCACTGCCTGTCGCTTCGCAATAGTTTATCAGTGCATAGGACAGCACCGATTCTATCATCTTCACATATTTGGAATTACCGGCAGCAGTCTTGCGTTTTTCTTCATCGTATATATCGCAAATGAAATAGTGCAATCCTTTCTTCTCGCCTTTCTTGATATATTCAAAGTTTCTTGCCCATTCTCGCTCTTGTGCTTTCTTTGAATTACCTTGCTTTTCAGATTCACCTAATAATGTGCAAAGTTCAGAATATTTGTAGGATTCCCAAATCTCTAATTGTGATAATTTTTCTCTGTCCATAATTCATCTCGCTTTCTTGATTGTAGCCACCCTACGGGCGGCGCCAGCCAACGCGCACTTGCTCCGCGTCGTGCTTGTTCGCATACACTGAACGATCAAAAACGCTCGCGGCCAGCCGCTTCACGTTTTCGCTCGTTCAGCATATGCGGTAGTAAGGTTTCATCGTGTATACGTTCTTTTTATTTGAACGTCAAAAATTCTATATATATTTTTTATATAGTTAGGACTTTTGACGTTCTATTAAATTGATTTCAGAAGCAAGTCAGAACGATATTGATTATATCAATCATGATATTTTATGATTGCCTGCCCGCCACACATCCAAAGTTTTCCTCATTTAAGGACTCGGCCACCAGGCCGTCATTATGGACGTAAGGCTTTTGATTCTGTCAACTATGTCTAGTGGATTGTTTTATTAGAAGAATGGCGGGAACATAGCACCTCTGCCACATCCCCGCCGGGGCCTTATACCTTGTTGTTCAGGATTGCTGTTACAATCGTGTCTTTCTGTGCCACATCAATGCGGCGCATCGGTTCTACTGTGATGCCGTGCTCTACCGCGTCATTGTGCAGGACAATCAGTTCTTCACCGTATTGTTCTGGTCTCCCCTGCTTCACGCTGTCCATGACCGTGTCCAGCTCATCACTTTCCAGCGGGCAGAACGCCAGAATGCGGCGGCGCTGCAATATTTCATTCCATGCGTTCAGCAGTATCATTTTCGCATCGACAAACTCTTTGTTACCTCTAAACCATACACCCTTATTGACAGCAAACCCAGCGTCAATTTCAGTCAGCCGCGCATCCGAACAGCTATACGGATAGAGCTTGTTCCAGTGCTCCACAGCCTGCCATACGGTCATATCTGCAAGGTTTCCTGCCGTCGTGCGGTCAAAATCATCATAGGACACGCAATGACTTGACACTCCGATATTTCCGTTTGCTGCAATGTGAATGCCGCACAGGATTTCCCGCCTATCTTCCAGCACAGTTATTCTGTGATATTGAAAGCTGTACATATAGTGAAATACTGTCAATTTGTTGTCGGCGGCGCGTCCACACAAGCCCAAACTTTCATTCGTTCTAAGCAAGGCCATCTCGCCGCGTTCCGCCTGCGCATCTTCATGATAGTTCACATATACATTGCTGTTTGCATAGCGTTTGAACAGCTTGACCGTCGTGTCCGGGTCATATCCCGCATAGTTGCATTCTTTGTGCCAGCGGTCATTGCTTACCGTCACAACAGCACATTGCCTGTTCCCTGCTTTATCTATTGCCGGATATGTATTTCTGCACCTTGACCGTGCAATGTGGCACGCCATGCGGTTGATTGCCTTAAAGACGGCCACGCTCTGCACCGTGCCATTTGTCACCATGCCAAAATGATGCACCGGGATTTTTCTTGCAATAATCCTATTTACCAGATATTCCAGCATAGGCACATTTAGCAGTGTCTCGCCGCCTTTTATAATCAGCTGTCCGATTTCAGCGGTCTGGTTCAGCAGGCGGTCAAGCATAGCGCTGGTAATATCCACATCCTGCGCCGCGCCGTTATAGCAATGACGACAGGCCAAATTGCACCGCCGGGTCAACTCTAAGTCAAGCCGTGCAAAGGTTATTTTCTTATCCATTGCTCGACTTTCCACCGCACAAAAAGCAGCCACCGTTTCCGTTCTTGCTTGCCCCGCCCTTGCCTTTGGACAGGTTCGACTTTGCCTGACTTGCATTCATAATCTTATACCTCATCTTTCTATATAATTGCCCGCCGGGACATGATTCAAATTTAGAGTACACAATTTAATTTTTTGACCCGGCGGGTCAATGCCTTACTGCTTATCTTTGATTTCTGCCACGGCCACAGCGATCAGTTCCGCTTTGTCCGCACCGTTATCCACAACTTCATGTGTAATGCGCTGGCAATGCGGGATGTACACCTCACACGGCACATCAGGCAACGCCTTTTCAAAAGCATGAAAAATCGGAGAATAATTGTTGTTGTATGTTCTCGTACACCATTCAAGGTTTTCTACCCGATTGTCCGTCGTATCCAGGTTCAGATGATTTACTTCTGGCAGATTATCCGGGTTCTGGATAAATGCGTGTGCGACCAGCCTATGAATTTTAATGAAATGATGTTCGATGCCGTTTCTAATGTCTACACTTCGATAAATTCCCGTAGCTCCTGTTGGAATTTTCCGCAACGGTGTCAAATATGCCTTGCACGTATTACGTCTAACGCTGAATACCTCTCCGTTCATACCAACATAGTACAAATCTCTGTAATCTACACCATCATATTTGCCAATCGGTCTGCACACGCAGACTTTCTTATACACTCTGAAAACATCACAATCATCATAACTTGCTGCATTCTTTACGCCATCGTGATTTTTAAACACATTGCCTGTAATTGCACAGCAATGTTTATCTTCTTCCGTCGAATCCGGGTCAACGCCCAGCGTAACACGCAGCGTCCGCATATTATTGTTTGCCGTCACAGTATCGCCAATGTGAATTAAATTGCCATCATACCATACCTTTGTCACTTTCTTTCTGAATAGGACTTCAAAATCATTTTCCGACTTCCACTGTTCCGCCATAAGAACCTGTCCATCAAACACTTCACAGAATTGCTCCGGTGTCACTCGCACCATGCCGCAATCCGAATAGGCGCTCATGTTCATAACATTCTCATCCGTCATTTCAGTGTTTTCCGCGTGCGGAATAGGGCTATTATTTAGCTTCTTCATTTAAACCTCCAGCTTTAAATTGTATTGATTACTTACTTTGTTCTCAATTATCATTTCATTTCTACATAACCTCGCTTTCAGACAAAATAAAAAAGGCTATTCCAATACGAACCAGACCGTCCTGTTTAGGCAGTCTTGAACTTCGTATTAAAATAACCTTTTACTGTTTTACGTTGACAACCAAATTTCTTTTTGCGAAGATTTGGTGTATTATTATCATACCACTGCTTCCCGCAGAAAATCAATAGGTTTTCTGCAAAATCACAAAATATTTTCTCTATGTACACATCTAAATGTCGTTAAACTCTGCAATCTGCTGTATGGCCGCCGCACGCTGTTCCTGACAGAAATGTATGTAGGTTCTACGGCACACTTCCGGGCTGTGGCCCAGTATACTGGCGATAATCTCCACTTGCAGTTTCTTAGAGAACAGCAAACTTGCACAGGTATGGCGCAGCATATGACAGCCACAGGGCGGTAAATCAAGCCCTGTTGATTGAAGTAGATATGCAAGCCGCCTTTCCATCTGGCGCGGTGTAGCAGGGTTCCTGCGTGCCGTACAGAGCACATAATCATCTGGTTTCGTGTATGGTGCAGCCTGCCACATTAGCTTGTAAGCCATCAGAGCTTTTTGATTCAGCGGCACAATCCGTGTTGATCTGGTTTTGGTCGTACTGATTTTTGTGGTATATTGCGCCACTTTTTCATACCCTGCACCATAATCCCGATTATAGATTTCCATGAGGTTCTTTGTGATTGACACAGTTCTTTTTCCAAGGTCAAAATCTTTCCATTGCAGTGCGCATAGTTCACCGACACGCAGCCCCGTATAAATCAAGAATACAAATGCAGGGCCATAACGATATTTCAACTTGCTGCTGCCGTAGGCATATGACAACGCTTCTTTGCTGAACACCTGTATCTGTTGTTCTGTCATATACACGATTTCTTTTTCTTGCTTCAACAGGTTCTCGCGCACAGGCATTCGGCATAATTCCATAGGATTGCGCGGCAGATAGCACCGCCGGGTCTGGAATGTGTAAAAGGCATTCAGCATATCATACGCCTTTTTGATTGTTGACCACGAATATCCGCACGGTATCAGCGCATTGATTGCCTGCTGCAAATCGTCTGTCTTGATTTTCTTCCATGGCTTGCCTGCTATTGCCATTCGCTTGATTTGTGAATCAAAGGTAATACAAAGTCTGCCATAGCTGGATGGTTTTACTTCTGGTTGTTTGTATAGCCTCAGCCACTCATCTATTGCCACGGCCAGCGGTTGATTGCTCGCAGATTGCAGCCCCGCTTGGATTTCAGATTCTTTCTTCTGCATAGCGTCAAAACATTCTTTGAGTGTGCGTCCCGTCACAGCCAAACGCCTATAATCGCCATCCACAGGAATTGATTTGCGGTACAAGATTTTGCCATTTGAGGTGTACACCAAAACACCGTCACCATGCGGCAATTTCGGCAATTCCGGTTGCCTGCTTTCACTTTTCATCAGTAAAGCCTCCTACTTTTTCTGCTAAAGGTTCTACTGTAATTCAAATGCCAACGGCTTTGGTTACTGGCATTTCTATTGCCATTTCCACGCAATTTACCACTATTTTTGTACCGTTCCCGCCGCACTTTCACGCAATCCATCATGCAGAAATAAAACAAAAAATCCGCAGAACCAACGAATCAGCGTTGCATTCTACGGAGTTTGAAGAGGTGACGACCAGATTTGAACTGGTGAATGAAGGTTTTGCAGACCTTTGCCTTACCACTTGGCCACGTCACCATATGAGCAGAAATTGCTTTCTGCTGTTTTTTTGGAGCGGCCGACGAGGCTCGAACTCGCTACCTCCACCTTGGCAAGGTGGCGCTC
>OLOH01001537.1_pt1 | contig 12995 bp, 7 predicted proteins | sample 1673221 | NCBI WGS metagenome assembly OLOH01 (sample SAMEA3136767, study PRJEB25190) | human gut metagenome
CCACAAAAACAACTCATTTTAAATGAATCGGATCTATTGAGGGGTCGGGGGTTGCGGCTCCCCTATGATCTGTTCTTTTGATTTTTCACTTTAGGTTTTCATAAAAAAGGGGACGTAGTATGCTTTGGGTTTCACCCGCTCTCACGGTTTATATTTGTGTGCTTACGGGGATTCTCGGCGCGTGCATGGGAAGCTTTCTCAACTGCATGGCGTGGCGTATCGTCCACGGCGAATCTGTTTTACACGGGCGCTCGCACTGCGACGTCTGCGGCCACGTGCTCGGCGCGGGAGATTTAATTCCCGTTTTAAGCTACATCATCCACAAAGGCCGTTGCAAATACTGCGGCGCAAAGCTCTCTGCGGGACATGTCTTTGCGGAAGTGTTAACGGCGCTTACGTTTTTGCTGCTCGTGCTAAAATATGATATTTCGCTCCAAGCCCTTGAATACATTTTGCTGGCGTGCCTGCTGCTCGCCGCTGCATTCACGGATTTGGAGGGGTATATGATCCCGGACCGTTTCATCGTGACGGGGATCGTCGTGCGTGTTGTTTTCCTGTTTTTGCAGGGGAACGTGCTCGAAAACCTCATGGATGCGCTGCTCGGCGGCTTCGCCGTTGGCGGTGGTTTACTGCTCATCGTGCTCTTATACGAAAAAGTGCGCCAAAAGGAAGCCATGGGCGGCGGCGATATTAAATTGCTGTTCCTCACCGGCCTGTTTCTCGGCTGGCAGCGGAACATTCTGTGCCTGCTCATCGCGTGCGTGCTCGGCATCGTCTTTGCGTTTGTCTTCCCGGAAAAACGTACCACAGGAGACTGGGCAGAGGAAGAAGACGGAAGGCTTTTTCCGTGGGGGCCGTCCATCTCGGCGGCGGCGATTCTCACGCTCCTTTGCGGCAGCGAGATCATCGGCGTGTATTTGAGCTTATTTTAACATAAAGAACAAAAGCTTTACAGCTTGACGGATAGAGATAAAGAAGAAAGCGAGGTGTCTGTACCATGCCCGGACAAATCACGGCATTCGACATTGGTGAGTGCATGGTAAAAGCCGCATGCTTTACAGGCGGAAAACTGAAAAAGGTTATGGCGAAAGAATTGCCGGATAATATGGTCTCCGGCGGCGAAATCGTCTCCATGGACGCCATGGCGGATTTTATCAAGGAAATGGCGAAAGAAAACGGCATCTCCCGCGGTGCGGCGGCGGTCATTCTGCCCGGCACGCTGGTGTTCACCCGCAACGTGACCGTGCCCGCCATGACGGACGGCCAACTGCTGTATAACCTGCCGTTTGAATTTAAAGATTACCTGACGCAGGAAAAGAATAAGTATTATTTCGACTACGCCGTGCAGGATACGGTGAAAGACGAAGAGGGCAATGTGAAGGAATTGCAGCTTTTCGTTTGCACCATCTTAAAAAGCACCGTGGAAGAATACCGCGCCATGCTGCGCCGTGCGGGCTTCAATTTGAAGGTCGCCATGCCGGAGGAATGCGCCTACGCTGCGCTGACGGAGGATTACATGCAGCGCACAAATGCGCCCGCGGGCAGCGATTACTGCTTTGTAGACCTCGGCCACAACGGCATCCGTATGCACATTCTGCAGGACGGCAATTTCACCACGAAGCGCTCCGTCGACCTTGGCCTGCGCGACCTTGAGCAGACGATTTCCGATGTGCGCGGCGTGGATATTCACATGGCACACGCACACATTTTGTCCGATTATAACGACGTGCTTTCCGAAGACGTGAGCGCCGAGCTTTTCAATCGCATGGCGATCGAAATCATGAAGGCCGTCAACTTCTATAATTACAATAACCGCGAGCGCTCGCTCCGGAGAATTTATCTTTGCGGCGGCGGTGTGGCGGTAGATCAGATCCGCGCGGCCATCTGCCGTGTGACGGATCTGGACGTACATAACGCCGAGGAGCTGCTTCCTCAGCACGACGCATTGGAAGCGGCGTGGCTTTACATCAAAGCGATCGGCTGCGCGCTGCAAAAGTAAGGAGGCGTTGGAATGAAGCTTGAACTCGGCATGGGGAACGGCGCCAAAAAGCCTGTAAAATACCCCACCAAAAGAACCGTCAACCTCGCAAAGCGCGAGTCGCACTCCCAAAGCGTCATGACGCTTTCTATCGGCACGGCGGTCATTATCGTGCTTGTGGTGCTCGTCGTGAAATTCGGCGTACTTGACCAGCTTGCGCGCCAAAGTGCCGCAGAAAGTGCTTACAACACCGTGCATGCCCAGTATACCGAAATGCAGAGCGCCGTGGAGAAATACCCCGAGGTCGAAGAAGAGTACCGCACCTATTCCAGAAAATGGATGCAGCAGGAGGATTCCGGCGCGTTCGTTTCTGTGGACAGACAGGAAGTGCTCGACCTCATGGAGAACTACCTGCAGCCCTACGGCACTATAAAGGCCGTCACCATTTCGGACGACGTGATGATTGTTTCCATGTCCGGCATGAATCTGCAGGAGATTTCCGCCATGTTTGAGGTTTTACAGCAGCAGCCCATTGTAAAGGCTGCTGACCTTACAATCGCTTCCACCGAAAAAACGGCAGGCGAAGACCTCGATTTCTCCGTGACGATCACATTACAGCCGGCTGACACGGCGGAAGGGGAGGCCACAGCATGAAAAGAGCCTTTACAACGCGCGAAAAAGTGATGCTGCTCGTCCTCACCGTGCTGCTCATCGTCATCGCATATTTTAAGCTCATCTTGGAGCCCATCAACAATTCCATCGACGAGTATCAGTCCGAAACGGCCGCGGAGCAGGACGAGATTTTGCAGAACACCGAGCTTTTGACGCGTATGAACCAGATGCAGAAGGAGCTCGAGGAAATTTATGCCGCGGGCGACCCCACGCCGATTCCGAATTACGACAATTCCGGCAAGCTGCTCGTTGAGTTGAACAGCATTCTTTCGGCTTCCGTCGATTATTCGCTGGATTTCGGTCAGGTCTCGGCACTGAACGATGGCTACATCATGTGCCGCCCCATCAACATGACCTTTACAACGAACACCTACGCCGAAACGCGCGCCATCATTGATGCGCTGCACAACAGCGATTTTACAAACCAAATATCGGACATCAGCGTGCAGTTTGAAAATTCCGGCAGCTCCGGCAATGTGCAGGTAAACCTGTATATTACGTATTTTGAACTTCAAAAATAGCTGGTGCAACACAGGCCGGAAGCTGTTTTTTGCTTGCCGGTTTTCTGTGTTTAAAAAGACTTATACCGTTTTACGGTTTCCATATTTTTCTCAGGAGCAAAACGCATGAATTTTTCACGGGATACGAAGAATTTGAAAAACAGAAGAAAGGGGAAAGCCGGCTTTACCATGTCCGAGCTTTTGATTGTTGTGGCCATCGTCATCGTGCTGTTTGCCGTGGCGGTTCTCTCGCTTGTGACGATTCAAAAGAACCTGCGCCAAAAGGAACTCGACAGTAAAGCGGAGATCCTTTACGTTGCCGCGCAGAATCGCATGTCCGAGCTGCGCGCCGGCGGCTACGAAAGCCTTTATCAGTACGATGAAAACAAGGATAACGGCGTTGCAAAGGTTGGTCTCATTCCGCTGGATGCTCCCGAAGAAGATGCGGAAGACGCCATCACAAAAGACACGCTCTGCTACGTCGTTTCCGCAGACCGCGTGACGGTCGGCAAGGCGGCAGCTTCCGTTCTGCCGGAATCTTCCGTAGATGCCGAGCTTTGGAACAACCACTGGGTTATCGAGTACGACCCCGAAAGTGGCAGTGTGTACGGCGCGTTTTACAGCGAAGAGGAAATCACAAGCGGCGATGCCTCCACCACGCTGCCCACATACTTAAACCGTATGCGTGTGCGCCAGACCCGCCTGCGCAACGGCGCGAAGATCGGCTACTACGGCGGTGCGCGTGTGATCTCCGGCACAACCGACACTCTAAAGCCGGACATCTCCATCGATAACCGCGAGAAGCTGACGGCAACGTTCTACTGCAACAACCCCTATGCCGATGAGCTGACGTTCAATATCAAGGTTTCGGACGGCCAGAACGAATATGTAAAGGTCGTAAAATACAGCGAACTTCGCCAGCTGAACAGCAAAACTTGGTACTACACGTGGGTTATGGATAGCTTGGAAAGCGAAAAGACGCGCTTCTATAATCAGACCGACCATAAGCTTGCGTGCGGCACAGACATCACCGTCACGCTTTCCGTAGAAAGCCAAAACGCCAATGTGGACGGCAAAAGCTACACCCGCAAAACGAACAGCCTGTTCCGCTATGCCGAAGGCACCCCGGCCGGCACAGCGCTCATCGCCTACGGCCGCCATTTGCAGAATTTGGACGAGGCCTCCCATGTTTCCGATACGATTACCGGCGCCGTGCAGGTCAGCGACCTTTCCTTTGCGGATGATACTGCCGACAACGAAGACTGGTATTCCTTTTACCGCGACGACACCTTTACGCCCATCACAAATAAGAATCTCAAAAGCTATGACGGCTATTCCGAGGTCGATAACGTAAAGCTGTATTCTTCCATTTCAAACCTGCACATCAAAAAAGCTGCGCAAAACGGAGATGCAGGTCTGTTCAGTACATTTAACGGTGAGATCAAAAACGTGACGCTTACCGGCATGAGGATTGATAATGTCGGCCAGAACGTCGGTGCGCTCATCGGTTCTGTTTCCGATACCGTGAAAATCACAAATACCCGTGTATACCTCAGCTCCAAAAAAGGCGACCTCGCAGATATTGAAACGGTCGATTCCCCGGAAAAAGTGCAGCCGTGGCTCGAGGGTAAAGTCGTTGGCGGACTTATCGGCATGGTGACGAAAACGGGCAGCGTATCCGTTACGGACAGCTCCGCGTCTACGGTCATTCGTGCAGACGGCGCAGCAGGCGGCCTCATCGGTGCCGTGTATCATGCGGCAACGATAACCGATTCCTATGCGGATTGTTATTTGACGGCAGCCAGAACGGGCGGCCTTATCGCAAAGGCAGAGGGCGGGTCTGAAGTAACCGCAACGGGAACCTCTATCATCTTAAAGGATTTCTATGCAGCGGGTTACCAAACGGCGACCGGCGATGCTTTCGGCTTAGTAGGCGGCTCTAATGTGATCGCCACAGGCGGTTATTCTGCGTGTGTTTACAATGTTGAAGAAAACGCAAAGGTTCATTCCACGGTCAATGCAATGGGCAGTGCCTCAAACGTATATTATCTGACAGACGGCGGTCTTTCCGGAGACGGCACAAGCAAGTGGGAAAACGACAATCAAACCACGCCGAAAACCTATAAAGAACTCAGTGAATCGGGCTTTGCAAAAGGAATCTCCAAGGCGTTCACGTCGTCCTCCGGCGCGGCTACGTTTCCGTATAACTTGATGGATCAGGGCCTTACGTATTACACGTATCCGCGCCTTGAAAAGCTGAACCACTACGGCGACTGGCAGGCGGAGTTTGACTCCGGCGCACTGGTTTATTACGAGCGCTACAAAGACGAAACCTACGGCTTCTACGGCGCAAACCTTTCCACGCTCAAAACGAGTAAGTTTGTCGTCAGCGACGGCTATGCGCTGGCGTATATCGAAAAGAAAAAAGAGACCGATAATGTTACCGTGACGTATGCAAACGACCAAACGGCACAGGTATTGTTTGGTAGCGCAATTGAAACGACCGACGACACGACAAATACGAAGTATTATCTCTATCCGCTCTCAAAAGAGGTCGTCAACACCGATTATATCGACACCGCAGAGCCGGATACGTTCTACCAGAAGATCACGATAGGAGACACCGCAAACAGCACGAATACGGAGTATTACTACAATCCGCATTTCGCAAAAACGGTGACGGTCAACGAAAATAAGCCGAAGGCGCCGGAAACGGTCTGCATCCGCTCCGCCCGCCAGCTGTATGCGTTGAGCCTTTACTACCCGCAGTATGCGGATGCCGTAAAGGACAGTGTGTTCCGTCAGGAACTCAACATTGACTACAACAGGTATGAGTGGACAAATTATGACGTTGTTACCGCTCCTGTCAGCACACAGGCGCCGATCGGCACAGGGGATAAGCCGTTTACGGCTGTGTATAACGGCGGCTGCAATACGATAGAGGGAATTTCCTTTAAAGCAAAGTCCCTTTACATCGGCATGTTCGGTTATACGTCGTCCGCTGCCGCGGTGCGCAATGTGTTCCTTGTCGGCAACGGCAGTAACACGGTGGCCTATGTCAATGCGCAGGGCGGTAATTCGGCTTCCGGCAGTGCGTCGCGCGTCAGCATGGGCGTGCTCGTCGGTTATAACCGCGGCACGGTTTCAAACTGCTCGGTTTCCGGCTATACCATGGAGTATTACGGTTACAGCGCCAGCACGGCTTCGCTCGGCGGCTTTGTCGGCAGCAACTACGGCACCATCCGCAACAGCGCTTCGGACTGCCCGTCCATTCGCTTTGCAAATACGAACTCTAACACCTATGCGGGCGGCTTTGCGGGCGTGAACCACGCCTCTATTTCGGATTCCTACGCGCTTGGCAGCATTCAGGTGCGCGGCGCGCGAAACAGCACCGTGTGGGTCGCGGGCTTTGCGGCGAACAACGCCAGCGGCATGATTCGCCGCAGCTACAGCGCTACGGCGCTGACAGCTTCCGGCGATGCGGAGTCCTACGGCTTTGCGCATACCGGCGGTTCGGCATACCAGTGCTATTATCTGGACGGCGGCACGTATTCGTACAGAGGCACGCTTTATGCTTACAACACCTCCACGAACGAATTCGAAGATAACGCGGCGGGTGAGCCCCTTACGGGCAGCGAGCTGCAAAACAAAACAATCAATAATTTCAAAAAGGCAGATTGCACCTATAATTTCAAAGAAACGCCCGGCGATTATTATATCTACCCGGCAGTCGTGCGCAATGCAGTAGGGCAGACCGTGCATTACGGCGATTGGCCCGTGCAGAAGGATATCGGTACGCTCGGTGTGTTCTACTGGGAATATGAAGACAGCGGCAGCAACAGCGGCTACCACTTCAGCTACGTGGGCACAAGCCAGGGCAATGAAATTTCCAGCGCAAACAACGACATCTTAAAGGGCGATTCTCTCTGTGAAGAGCACGACGACGGCGGCGTTGTAACGCATTACGGCTACGGCTATTTCTATGCGAACAGCAATAATTTGGAGACTTCATTAAGTGCTGTGAACTTCAATGAAGACTTCATGCGCGTTGCAGAAAATGCAGAAGCCGGCGAAGCGCTCGGTAAGCAGATGCCCGGCTATACGTTTGTCGCCTTTGAAACCGGTGAAGACAAAATGTATTTGATCGATAACAACGCAAACGGCATATGGCAGCTGGATTACGGCAACGGAACGGATGCTACCGTATACACCTACACCGTCAACCCGTTCTTTGCAAACTCTATGAGCCTCGATAGCTCCGAAGTACAGAGCAAAAAGACAGAAACAGGTGACGTCAAACCCGGCGCCAACGGCAACGCTTACGAAATTCGCTCCGTCTCGCAGCTGCAGTTTATCAACTGGAATTCCGGAAAGCACAATACAAACACCTCCATTGTGTCTCAGAACAAAGGGGATTGGAATACGTTTAAGGATAAATACACGTATCAGGTTTACGGCGATACTCACAGGGTATCGGAAAGCGGCAAAGAGCTGTATTGGAATCAAACACACGATTTGAATGCTTCTTCAGAATACAGTACACTTGGTAAGACCAATAACTTCACGCCTATCGGAAGCATGTATGATAATGCGGGCAATACAGCAACCGCTGATCCGACAATGTCATATTTTGCTTCTCATTATGACGGACAGGCATATACGATCAAAAATGTTGAAATTCACAGCAATGCGGAATGTGTTGGTATTTTTGGCATTACGGTCGGCGCAACGGTTAAAAATGTGGTCGTATACTCGGATGAAGGCAATGTAATCGAAGCTAAACAGGATGGTAAGAGCTGCTACTGCGTTGGCGGTCTTGTCGGCCTTGCGGCCGGCAGAGACAATCCTGCAAGTGTATTTACAAACTGCACGGTTTCCGGCTATACCATTCAGGATAACCATGCAAAAGACCCGGGTTGGGGCGGCGGCAGTGTCGGCGGTCTTGTCGGCATGACAAACATGGATATTACAAACTGCTCCGCTGTAACAGATATTATTATCAATATCGGCTATAATGGCCCTTATCAAAATCTGCGTGTCGGCGGTATTGCCGGTGTTTCTCGTGGCGCAGTGCGATATTGTTATGCCGGCGGTTCTATGAGAAGCACAGCTAAATCTTGGTATAAGCACTATACTCAGGGTGCGAATATCTGGATGGGCGGCCTTGTTGGCGGTATTGTCATGCGAAACAGCGGCGGCTTAGCAACTTTGGTTGGTGATGTGAGTCGTGTGCTTAAGGTTGAAAACTGCTACAGTTATGTTGAGATGCCAAAACGTGGTAAAGCCAACGAGCAAAATATTATAAAGAGTACGCAGGCAATCGCCTCCAATGGCGAAATGCAGGAAAATTTCGCGAATGTTAAAAACGACTATATCGAGATTCATAACTGCTATGCACTTGAATCCGCCGTATTAAATACAGATGATTACTGCAAATATGGCGGTAAAACTCTCTCAAGTTGGTCTAACCTGAACCTGAACATGACGAATCCGAATAGGCAGGGGCGTGAGATCAAGTTGTTCAATGATTCCACCCCATACGTAACGTATGCCGAAATGCAGAGCAGCGATTTCTTAACGAAACTGAACAAGAACTACCAGTCCGGCTCAAGCTATAAGAGCTTCTCCACCGTCACCATCACCGAGCAGGGGCAGAACATCGACGGCAAGTATAGCTTCCCGGGCAACGATACGGCGCTGCAGGGGCTTAACTATCCGTTCCCGACGGTTCTGACACAGACCGATATCTTCGGCAGCACAGTCAATTTGCATTACGGCCGCTGGCCGCGCATCGGTCTCTTATGGGAAGAAAATTCCCGGAAGCTCGACCTGCTTGCGGATATCAAAACGAAAGCGGAAGACAGCACTTTGAACGACAACGAAAACGGCAAGGCGCTTTTGCAGACACATTTGCTTGTCGCCAGCAGCGACGTAGATACGAGCGCAAAGCCGGAAATCAAGCTGTACGACGAAAACAGAAACGAACTCACAAACGATAAGGCCGCAGCAACAGTCAGCCGCATTGTGTATAATCGTGAGAAGAACTGCTACGATGTCACATTCATCGGGCAGAATGTCGGCACGGTCGTCGCAGAGGCGAAGCTCGGCAATTACATCGCGCGCCTTACAATCGAAGTTACGGCATCGCTCAAGCTGGAGGCTTCTTCTACGAACATTTCGGTTTATTCCGGCGACACCGATACAATTACGCTGACCGTAAAGGACGCAAACGACAAGCAGCTGCTTGCCGAGACCGAAAAGACGCTCAGATGGGAGATTGCTGTCGATAACAACGGCGTGCAGCAGGATGTCATCGAGTGCAGTAAGGACGATATCAAGCTGAACGCAGACGGCACGTTCTCCTTGCCGCTTACCGGCTTTGCCGCGGGCGAAGCCACGGTGAGCATCACGTGCACATATCCGTACGGCGCGGCAACTGCCGCGGAGCCCGCAAAAGAGGTCACGGCTACGCTGTATATCAGCGCTACAACAAAGCCAAGTGATGTGCTTGGCCTGACAAACGGCAGCGTCTATAACCAGATTTCTCTGCCGCACACGCCGAAAAAATCCACGACCTCCTACACCGGTACGACCGTTGAATACCCGGAAAACGGCCCCGCCATGAAGGGAAGCGCGCTGTTCCTCTACGCAACGGATGAGTATACCGATTTGACCGGCTTTACGGTCGATCAAATCGAGATCACCGCAGGGGAAACCACCTACACTGTGCGTGAAGACGGCATCACGACCGATGGAAATCACACCTACACCGATGAAAATCACACCTACAAAGTGACGGTAAACGATCAGTGGACGACAGAAACGAACGACACGAAGTTCCGATATCGCGCCGTAAAGGTGGAATCCGCTGCGGCAGGCGAGATCACCCTAAAGATTGTCCTCAAAAACGGTGACGTGACCTACAACCTCACCACCCCGTACACTATTGTTTCCAATGAGTATAAGGTGAAGTTTGTAACGGTAAACGATGATTTGGTGCTGGAGAAAAAGGTATCTTACGGCGAAAAGCCGACGTTAACGGAAGAAGAAAAGAACAAGTTGGCAACAGCTATTTTAGGCTATACGTTTGACTTAGATAATCTCCCCGAGATTTTCGCAGATACCGAGATCAAGGCGGTTCCGAACACCTATACCATCAAGTTTGAAGCCAACGGCGGTTCGGGTACGATGTCTGCTGTTTCGTATGCTTATGATACGATTCAAACGACGGACAGCCTTCCGCCGAATACGTTCACAGGAACATCCACCTTTAAGGGTTGGGCGTTTGATGCTTCAAGTACAGCTGATTATACAGATGCAAGCTTGATCGGGAACATCATAGATTCTATGGCAAAGGAGAATAAGACCGAACTCACTCTTTACGCCGTTTGGGAAGATACCGCAGCAGGCGGCGAGACCGTTGAACCGTAAATCAACAAAAAGGCAGGTGCCGAAAATGCAGGCGATCCGCAGAAAGCTGAATAGCCAAAGGGGCGCTTCCATGCTGATGGCGCTGCTGCTTATGCTGGTCGGCATCATGGTGAGCGCGGTCATCATCTCCGCCGCCACCAGCGCCGCCGTAAATAAACGCTCGGAAAAAGAACAGCAGCAGGCCTACCTCGCGGTCAGCTCTGCCGCCGAGCTCGTGCGAGACGATTTCCAAAGCCTTACGGGCCGGTATAAAGATGTTACGACCACGGTGACGCATGCGGATGGAACGACCACTACGACGAATGATACGATAAAGGCCACATGTGCGGTGGGAGATATGATCAATGACATCGGCGCACGGTTTATAGGTGTGAACACGACGTCCACTTATGCAAAGACCTACACGTTCTCCGTAGACGGTTATGAAGATGTATCGGCAGAAATCCTTGTATCAGTCGACACCGGCAGTGACGGAAGCAGCAAGGTGTATAACCTCACTGCAACATTCACAAACGGTGTGGATTCCGAACACCCCTGCCGCATGGTGTTGACTATGGAGGGCAAATTGTCGGAGGAAAGAACCTCCGGCGGTACGGGCTCGGGCTCCACGCAGGTCGTCACCCGAACACTCGAATGGAATAAGGCAAAGCTGCAAAAGGAGGTAACGGGTTGAAAAAGCTGCGTTCACAAAAAGCGGAAACACTGGTGGAAACGCTCATGGCCATCTTGGTCGTGGTGCTCGTTATGCTTTTTCTCTCCACCGCAGTTTCCACGGCCTCCAAGGTAAATGCCAAGGTGCGCAAAACCGATGTGGCTTTAACGTATAAGAATGCCGTCAAGGGCGGCGAAACCAAAACGCTGACCATTAAGGATAAAAACAGTGCCACAAAAATCATCAAGGTTCAAGTCGATGAATACACAAGCAAAAACGGCTACACGTATTACAGGGAAAGCAAAGAGCAGGGGGCGGAAACTTGAAGCTGAAAGATAAAAGAGGCTTAACGCTCGTGGAAATGCTCTGCGCAGTCGCCATTTTGGTGCTTGTCAGCATGGTGATGGTGTTGGGTGTGCAGCTCGGCGTGCGCTCCTACGCCAAATCCGTTTCATATTCGGAAGCGCAGGTGCTGTGCTCCACGCTTACGACCACCATCAGCGATGAGCTGCGCTATTCCGGCACACTGAAAGTAGACGGCAGCGGCAACGTTACGGGCTTTTTCAGCCAGCAGTTCGGCAGCGGCGATTACACCGCGTTTACCACTACGCCGGAAGGGCATGTGCAACTTGGCGGCAAGGACATTCTGCCCGCAAAGGCGTATCCCTACGGTATTAAAGCTGAGGTGAAAAGCTTAACGTATGACGATGTTTTCTCCCTTTTCACAGTGCGGCTGAGCGTAAAAGACAGCGAAAATAAAAACACGCTGGCCGAAACCACCTTTGAAGTGGAAAAGCTCAATGTGACGACCGAAGACACCGCAGAGGGCCGCGCCCGCGCCGAAGACATCCGCAATACAGAAAACTGAGAAACACCGCGCCAAACGGAATGCTCCGCAGGCGCGGTGTTTTTGCAATAAAGAAATTGTATACGCTTTGTTTTAAAAAAGTATGATTTCATGCGATTTTTCTTGCACGTAAAAAGCAAATATGATAAAATAGAAATACAGTGTATTTAAATAGTGTTCTTTATTGTGTAGAATAGATAGAATTGCTGCTTTTTATCCACTTTTTGACGAATTTGCAGAGAATATAGCGAATTCTGTCTTTGGCAAGTCATTCTATCGGTAAAAATGAAAGCGCTTTCCGATAAAAAATAAATTGTGAGACGAAACAGAAAGTGCTGCAAGGAGAAATCTATGAGTTTAAAGGAAAAAATACTCATCGCGGACGATTCGGAAATGAACCAAATGCTCCTTGAGGAAATACTCAGCGATAAATACGAATATGTCATGGCAAAAGACGGCACAGAAGCCGTCGATATCCTCGAAAAAAACGAGGATATCGACCTCGTGATGCTCGACATCAACATGCCGAAAATGGACGGTTTCGGCGTGCTGGAGATTATGAATCTGCGGCATTGGATCAGCGAGGTGCCGGTTATCATCATCTCGTCCGAAAGCGATGTGGATTTCATCCGCCGCGGCTATGACCTCGGCGCTTCGGATTACATCAGCAGACCGTTCGATCTGACGGTCGTCCGCCGCCGTGTCGAAAATACGCTCATGTTGTATGTCCGCCAAAAGCGCCTTGTGCGCCTTGTGGAGGAGCAGGTCTACGAGCGTGAAAAGACGAACAACACGATGATCAATATTTTGAGCCATGTTATCGAATACCGCAACAACGAAAGCGGCCAGCATATTCTGCATGTGCGCATGATGACGGACATTCTCCTGCGCCGCTTGATTGAGATCACGGATAAA
>OLOH01001539.1_pt1 | contig 12993 bp, 7 predicted proteins | sample 1673221 | NCBI WGS metagenome assembly OLOH01 (sample SAMEA3136767, study PRJEB25190) | human gut metagenome
CATTGTCATGGAAAAATTCCACGTGGGGGACCGTGTGAAGCTTTACGGTAAGGACGGGAAGCTGGAAGAGGAATACGTTCAGGAGAACGTGAACGGATTTGTGTATCAGATCCGGGAGGCGGTCCGGTGCATCCAAGGGGGCTTGCTGGAAAGCGAAATCGCTTCCCACAAAATGACTTTGGAATGTTGTTCTGTGTTTGACAAATGCCTGGCACAGTGAGAGAAAAAATACGATTTTCCAATGGGCTGGATCGTTGTCCAGCCCATTTTTACGATCAGGATGAAGCTTTGATATGCAGGATTCAAAAATAATTCCTGCATATTTTAACGAACTTTTCTGAAATTTCAAATAAAATATGGTTTGAAACGCTGTATTTGAATGAAAAGAAAATAAATCATGCAAATTTTCTTGACAAAGCTTTTGCCCCAGGTGTATAATGCCGACTGTGGAAAGCGCAAAGTGTTTTCCGAATGATGCATGTACCGAAGCTGGAATGAAATGGGGCAAAGGAGCCTTGAAAGGGATTCACCTTTCAAGGCTCCTTTTTTGTTGTCCGGTGGTTTTGCTGGTAGGCGGCCATGCCGCTTTACTATAGATAAATCTCAAGAAAAGAAGTGGTTTGTCATGGAATTCAGCGCAGTTAACACGATCTGGGTGCTGGTGGGCGCCGCCTTGGTGTTCTTCATGCAGGCAGGCTTCTCCATGTGCGAAGCTGGCTTTACCCGGGCAAAAAACACCGGCAACATCCTGATGAAAAACCTGATGGATTTTTGCATCGGTACCCCGGCCTTCTGGCTGGGGGGATTCGGCATTATGTTTGGCAGTGGCACCGCCCTGTTTGGTACCATTGACCCCCTGATCATGGGGGATTACAGCCACATTTTGCCGGCGGGCGTGCCTCTTTGGGCATATGCCATTTTCCAAACGGTATTTTGTGCTACATCGGCTACCATCGTTTCGGGAGCCATGGCGGAGCGCACCAAGTTCAGCGCCTATTGCATTTACTCCGCCGCAATTTCCCTGATCATCTATCCCGTTTCGGGCCATTGGATCTGGGGCGGCGGCTGGCTTGCACAGCTGGGCTTCCACGATTTCGCTGGTTCCACGGCGGTACATATGGTGGGCGGCGTTTGCGCTTTGATTGGCGCCAAGATCCTTGGGCCCCGTATTGGCAAGTATGACAAGGACGGCAAGCCCCGTGCGATTCTGGGCCACAATCTGACGGCCGCGGCTTTGGGTGTATTTATTCTTTGGTTCTGCTGGTTTGGGTTTAACGGCGCTTCCACTGTGGGGATGGACAGCGACGAACTGATTGAGCGTGCGGGCCTTGTGTTCTTCAACACCAACCTGGCAGCTGCAGTTGCTTGCTGCACAGCGTTGATCTTTACTTGGGTACGTTATAAGAAGCCTGATGTGTCCATGGTGTACAATGCGGCTTTGGCTGGCCTGGTGGGCATCACCGCTGGCTGCGACGCCGTTTCTCCCGTGGGAGCTTTCTTCATCGGCCTGATCTGCGGCCTGGTGATGGTTCTCTCCATTGAGTTCTTCGACAAGGTGGCAAAGATCGACGACCCTGTGGGCGCCATCTCCGTGCACTGTGTCTGCGGTGCTCTGGGCACCATCTTGACCGGTTTGTTTGCCACCGGCAGCTCCACCGAGCCTGGCGTATTCTATGGCGGCGGATTCCATCTGTTTGGCATCCAGCTCCTGGGCGTAGTTTCTGTGGCTGCTTATGTGGCAGTGATCATCACCATCGTGTTCCAGCTCATCAAGCACACCATCGGCTTGCGTGCTGATCCCGAAGACGAATTGATCGGTTTGGATATTTCCGAGCATGGCCTGCTCACCGCGTATGCTGGATATGCCATGCTGCCCGATACCACCACTCTGGACCAGGATGCTTCTGCTCCTGCTCCCGTGCAGGTGACCGGCAACGTGCCGGCTGCTGAGGCAGTTCCCGTGAAGAAGATGCCTACCTTCTCCGATGATACTCCCAAGTTTACCAAGGTGGAGATCATCTGCAAGGAGTCCCGTTTTGAGTCTTTGAAGAAAGCCATGATGGATATTGGCATCACCGGCATGACCGTGTCCCACGTGCTGGGCTGCGGATTGCAGAAGGGCAAGCCGGAATATTACCGTGGCGTCCAGGTGGAAGCCACCCTGCTGCCCAAGGTGCAGGTTGACGTAGTCGTGAGCAAGGTGCCTGTCCGCACGGTGATCGAGACTGCAAAGAAAGTGCTGTATACAGGCCATATTGGCGACGGCAAGATCTTTGTGTATGACGTTGAGAACGTGGTAAAGGTCCGTACCGGCGAGGAAGGTTACGAAGCCTTGCAGGATGTGGAATAACGTTACCAGAAAGAACTTTTCCATAGATTTCACGGTTTTTTCTCAATAGTATGTTGAAAGCATCTGCTCTCCCTTTCGGTGGGGAGGGCAGATGCTTTTTTTGTCCCTTTTCAGATGGGAAAAGAGTGGGTTCTGTGGTATGATATTATATAGAAAGAGAATGTATTGCCGGAGATGCACATGGAGCCAGATCGTTTTTCCAGCGGATGGTTGGCAAAGGAGATGGAAGCCATGAAAAAACTTTATATCGTAACTGGAGCAAACGGATTTTTAGGGAATCATCTTGTGCGGAAACTGACTGCGGACCCGGAACAGGAGGTGCGGGCGTTGGTCTTGCCGGGCGACCCTGTAAAAGCCTTGGAGGGGCTTCCCTGCCGGGTCTACTTTGGGGACGTGACCCAAAAGGAGTCTTTGAGGGAGATTTTCCAAACCTCCGGGGACGAGGAAGTCTGCGTCATTCACTGCGCGGCTGTGGTTTCCATCAAGTCAAAGCGTGACCCGAAACTCTGGCAGGTGAATGTGGAGGGGACCAAAAACGTGGGGGAAATGGCTCTGAAAACCGGTGCTAAGATGGTTTGCGTCAACAGTGTCCACGCCATACCGGAACAGCCCGCCGGACAGGTCATAACCGAGGTCAGCCGGTTCGACCCGAACCTGGTGAAGGGTTACTATGCCAAAACCAAGGCGGCAGCTGCCCAGTGTGTGTTGGATATGGTGAAAAACCAGGGCTTGAACGCCTGCATAGTCCATCCTTCCGGAATGTTGGGCCCCGGCGATTTTGGTAACAGCCATTTGACCCAGCTGGTGATTGATTTTTCCAAAGGCCGTCTCACTGCCTGTGTGAAAGGCGGGTACGATTTTGTGGATGTCCGGGATGTGGCGGACGGGGTCCTGAGCGCTTGCCAGCGGGGAAAGCCCGGGGAATGTTATATCCTTTCCAACAAGCGGATGGAAGTGCGCCAACTTCTGGATGAAATCAGCCATGCCCGGCATGCCAAAAAGATCCGGATAGTACTGCCCATGTGGGTGGCCAAGCTCACCGCCCCCTTGTCCGAGATCTATTATGCCCTGTTGAAACAGCCCCCTCTGTATACCCGGTATTCCCTGTACACCCTGAGCGCCAATTCCCTGTTCTCCCATGAAAAGGCAAGCAGGGCTCTGGGGTATCAGCCCAGAGCCCTGCAAGAAACAGTGGTGGATACAGTAAATTGGCTGCGGGAAAGCGGGAGGATTCCCTAAGCCGTCAAAGTACCTACTGGGAGAAAAAATCAGTGGGAATGGGACGGCTGGGTGGAAGCTTTTTTATAGAGAAGATTCCGTTCCCGAATGACGAAGAAAATGGAAAGTGCCAGCGCCAGAGCGTCGCTGACCGGCTGGGCGATAAAGATTCCGTGGATATCCCAAAAGATGGGGAAAAGGTAGATAAAGGGAATGAGAAAGAGGATCTGCCGGAAAAGCGTGATCACAATGGAAGGCACGGGCTTGGTGAGGGATTGGAAGAAAGTGGTCACCAGCATGACAAATCCCAAAATGGGCGTGATGCAGAAATTCATCCGCAGTCCGGTGACGCCCAGTTCCAGCATTTCCTGGGAAGCACCGAAAGCCAGCAAAATGGCTTCGGGAAAGATCATCACGATGAGCCAGATGATACAGGTGATGCCCACTGAAAACGCGGAAGCTTGGTATAGGGTGGACATGACCCGCTTGTATTTTCCAGCTCCGAAGTTGTTTCCCACAATGGGCTGAATCCCTTGGCTGATGCCGCTGGCGGGCATGATGACGAAGGTCATAATGCTGGCAACCACTGCGTAAACGCTGATAGCGGTATCCCCGCCGTATTTTCCCAGCTGGCTGTTATAGACCAGACTGATCAGTCCCATAGCCATTTGGGCGATCCAGAAGGCAAAGCCGCAGGAGATGATTTTTTTCGACAGGTTGGAGTCAAACCGGAAAGTATACCTGTGGATCTCCACTTTTGTGTGTCCCTTGAGGACCAGGAAAGCGCCGAACAGGGCAGAGAGGATTTGGCCGATGACAGTGGCCCATGCGGCGCCGGCCACGCCCCAGTTCAAAACCGCCACAAACAGGGCGTCCAGCAGGATGTTTGTCACCGCGCCGATCCCTGTGACGCACATTCCCAAAACGGGTCTGCCGGAGACCCGGACAAAATCGCAAAAAACCTGGGTGAGTCCCTGGAACAAGCACCCCAGTGCCACGATCCGGTAATACTCGAATGCGTAGGGATAGGCCGTTTCCGTGACGCCGAATATGGTCAGAATGGGATTTTCAAAAACCAGCAGGAACGCGGTCAAAAAGATCTCCGAGATCACAACCAGGATCAGTGCGTTGCCGAAGGAGCGGTTCATGCTTTGCTGTTCTTTTCTGCCGGCAAACAAGCTGAAGAGGGACGCGCCGCCAGCGCTGCATGTAAGGCCAAAAGCCATCATCATGTAGGAGAGGGGAAAGCAGATGGACAAGCCCGCCAAAGCGGAGGTCCCATTGAAGTTACCCACGAAGATCCGGTCCACAATGTTATAGATGGCGGTGATCAGCAGGGAGATCGCCGCGGGAATGGAATACTTCAAGATCATGGGGAACAGTTTTCCCGTGGAAAATTGATTTGTTTCGTTCATACCAGTTGTACCTCTCTTTCATACGATAAATCTTAGTTTCCTAAGTAAATGGGAGAAAAGAATGGATAACGCGTCTGTATGGGTTCATTCAGACAGGTTATCCATCATTTTTTCCATCACGTCAAAGAACACTTCCAAATCTTTTTGGGGGATTCCTTTGACGAGAGCTTTCTCTAAATCGGTCAGGTCTTTTACCACTTGCTGGCGGTACAGCAACGCTTTTTCTGTCAAAACGATTTTTTTCAGCCGGTTGTCGTAGGGGACAGGTTCCCGAACGATCAGGCCGTTTTTTTCCATCTGCTTTAACAGTTCCGTGGCAGTGGAAGGGCGTAAGCTGTACTCTTCTTCAATATCTTTTTGGAAAATATCCCGGTTTTGGGCCAGAAGAAAATGCAGGGTTCTTCCCTGAGAGCCGCTGAATTCCTGTTTGGGAAACAGAGTGTCCAATTTTCTCCGCAGCTTGTTGGAAAGCTTGCTCACATATCTTGTGGCGTTTCGTGTAAGGGAAATCATCCGGATGCCTCATTTCGTTAGTTTCCTAAGTAATTTTAGCGTCCTGTTCTCCCTTTGTCAAGGCATTTTTTTCAAATGATTTTTCCGGGAAAAATTAGGCGGAATAAAAATACCGAAACGTATTGTTTTTCTGGAACGATCGTGTAAAATGAGGAGTATAAACCTTTATTTTTTGAAAGGGTGGAGTTGTAGTATGTTGACAAATGTTTGGGGTCCCGGTATGGAACTGCGGGAAGAGGAGCTTCTGCGCAGGGAAAACCGGAACCGAAAGTACATGATGGATCTGAAATCGGAGAATCTGCTGCTGAATTTCAACTTGGAAGCAGGACGTTTTACAGCGCCGTATGCCTTGGAGAACATCCATGGGGGATGGGAGGCGCAGACCTGCCAGTTGAGAGGCCATTTTCTGGGGCATTGGCTGTCGGCGGCAGCCATGCGGTACCATGCCCCAGGGGATGGGGAAATCAAGGCGAAAGCCGATGCCATCGTCCATGAGCTGGCTCTGTGCCAGGAGGAAAACGGCGGCCAGTGGGTGGGTTCCATCCCGGAAAAATACCTTCATTGGATCGCTCGGGGCAAACAGGTATGGGCGCCGCAGTACAATCTGCATAAGACCCTGATGGGTTTGGTGGACATGTACGAGCTTGCCGGGAACCAGGAAGCACTCCAGGTGGCGGACCGGTTCGCGGATTGGTTCTATGATTGGTCGGCAGGGTTTACCCGGGAGCAGTTTGACGATATTCTGGATTTTGAGACAGGAGGAATGTTGGAGATCTGGGCCCAGATGTTGGACCATACGGGAAAGGACAAATACCGGGAGCTGTTAAAGCGGTACTACCGGGGAAGATTTTTTGACCCTCTTCTGGAAGGAAAAGACGTGCTGACCAATATGCACGCCAACACCACCATCCCGGAGGTGCTGGGTTGTGCCAGAGCGTATGAGGTGACCGGTGAACAGCATTGGCGGGATATTGTGGAAGCGTATTGGGATCTGGCGGTGAACCAGCGTGGCCAGTATGCTACCGGTGGCCAGACAAGCGGTGAGATCTGGTCTGCAAAGCAGTCTTTGGGCGCCCGGCTGGGAGATAAAAACCAGGAGTATTGCACGGTTTACAATATGTTGCGCCTGGCGGATTACCTGTTCCGGTGGACAAAGGACCCCCGCTATGCCGACTACATCGAGATGGGTATTTATAATGGTATGATGGCCCAAGCGTATTGGCAGCGGTTCAAGACAAACGGCCAGCATTACGATACCCCGGACGAAGGGCTTCTCACCTATTTCCTGCCCTTGGCTCCTGGCTCGAAAAAAGGTTGGGCCAGCGAAACCAACGATTTCTTCTGCTGCCATGGGACCTTGGTCCAGGGCAACGCCGCCTGGGAACGGGATATTTTGTACCAGGAGGGGGACGACCTGTATGTGGCCCAGTATTTTGATTTTTCCGCCAAAGTGCAGGTAGGCGATCAGACAGTGGAATTGTCCATGGCTCGGGATACCTTGACGGGAAGCTTCCATCTTTCCAGCACGTCCAGCGCCCGGCAAAACATTCACGAAAATACCGCAAAATATCCCCATCATCCGGACTGCCGGGCGGAAGTTCTTACCATCCATACCCAAGCGCCGGTGGAGTTCACTTTACATGTGCGAATCCCCTGGTGGGTCCAGGGAGAAGCCGTGGTCTGTGTGAACGGTCAGGAGCAGGCCCGTGTTTCCGGAAAAAGTGAGTTTGTGACGCTGCACCGCCTGTGGGAAAATGGGGACGTTGTCCGGGTTGAAATGCCGCTGGGCGTCCATACCTGGAGTTTGCCGGAAGATCCCAACATGGTGGCGTTTCTGTATGGTCCCGTATTGCTGGCGGGGCTTTGTGACGAAGAACGCCAGTTGACGGTTCAGGGGAAAGACGCAGCCGCCATCCTCACCCATGACGGGGAACGGGAATGGGGTTCCTGGAAAGATACCTTTAAAACTGTGGGGCAGGAGAGAGGCCTCCGGTTCATTCCCCTGTATCAAGTGGGTTACGAAACATATACCATTTATTTTCCGTTAAAATACAACGCACTGTAACGTTTCATAAGGGAGGAGAAAAACAATGAAACCACTTGCGGACTACAGCCATATTCGAGGATTCAACTATACTGCCAGCCATGCCCAGAACGACCTGGATTTCTGGAACAATTACCGTCACGATGTGGTGGACCGGGAAATGGGATATGCCCAGCGCCTTGGGCTGAACAGCGCCCGGGTGTTTTTGGCCTATAAGGCCTATCTGCGGGATAAAGCCGCCTTCCAGCAAAATTTGAAAGACTTCGTTCAAACAGCTTGGGCCCATGGGGTATCCACCACGCCCATCATTTACTGCGGTGGACCCTTCTATCCTGACTTTGTGGAGGAAGCTCCCAAGGACGGCCTGCCCAGAATCGTCAGCATGCTGGAACCGGAAAACTATCCTTTGGCGGACGAATATTTTGACGACATTTACGAAGCCGTGGGCAAGGAGCCCGGCCTGCTGTTCTGGGATATTGCCAACGAGCCCGGGTATCATACCCCCAACTTTGTCACGTTCTATCCTGAGGAGCCCGATTTCCGCAAAGAGCTGTCTCCCCAACCGGAGGATATGGAGGCTTTTCGCGCCAAGCAGGAGCTGGTGTGGCGGTTCATCCGTCATGCCATTGCCCATGTGCGGGAAAAAGATCCGGTAAACGCTTTGGGCGTGGGCAATACATACGCCTATGAGATCGAACCCAGCAAGACTGCGGAATTGGTGGATATTTTGATTTACCATGACTATTTCGAGACACGGAAGCGGGTGCGGGATATTTGCGAGATCATGAAGGCATTGGGCGAAAAATACCACAAACCGGTGATCAACAACGAAACATGCTGTTTGTGCAGGGCGAATCCATACGATATGGAGTTGGAGATCCTGCAGGAATACCATTTCGGCTTTTATGTGTTTGAGCTGATGATCGGTTCCAGCATATGGCAGCGGGTACACGGTATCGTCTATCCTGACGGCACCGTGAGAGATCCTTCCATCGTAGCGGCGGTGCAGGGATTTTTCCGGAATCGCGGGCCCTCTGCGATCCCGGAAAACGTCAACGAGGAAGGTTCTGCCGATCTGGCCATCCGCCTTGCCACACGGGCATTGACGGAGACAGCGGACCGTTCCCGGAGGCATTGCCAAAAGGAAAATGCGGTGCAGCTTTTGGAAGCCGCGGAATATATTGCCAATCTTTTGGAGGCGGGACAGTACGTGCCCATGCACTACCCGCCCACTGCGCGAATCGCCGCGTACCGCCGCCAGGAACAGCCCAACGTGGAAGAGATCCGCGTATGGCTGTACCAGTTGATCCAGCAGTTAAAAGAAGCGTGCTGCATGTTGGATGGCGGCCAAACCAATAATCGGCTCTAAACCCGAATTTCCAAACCGAAAATAGGAAAAGCAGCCCTGGGAACCAAGTGGTTCTGAGGGCTGCTTTATTTGCGAAAAAAGGTGCAAAAAAGGGAACGCCTCCCCAAGAATATCCTGGGGAGGCGTTCCCTTGTCTTCCTTACTTCCGGAGACATCAAATGAAAGTGTTTCTTGCTTGCTTACTCTTTGGCAGCCAGGTACTCATCCAACTGCTTCTGCTTTTCCGCGATGATGTCGTTGATGCCGGCAGCTTCCAGTGCGGAAACGAACTCAGGAATCGCTTCATCGGGATTCAAAGTGCCCCAGCGGAGAGCCACATCATACTGGGCAACCACGTTGTTGCAAGCAGTGATCTGGTTGATCATGCTGGTGCTGTCCCAAGTGAAACCTTGTGCAGGGCTGGCAACACCGCTCTTGTTGAACTCGTTGAGCTGTTCCCACAGGTCGGCAGGGTTGCCTTCCCATACAGGAGTGAGCTGCTGGTTGGGCATGGACCAGTCGCAAACACTGTAGCCGCTGGCACTGGTCTCTACACCTTCGGGAGTGGTGACGAAGGTCTTGGTGTCGTCAGTCCAAACCCAGTGCTTGCCCTCAATGCCATCCACAAACAGAGTTGCAACATCAGCATCGGTGTACATCACGTTCCACAGTTCCATAGCCTTTTCGGGATAGGCGGAGCAGTAGGGAATGATGAAGTTGTTGCCCTGGGCAACGCCAGTGTGCTTATAGGGCTCGATCACGGCAGAGACGTTGATGGTCTTAGAATTCTGCCGGCTGAGCTCACCTGCAATACCGGGCTTGATGTTGGAGAAGATAGAGAAGCCGTTGGCAGAGAGCAGGTTGTTTTCAGTGGTGGTGGTAGCATCGGGCATGATCAAGCCTTCCTGGTTCCACTGATACATCATTTCGCAGAACTCGCGATATGTATCGGTCGCATAGAGGTTGACCACTTCTGTGCTGGAATCAAATGCATTCTCCAATACACCCAAAGTATCTCCCAGGGGATCGTAAGCCATGGGGATCTGCATGCCGCCGCCGGACCAAGAGGGAACAACAGGATACATGTCAGGATACGCTTCATGGACCTGTACCAAAATGTCATGGAACTCGTCGAAAGAGGTGGTCTCACCAACTTCAATGCCCAATTCATCCAGAATATCTTGACGATAGCCAAAGCCTACAGACCAAGTGGTATCACGCATGTTGGGCAGAGAGTACAACACTCCGCCAATCCGGCAGGATTCCAGGTCCACAGGGTCGATCAGTTCCAGGGCTCCCTGGCCGTATTCTTCCACCAGGTCATCCAGAGGGGTAGCATAATTGTTCCGTACAAGAGAAGTCAAGCCGCCGCTGACAGGGTTGTAGTTCAGCAGGTCGATCTGTTCGCCGGAAGTCAGCGCCAGGTTGACTTGCTCGCCGTCCTGTCCACGGACAAACTCGATTTCTACACCGATGGAATCCCGGGTAATATCACTGATAGCCGCAGCAACTTCGTTGACGTCTTCCGTGTTGGCAGTGCCTTGACCCCAGACCACCAGTTTGACGACTTCCCCATCGTTACCGGAGGTTTCAGAAGTTTCTGTGTCAGAGCTGGTTTCTGTGGAAGAAGAAGTTCCGGAACTTTCCGTGGTGGAGCTTTGGGAAGTGTTGCCATTTCCACCGCAGGCAGCCATGCTAGCTGTTAACAGAGCAGCTAACAAAACGGTGAGGATCCGCTTTCCTAGTTTCATTACATTCACTGTCTCCTTTCATATTTTACGAATGTGTACAAATTATATTGTTTTCTGTTCAAATCGCTCTATAAATTATTCGAGAAAAAATGTTAATATTCTGAGCTTGCTATGCCCTCTAACAGCTGCACTGTTAATTATCCGATTTTTTAATGTTAGTTTTCCGATTTTGGCCATAGAAAAATACAAATGTTAGGTAAATAAACAACAAATAATCATAGTATGTTTGATAAATAAAGAGAAAAAGCAATAAACTTGACAGAATGGGAATGGGTGGAGTAAGCTTTTTCTGAAAAGCTCCGGGAAAAGCTCGGAGGGATTCGATTTTTCCATTTTTGGGAGGTTGTATGATGACGAAACGGTACCAAGACGCCACTCTTTCCCCGGAGGAGCGGGCAAAAGCGCTTTTAGAGGAAATGAGTTTGCCAGAGAAAATGGCCCAGGTCCAGGGAATTTTCCCCTTTATGGTTGGATGGGATGACTACGAGGCCATATCCCGTCAGACAAAATGGGGGATCGGCCAGGTAAGTACCCTGCAAATGCGAGACATGGAAACAAAAGAGGAATGTTGTGCCTGGCAGCGCAAGATCCAGGAAATTGTTATGGCAAACAGCCCTCACCATATTCCTGCTGCGTTTCATATGGAAGGACTGTGCGGGCCTTTTATCCAGGATTCCACCAGTTTTCCCTCGGGCATTGCCCGGGGCGCGGGATGGGATCCAGAATTGGAAACAAAGATTGGCGAAACGGTGAGCCGGCAGGAAGCCGCGTGCGGGGGTACCCAGGTGCTGGCGCCAGTGCTGGACGTGTCCCGGGACCCTCGCATGGGAAGACACGGGGAACCCTATGGTGAGGACCCAACGTTGACAGCAGCTATGGGCACCGCGTATTTGCAAGGTCTGCAAAGGAATCGGACTGCCGGACGGAAAACAGAGGGAGCAGCCAAACATTTTCTGGCATTTCACAATTCCCAAGGGGGTATCCATGGGACCCACAGTGATACGCCGGAACGGCAGCTTCGGGAGATTTTTGCCAAACCCTTTCAAGCGGCCATTACAGAAGGGGGACTCAAGGGCGTCATGCCCTGTTACTGTGTGATTAACGGGGAACCGGTCAGTGCTTCCAAGCACATTCTGCAAGGGCTGCTGCGAGATGAAATGGGATTTGACGGCGTGTGTGTCAGCGACTACAGCGCGGTGGGCAATACCCATCAGGTGCAGCATATAGGCGAAACCATGGAAGAAGCGGGCCTGCGGTGCATGGAGGCCGGGATCGACATCGAGCTGCCTGCGAAAGCCGCCTATAACGAAGCTTTGGAAGAGATGTTCCACAGCGGGGACGCGAATATGGAGATCTTGGATAAGACGGTACTGCGCCTGCTTACCGCCAAGTTCCGCACCGGACTTTTTGAACATCCCTTTGCTCTGGAGGGAGACGAGCTTTCCAAGACTTTCTTCCGGGAGGGCGATCAAGAGCTGTCCTTCCAGTCTGCCAAGGAATCTTTGGTTCTCCTGAAAAACCAAGGGGTCCTTCCCCTGAAAAAAGATGTGAAAACCATTGCAGTCATCGGGGCACACGCGGACCATGCCAATAAATTCTTCGGCGGGTACACCCACCTGGTGATGGCAGAATCCACTCACGCGGTGGCAAGTTCCATTGCCGGACTGACGGGGACCAATGGGAAGGGCGTCAAGGTGGAATTTGTACCCGGCACCAAAATCCAGTCCGACGAAACCCCGGAGATCCAAGGGGTGTTAAAGCGGCAGAAACCGGATTGTGTCAGCCTGTTGCAGGAACTGCGGCGTAAATTGCCGGAGACGGAGATCCTGTATGCCTATGGGTATCCCGTTGCTGGAGCGGACGATTCCGGTTACACCAGCGCTTTGGAAGCCATTGAGAAAGCGGATGTGGCCATTTTGACTTTGGGTGGAAAACACGGTACCTGTTCCATTGCCTCCATGGGGGAGGGCGTGGATGCCAGTTCCATCAATTTGCCACCTTGCCAGGAGGAGTTTATCAAACAGGCAGCCGCGTTGGGCAAACCTTTGATCGGAGTCCATTTGGATGGCCGTCCCATTTCCAGCGACGCAGCAGACCAATACCTTGCCGCGATTTTGGAATGTTGGAGCCCGGCGGAAACAGGGGCTCAAGCCATCACCCAAGCCCTGTTGGGAGAGTATAACCCGGGAGGAAAGCTGCCTGTTTCGGTGGCCTATTGTGCCGGGCAGGTGCCTATCTATTACAATCACCCCTATGGTTCCTGTTGGAGCCAGGGAGAAAGCATCGGTTTTCCGGACTATGTAGATCTGCCCCATACTCCCCGGTATCCCTTCGGATTCGGCTTGTCCTATACC
>OLOH01001540.1_pt1 | contig 12992 bp, 14 predicted proteins | sample 1673221 | NCBI WGS metagenome assembly OLOH01 (sample SAMEA3136767, study PRJEB25190) | human gut metagenome
AACAGGTCTACCACTTTATAAGCCATTTCAATTACCTTCTCTTCGTTGTAGTGATCATCCGGTTCAAAACATCATTGTTTTTATACAAAGATGAGAAATCCATTGAGGTATACTCGCTCTGCCTAACCAGTTTGTCAAGTATCTAAATTCACTAAAATCACCGGAATCTAATCTGTGTATTATTAATCTGGGCTATCTGCTTTTTCGTAAACAATCTCTACAACATCAGAGAACTGAGCGCCGAAAACAGCGCAGATTTTCATAAGGGCATCCATGCTGATCATCTCATCGCGTGACAATTTTGCAATAGAGGAGGCACTCAACCCAGTAAGGGCTTGTAAATCCTTCTTTTTCATGTTTTTATCAATCATAAGTTTCAGTAGTCTATGATAACTGACTCTCATATACGCACCTTCCTTCAACCGCTCTATAATACATCAAAAGATACGAATAGGCAACATAATTTGTGAGAAATCAAAGATAATTTCTAGATTCTTGCAGTTTTGAATCTTATAATACCACTGTCAGAAAGCAGAGGAATGAATTATGGCAGACAACCATCCTAAAGAAGTGCGGAGCATGAATATGTCACATATTCGCAGCAAAGGCAATAAACCTGAGGAAATCGTGCGGAAGTTTCTGTTCTCACAGGGGTTTCGCTACCGCAAAAATGTTCGAAGCTTGCCCGGCTGCCCCGATATTGTCCTTCCTAAGTACCATACTGTAATTTTTGTAAACGGATGCTTTTGGCATAAACATGATTGCCCTCGCTTTGTTTGGCCGTCTTCTAACCGAGAATATTGGGAACCTAAAATTCTTGGAAATGTAGCACGGGATAAGCGCAACGGTGAGTTACTGCGCGAGGCTGGTTGGAAAGTCATCATTGTTTGGGAATGCGAACTCAAAAAGAAATGCCGGGAAGAAACATTGATTCAACTGGTATCTGATATACAGTCTGGTCAATAGTCGATGCCATTGATACATCCGCAAGCGATAAACGGCAGTAAAAACACAAGCGATAAGCGATGGAAGTGACGATAAAAGCGGCGATAAAAAGTGACGATAAACTGCTTGAAAACCGACGATAACACCATGCGATTAGAAGGAGCTGAGATCTGGCGGTCTCAGCTCCTTTTTTCGTAACGACTATTCTTTTTTCTGCGACCCATTCAGGCTGGCCCAATGCTGGCGCAGCAGCCTTTCTGCTTCTCTGCGAAGGGAATTTTGGAACATGACAGCCATAACCAATGCGCTAAGCACTGCAGCCACAGACTCCAGCCAGGGATATGCGGCCCAAAGCTGTTCTCCCCAGCAAGCAAGCGGAACACCAACAAGCAGCATAAACAGCAAAATAATGATGACAACGTCGGGTCTGCCGTAGCCTTCACGTCTTTTGATTTTGGCCCGTATCTGTCGAAGCGCACGGGCTCGGATATCCCGGATGTTTCTGGACGAACACTGTTTGTCCTGTGCGACGGATTCAGTGGACTCGCCATTGATGATCGTGCGGAACAAAATCTCCCTCTGCAGTTCGGTCAGTGCATGCAGGGCGTCATAGATTTGGGTGTCCAAATACATGAAGGGATCTTCATCAGAACCCTCAGACAGATACTTGCTTCGGTCAAACCACCGTCTGTCGTTGTAAATTGCATTGCGTACTTCCTCCGGCAGGAACGCTTCCGGATTGTAAGATCGGGGCTGCTTTATATCCACATCCTCCAGAGTATCCGGTGCTACACGCTTGTGAAAGTTCGCCTCGCTGTAGTAGAGCATATGCTCCAGCTCCTTCCACTCCTCCGGATGCTCCTTCACCCACTGGTCTGCAGCGGCGGCGGCTTCCGGGTCCATTTCGTGTATCCAGCGCCAATCGGCCTGAAGCTCTTTATAAGACTGGGTATCCTTGAAGGACATGAGCTCACCGCCCTTTCTGCGTTCACAAAAAGTTTATAATTTGGGACCTTCCGATTTTGCGATTTTTCTCTAAGTAATAGTAGAAGGACAATTTCACCCGGGTGGAGTTTCCTCCGGTTCGGTACGGCACGGCCTCCGCGCTGACGAACCCACATAGCATTAGACAGAGCACACCATGAGAGCATGTGCGCTCTCAGCCATACGGCGATTCGCTCGGAAGGTCATTCCATCTCTGACCGTGCTCCCGGGAGCACGGCCTCTTTTTATTCTAACACGGAGGAGGCGAAAAAGATAGTTTGCAGATGAGGGCAAAGGAGGAATGTGGATTACACAACACACCCGCAAAATAAAAACCGCCGCGACTGCGGCAACAGTCCGGCGGCTCGGCGCACACACAGGCACGCACAAATCTACTGATAAAAGTATATCAGGCAAACAGCAGAAAAGCAATGATAATTATTCTGTTCCCTGTGTGAGCGTCATCGGACTCTACGACAATACAGGAGGTATGAATTGAGTTTCAACAAATGGCCCAAGCGCAGCGCAGAGAAAAACTATTTTATGGTACCAAACGAGATATTCAGCATCGGTCTGGATTTTCGTGAGATCTCCCTCTATTCCTATCTGCTCCGGTGCGAGAATCGTAAGACCTACCAGTGCTACCCCAGTTACAAAACCATCGGCCATGCGATCGGCATGAGTGAAAATACGGTGGCAAAGTACGTGCGGCAGCTGGAGGAGAAAGGCCTCATCTACACGGAGCCGACCATCATGCAGAGCAAAGACGGAAAACCGCTGAACGGGAATCTGCTCTACACCATACGTCCTATCCCGGGTGTACTCGAAGCGTTCTATGAGCGGCAGTTCCGGCAGGCAGAGGAGGCTGCCGCCCGCTATCGTGCGGCGCAGCTCCTCGAAAAGTCCAACGCTCAGGGCCGCCAGAACGCCTTGTGTGCGCCTTTCCGGGAGGAAGCGAGTCCCAGTCCCAGCCAGAGGATTGAAGCCGGATGTGAGCCATTTTCGGCAGACTTTTGCGGGACGAAAGAAAAAGCAGGATAAAGGCATGGCGTCGCACGTGCCGCCGCAGCCGCCACTTCTGCCCGCAGTGCGGGCAGTTTCGGGAGTTTGAAGCTGGCGTCTTTGAGAGGCAAAATAAGCACCGATGGCGTCAGCTTTCCCCAAAAGCCCGTGTTACAGGGTTTTTCAAGGATGTCTTACAACAAAAAGGAGGAATTGAATGAGTAAAGAAACCAGAGATCGCATTGCATTCCGGATGCAGCCGGAAACCAGAAGAAGGATCGAGCAGTGGTACGCCGCTGACAACTGCCAGAGCAAAAATGAGTTCATCGAGAAAGCCGTGAACTTCTATGTGGACTATCTGGGAATACAGGACAACACAACGCTGCTGCCCATGGCGATCATGTCTGCCATCGATGGCAGGCTGAGCAGACTGGAGGACTATATCGCCCGCAGAGATTTTGCCAGATGCGTGGAGCAGGACATGACCAACGGCATCATCGCGGAAGCGTTCGAGATGGACCGGGATGACTTGAAGCGCAGACGAGCGCAGAGCGTCCGGAATGTGAAGGCCACAAACGGTACCATCTCTCTGGAGAAATACGCACGCTCCCGTCAGGAGCCGGACTGGGATGATGACGAATGGCAAGACTGATCCTCAAGAGTCCTTATATCAAAAGCACCGGCGGGGCCTCCGGATACCTTCGCTACATCGCGACCCGGGAGCGGGTGGAGCTTATCCCGGATGACCGTCCGCCCACACGAAAGCAGGAGCAGCTCATCGCAAAACTGGTCAAAGACTTCCCGGACAGCAAGACGCTCTACGAGTACGAGGACTACCTGACGAAACCCACTAAGGTCAACGCCTCTGCGTTCATCACGCTGGCTCTCGAAGCCAACTGGGATTCCATTCACGAGTCGGAGCAGTACATGAAGTACATTGCCACCCGGCCTCGTGCGGAGCGCATCGGTATCCACGGTCTGTTCGGTGATGAGGAAACGGTCTCTCTGGAGAAATCCATGGAGGAATTGGAGAACTACACCGGAAATGTGTGGACGCACATCATCTCCCTCAAGCGTGAGGATGCGGCCCGGCTCGGCTTCGACAACGCCGCGGCGTGGCGAAACCTCATCCGCGCCCACCGCAACGACATCGCGGCGGCAATGAAGATCCCACCCGGCGACTTCCGATGGTACGCTGCTTTCCACGACGAGGGCGAGCACCCGCACATCCACATGATGGCCTGGTCCGCCAAGACGAGCCAGGCCTACCTCTCCAAGGAAGGCATCCGTCAGATCAAGTCCAAGCTGACCAATGATATCTTCCGCAACGAAATGCTCCATCTCTACGAACAGAAGTCCGAGTCCAGAGATGAGCTGGTGCGCCAAGCGCGGCGGGCGATGCTGGAACTGGTACACGCTATGCAGGACGGCGTATGTGACCACCCGGACGCCGAACAGCTCATGCTGGAGCTGGCGGCGCAGCTCGGAGCGGTCAAGGGCAAAAAGTCCTACGGCTATCTACCAAAGCGGTTAAAGAATCTGGTAGATGATATCGTGGACGAGATGGAGCGGCTCCCCGCCGTGAGCAAGTGCTATGACCAGTGGCTGATGCTCCAAGGCAAGGTGGACAGCTACTATCACGACAAGCCCCAGGAGCGCATCCCGCTCTCACAGCAAAAGGAGTTCCGGCAGATCAAGAATGCGGTCATTCAGGAAGCGAAGCGCCTGCACTTGGGTGAGATCACCTTTGAGGAGAAGGGCCTCAATCAGCAGGACGAGCCGGAGGAATTCCAAAACGCCTCCTACGACTACTGGACACTGCGGGACATCATCCGGGACGAGAGCCTGACCATGGAGGAACGGAGCGACGCCGTCTCTGAAATGGACAAACTGGCAGAGAACGGCGATATGTATGCCCAGTACCTGATGGGAAAGCTCTGGCGGGACGGTCCTCTGCTGATACCGGACTCGGTGGAAGCACGGTACTGGTTCGAACAGGCGGCGGAGCAGGAACACATTGTGGCGCAGTACTCTCTGGCCAAGCTGTACCTCTCCGATGATGTGGAGGTTCGGGATATCCGTCTGGGAATGAATTGGCTGTACACCGCTGCGGTCAACGGCAGCCACTACGCCATGTACCGTTTGGCTAAAGAACTGTTCAAAGGTGATTTGATTAAACGAAATAGTGATGCCGCCGTGGAGTGGTTCACTCGGTCAGTCGAGCGGGGAAACCCCTACGCCCAGTATATGCTGGGCAAGCTGTACCTTGCTGGCAAGGAGATTCCCCGCGACGAGGAGAAAGCCGCATATTGGCTGACCCAATCCGCCGAGCAAGGCAATCAGTATGCACAGTACCTTCTGAACCATTTGGAGGAAAACCGTCTGCCCTCTGCGATGCTGGCGGTGACCCGGCTGCTCCACCACATGAGCCGGGTGTTCCGGGACAACTCCGTACCTAAGTCCCGACCCGGCGGTATCCAGATCGACCGCAAGCGGCTGAAAAAGCTGCAGGAGAAGCGCATGGCCCTGGGCCACAAGCTGGATGACCATGAGGAGCAGTGGCCCGATCTGACCATGTAAGAGGCGCAAAAACTGGGTCGCAAAACAAAGAACTAAAACCCTTCCGCCCAGAAGGTAGAAAGGAACTGAATGAGAAAATCCAAATACAATTCTTTTGACGAACTCCCGCTGATGCTGACCGTGGAGGATGTGTCCCATGTGCTGGGCATCGGTCTGGCCCACGCCTACGAGGTGGCCCACCGCAGGGATTTTCCCACCATCACTCTGGGCAGCCGCATCATCGTCCCTCGTGACAAGTTCATGGAATGGATCGACGAGCAGGCCGTGAAAAAGTCTGAAATATTATGATAGCTATTTCGGAGATTCTGTGGTATGTGTTTGTGTTAAAAAGGAGGGATCATAAATGGCAAAGAAACGAGCCAACGGTGAGGGCAGCATCCGCAAAAAGCCCAGCGGCCGCTGGGAGGGCAGATATACCCAGGGCATCGACCCGGTCACCGGCAAGGCCATCCAGAAAAGCGTGTCCGCCAAGACCCAGGCGGAGTGCAAGGAAAAGCTGGCGAAAGCCATTCGGGAAAACCGGGGCGTGCCTCTCAATCACACGGGCGACTACACCGCAGCGGAGTGGTGCCGCCTGTGGTTTGAAACCTACAGTAAGCCCAACATCCGCTACAACACCGCCAAGGGCTATGAGGGGATCATTGAACACCACATCATCCCGGCCATCGGTGCGATCAAGCTCAAGCAGCTCTCGTCCATCCACATCCAGAGAATGTATAACGACCTGAAAGAAAACGGCAGGATGCCCCGTGGGGCGAAACAGAACGACAAGCCCCTGTCCAACACCTTCGTGCGGCGTGTCCATGCGGTGCTGCAGGCGGCGCTGAAGCAGGCGGTGAAAGAGCGGCTCATTCCGTACAACCCCTGCGAGAACTGCCGCATCCCGCCCAAGGACAAGAAAGAGATGACCATCCTCCCGCCGGAGAAGATCGGCAGATACCTCCAGGAAGCGGAGAAATACGGCGTTCTGCCCATGTTCTATCTGGAGTTGTCCAGCGGCCTGCGCCGGGGCGAATTGCTGGCGCTCCAGTGGACAGATTTGAATGTGAAAGAGCGCATTCTGACGGTGAATAAGCAGGTCACCCGCATGGAGGGCGAACTGGATGTGACGGAGCCGAAAACAAAAAACTCCGTCCGCAAGGTGGCGCTGTCTCAGCAGGCAGTGGACCTGCTGGTGCAGGAGCGTGAACAGCACCCGGACAATCCAATCCTGTTCCCGTCGCCCCGGACGGGCGGCTACTGGAGTCCGGACGCGGTGTCAAGGATCAACCGGAAGCTGCTAAAAAACGCGGGCATCGAGGAGCATGTACGCTTCCATGACCTCAGACACACATTCGCAACGATGGCAATCTCCAGCGGCGTGGATGTGAAAACCCTGTCCAGTATGTTGGGCCACTTCAGCGCAGGGTTCACACTGGACACCTATACGCACATCACCAACGATATGCAGAGGGGCGCGGCGGAGAAAATCGGCGGCTTCATGGAATCGGCAACGGCAGCCAACGCCCCGGAGCCTCCCGACCCGCCGGAGGAGAACCGGTGCAAGGTGATACCGTTCGAGAAAGTGGGATAAAAGAAACAAAGCCCAAGGGACAGAGATTTGCCCCTTGGGCTTTGATTTTGTGGAAGGATATCATCCATCAAACATGTCTCGTGGTTACATAGTATCTCCAGATCGCAAGTCCACAATTTTCCACGAAGAAAAAGCGGCTTCATGGCCAACATAAGTTTTTTCACCTATTGCAAGGCAGAGCAAGTACTTGGGGCGGCTGAAACCTACATATACGCATCTGCGACTTTTTTCCTGCAACTCATTTTTGCACTGTGTGATTTTGCGTTCCAATAACGGAAGTATTCGCCTGATATCTGAACTCTTCTTGGTTTCTGTTTCTAAATAAAGAGTTGCGTCGTGTGTTTCTCCTTTTACTCCATAGACGGTATCAAACACTATTGAGATACTGCTTTCATCATAGAAAATATGGCTATCTTCACTTTCTGCCTGAGGTTCTCGAGCTGGCAGCATGAACGAATCCGGAATATTTTCAAGCCACTCATCTCCTAACAGTGAGACAAATATTTCTTTGACTTTTTCCTCTACGGCAGAATATGAGAAATCATCAATTTGGGATAGACTGAGTATTGAGGACTGATAGCTTTGAAGAAAACTATTTGAAATATATCGCTTAATGGATATGCTTCCGTACTCTTTTTCGGCCTCATCTTTTATTCCAAGATAATGTAAGATTTTGCTCAATAGTTTTCTTATCCATCGTTCAGCTAAAGATAAAGATCCATTAGCCAAGGCAGAAGAAATCTCGAAAATATAGTCTTGAAAATGAACCATGGACTGCTGATTGACTTTTTTCTGAAAAGTGGGCCAGTAATCGCTAATCTTCAATCCACTTACATTTTCAAACATGCCGACAGCTTTGTATATTCCTTCGGGTTTAGCCAACCCGTTACTCTGTATTTCCTGAATAAATGCGGGAATAACCCTTAATCTCGAACTGCTATCATATACAAATAATGTTGGCTTGATGCCTTGAACTCCCCTGGACGAAGTAATTGTTTCTTGGTTGGTGCGCAAGACCGATAACACGCCGGCAATTTCTTGACTGTATCGATTGCTATGCGCAATGGACATGTAGCTATCCTCAACTTGCCAAACAGGCGTATTATCATTTGTGCTGTTATAAATAGCTTGGTCTACATCTCCAATCTTTTGAAATATTGTTTCCGTACCAGAGAATAGCGCATCTAATACATCACGCTGAAGTGTTGAACAATCTTGGTACTCATCTACGAATGCATATTGAAAACGTCTGGATAAAAGTGTTTGCAATGATGATCCATACTTTTTTAACGCCAGAAGTGTATACCTATATGTATCGTTATAGCGTATTAGCCCTTCCTCTGATAGCAATCGTTGGATTGCTCGTGCGTAACTGAACGCAGTGTTTGTGCTTTTTCCAGCCAACACACGGTTAACGCCAGAAAGGTGAATCCCACCTGCGTCATCAGCATATATATTTGCCATAAAATTGACCACGGAATCGTATTGTTTTGCTCCCAGGACATTGTACTGCTGATTGATAAACCACTTTAATTTACTGTCGGTTTTACAAATCAAGCTATACAGATGATTTGCATAATCCTCGTTGCTAACGACTTGAATCGACATGTTTGCAAATTGCCTGAGAAAAGGGAATGTAATATACTGATCGACAAATGTTTGAATTGTGCCTACGAAGTTAGGATATGACAAGAGTCTTTCTGCTGATTTTCCTAACTTTGCTTTCAATTCATTTACTGCTACGTTTGTGTGTGATAGCAAACAAACGCCACGGCCATCTTTTAGCGGTAATGTATCGGCTATTAGTTTGAGTTTTGCAATGAGAACAGTGGTCTTTCCGCTTCCTGGACATGCGAGAATGTCATTACTATCCCAACTGTTTATCACATTGCGAGCATCACCCGCAAAGCAACAACCATTTGGTAATAATAGTTTCTCGATAGGTGTAAAATCTGTAATTAGTTCCATAATGGTATATTTCACCCCTCAATTCCAGCAGCATGCTTTATTGCTAACACAAGATAGGAAAGATAAGGGTCTTTTTCTATTTCTTCTGCCAATGTCACTCGTTTGGCTTCGTCAATATGAGTCTGGTAAAGGTCTAAATCAAACATACACTCCTTGGGTAAGGAATTGCCACCTTCTCCTAAGGAAGATATCTCAGTAATTGCCCATCTCAGGTTGCTTGCCAGACACTGGGCAACAATTGCTTTCGATGTGCCGTTCGTCTTGACTGCTGGATTTCCTTTGTTAAGCATTGTGTCATGATATATCTGATGCGCTGTGACACAGGGTTCTTGGGTTGACCATTTCGCTTTTTCTTCGGCAAGCTTTTTTTCAATTTCTTCAATTTTCGTAGCCGTCAGAGCATATTGATCGCTGTTTTCAATTTTCTTTGCCTGAAGAATAGACTCATACAGCATATCTCGCAAACAACTAAATGCTACAGAATATTCAAAAGTCCATTTTGGTGCAACAAATGCATTGATACAGCCCACATTGTACTTTTGTTGAATAGCAACTATGGCAGCAGTTGTTTCGGCTTCTCGTTGATCTATCTCTCCAGCTTTTTTATCAGGCTCAATATCACAGTCAGTTATGATTGAAATGGGAACATCTATTGCACTGCCATCTTTTCTTAGAAAAATCCTCGAATATCTAAAGAAACCTGTTCCACCAACATTAACAACAGAGATTCCGTGCTTCTCTAAATTAATTCCAATAACATCTGCCAATGTTGGGATGAGCAACGATTCAGCATCTCCCTCAACCATAATAATTCCTTTGGCAAAAAACAGATTTGCTTTTGTCGAATCCAGAAATCGCTGTAAAAACAAATAGTCCCCTTTTTCAAGTCCTGTGTACTCTGCGCTTAAATTAAAGGAAGTGTCATTTTTAAGCAAAATAAGATTTTTAACGTTGATTTTAGATGCGAGAATGGAACTGTGCGTAGAAACAATCACCTGCACACCAGAATCGTTGTATTCTTTTTGCAGATAGCTGATCAACCGGAGCTGTGCTTGCGGATGCAGATGCGCTTCCAATTCCTCAATAACCGCAAGCTTCAAACTACCATTGGTATTACTGTTCAATAGCAAGAGCTCGGCGGCAATAAACAAAAGATTATGTACCCCCAAACCGGGTTGTATTTCTGGCGCAACCAAAGATAGACTCTCTAAAATCGACTTCAATCTCATTTCGGAGGTTTTGATTGAGGCATCTTTGGAAGCGTGTTCATCTAAAAATTCAGCAAGTGTGTTTCTGATTTTTCCAAGAATTTCTCGGCCTTCTTCTTCGAGGAAATATTTCTCTATACCTTCATTTGCCCGCATAATAAGAGTAACCAGCGTATTATCTTCTTTGTCGGAAAACAAAGGATGGCTAAAGAGTATTTGAGAAATTCGTGAATTTCGTCCGCTATGCATTTCCTTCTGCGCATCCCGAAGCGGTCTTAAATAAACACATTTTAAGAGTTCTCTCGCTTTGCCATCGAGCGATATACCGTCTTCGATATCTCCAGCTTTGAGTTCAGTATAAATACGACCATTTTCACGCCATGCCCGGTAGTGGAGGAGTAGTTTATAAAACACCGCACCAGAGGTTTTATCTTTTTCAAACGAGAGCCATTCAATAAAATTTTTTGCTTCGTTGATTTCAAATCCTTCAAAAGTGCAATCGATACTGAATTCTGTTGCAATTTCCCCAGTAGCGCTAATATAAAAATCCTCATCCGTAACACGCGTAAATTCGCCACTTTGCGTTTGGAGGACAAGCTTGATTGCATCAATTATTGCACTTTTTCCGGAATCATTCTCTCCAATCAATGCGTTTAATCCCTTGTGAAAATTCACTGTGATTCCGTGTTTGCTCACCCCATCATAGGCATACTTTCTGAAGTTTTTAAGCGTAATTGTAGATAAGTACATATTATATTCCTCCAACTACTAACTATAATCCAATAATCGCATATAAACGGGACTTTTAGTAAGATTAACGCTGTCGATATAGGATAAATGAGCAGCGTTCTCAATCATAAATACAATCTTATCATCGTAGATGAATGCAATATATGTATCAAAATCAGCTCCTACCTCGTGCGTCCGGTATTGCATAGCACATCGAAAATCACTGTTTAATGCATTTTGGATTTGTGCAATCCCGGCGAGGAATTCATACTTGTCATTAAATATGAATTTGAAAACCACGATTTCATAAGTGGTTACTGCCCCTCATAGGGCGTTAATAAAATCCTCCAAAACGCTTGAAAATAAAGGATTTATCGCAATGTGTCCGCCTTATCCCTTTATACGATTTCACTTGCGTTTATGCTTCCCTCGCTACCTCATAAGGGCAAAAACAAGGGAAGAAAAATCTGATAACAAGTTATAACAACAAGTGGCAATCGGGAAACTGTGACATATGTGCGAATATATTATACTGGAGGATTTCAAGATGGACAAGTACATTTATGATGAAAACAACGGTCTTTGGTACGAACTGCAAGGCGATTACTATCTGCCATGCCTTACCTTACCGCCCGAAGAAGAAAAGCCTATCGGGATATGGGGACAGCGGCATAAACGCTACCTGAAAGAGCATAGGAAAGCAACTTACACAACACTCCTGACCAACGGTAAGCTCAACACTTATCTTGCTGACATCAACGAACAGGCGCAGAAACGCTTTGAACGGCTTGTAGAGGGGATGAAACAGTCGCAGGGTATCACGGAACGGCTAAAAGAAGAAAACGCCTTAGAATGGGTCGGGAGGATGAATAACATACGGGCGTGTGCGATGGAGATTGTGAACAGCGAGATAATATACGCATAGACAGACAGGCGGCAGGGTGTAATGCTCTGCTGCCTTTCTGCTTCTGGGAGGTTTGATTAAAGTTTATATTTATACCATTGATACAGTTCGTTCAAGCGGCTATACTATATACAGTATGAATTTGGAGGTCTGATATGTTTGAATACATGACAGCACAGGAAGCGGCAGGAAAATGGAATGTGTCACTTCGGTGGGTGCAACGGCTTTGTAAAGAAAATCGTATTGACGGAGCTATGAATATTAGCCGTGTATGGCTTATACCAAAAGACACGAAAAAACCCGCTGACGGACGATTAAAAGCAAATAGAAAGAAGATAGGAAGATAGGAGCAGTTGAAATTGAATAAGATTTTGAAATTTACAAAAATCCCCCTGCGTAACGTATTGCTCGTGACGCTGCGTAATGAAGTAAAATGAGAGCGAAAGGAGGTGAAAGCTATGTCAAAATATACGACTGGAGAAATTGCAAAGCTCTGCGGTGTATCTGTTAGAACTGTGCAGTATTATGATACCCGTGGTATCTTAACACCCAGCGAACTTTCAGAGGGCGGCAGACGACTTTATTCAGAGGATGACTTCAAACGAATGAAAATCATCTGCTTTCTTCGTGACGCTGGTATCTCAATCAGCAGCATAGGAGAATTGTTGTCTGAAGATAACCCCAGCAGCGTTATTTCTGTTTTGCTTGAACAGCAGGAGCAGCTTCTTCGTAAAGAAGTAAGTGAAAGGCAAGCAAAACTTGATATGCTCGATGGAATTAAACGAGAGCTAAAGGGTATGGAAAATTTCTCCGTTGAATCTCTTGGTGATATAGCTTATGCCATGGAAAACAAAAAGAAAATGAAACAACTGCACGCTATCCTGCTGATTACAGGAATTCCTATTGGTATCATTCAGTGGACATCAATCATTCTGTGGATTGTTGCGGGAATATGGTGGCTCTTTGCCCTTTATGTCTTAGTGGGCACTCCATATGATTACTTCCTATTAGGAACGCTGTAAATACAAGGCTTTTCGGAGCCTACAAACCAGAAAAAATAATATTTGATCTATCACATTACGCAAAAAGCCGTCCGGCA
>OLOH01001544.1_pt1 | contig 12958 bp, 13 predicted proteins | sample 1673221 | NCBI WGS metagenome assembly OLOH01 (sample SAMEA3136767, study PRJEB25190) | human gut metagenome
AGCATCAGATTCTGCTCTATTGGAACTTTTTTATCCTTCATTTGCATTAATACATATGCAGCAACAGTTGCATTTCCAGCGTTAATTAATATTTTTAGCACTGAGTTAAGCTTATCATCTCCAATTAATCCAAGGTTTATGATTCCAATTAATGCTTTATCATCACCCATTTGAAGTAAATATTCAACAATATCTGTTATATAGTTTTTTAGATACATCTCTGCGCGCATATTGCCAGTCAAAACGTACATTTCTACTGCCATTCCAATCATTCCGGCAGTATTGTTTGCAATATCAAATGCCGCTTCATTATCGCATCCAAGTGTAATCCATGATATTATCGTATTCTTGATTAATGTTTCATCAGAAGCAACTATATATTTTGGAAGCCAGATAGACTTTGTTCCGCAAGTCAGTTTAACTGTTAATTTGGGTGTTCTTGAATCCAAAAAATCATCAAGCTCTTTTAACATTTCCTTTTCTGCTATATCCACAAATTTAATCTCTGATTTTATTGAGGATTTTATTAGTGACATAAAGCTGTATTTCATCGGGTCATATCGTTTTTGGTTATATTTACATATATAAGGTCTGCTAATTTCATGAATCATATCTGCATTTTCCGGAAAAACAATTTCGTGAATATTTGGACAGTTAATAAAGGAATCCTTTTCAATTGTCTTGATATTTTTTCCAAAAGTAATCCGGTGAAGGTCCTGACAGTTAAAGAATGCATACGGTTCAATCTCTTCAACTGAATCCGGTAGCGTGACTTCGTTTACTTTACTACTGCTAAATGCAGTAGAAGCTATCTTTTTTGTCCCATTTTTAACTTTAACTTTTTCTTCCAGGCAATGGCATTCGATTAACGTCTTGTCAACATAGACCTGCTTTGGATAAATTTGCTGCGCTTCGCAATAAGGCTTTTCTGAACTCATTTTTTTCTTCCTTTCTTTATATTTTTATATTTTTAATATGCACAATTTTCTAACAGAGAAAAAGCTGCAGTTTTCTGCAGCCTATAACTGAATATTCTGGATATCCTTTCCAGCATCGCCATCATGCAAACTTTGCAGGAGATAAGCCTTCAGCATTGTATTTCCGTTTCCACTTTGCACAACGTCAAAAGCCTCGGCCACCGCATCTCTTTCAAACACATCATCGCGCAGCAACCTGACAAGCAATGGCACATTTTCGCTTAGATATAAAATCGCGTCTTTGCCATTTTCTTTTAAGAATTCTTTTGCGCCTTCATTTTTTGTGTATGCAGCATACATCTCAGCAGCACACATAACCCTGTATTTTTTAGTTACAGCATGTCGAAAAAGGAGTCCTTTTTGTTCTTCGTCGTTCAGATATCTTTCTGCAAGGCGCTGCATACCTGCAGCAGTTATACTCATGGTATTTTTTGGTATCAGGATACTGCTATCTCCAACATTCAGTTTGACGGTGTACGCTGAGCCACGTCTTATGTCATCTGCATGTGAAACAAAAGCGCGCATCAGGCCTTCAGGCATGTGATGTACAGTCATTTCATCTACATATGGGAATGAGAATACGCCGATTGTTTCAACTGATTCTGGAAGGACTATAGAATTTAACCGTTTACATCCAAGAAAAACCATGTCACCTATTGTTTTTATATTTCTGCCAAAATGTATTGTTTTTAATCTCCAACAATGTATGAAGGACGTATTTCCAATCTCTTCCAATGAATCCGGGAAGAAAATCTCATCCATGCCATATGACATGAATGCTGAAGGTGCAATTTTTTTGCCATCTTTCATTACGAATTTCTGGCGTCCTTTAGAGATTTCCACATATCCATCTACACCATCAACCTCTTCTGTAAGAGGATATCTTTTTGTTTCCACTTTTTTTGCTCCTTTCTTTATATTTTCTACTGACAATATGCCGGATTTGTGAGCGACAAAAAAAGGACCGGCAAAGTGCCGGTCTTGTTTACAGGTCAAAATCATCTTTGATGCTTTTTGGCTTTGCATTTAATAGCTGCAGAACATATGCCCTCATTTCCAGATAGTTCTTTACACTATCGGACTGTTTATCCAGAAAATCTACTACGAACTGTAAATCTTCATATGTAGATATTACTGAATTAAGGTATATTTTTAGCAGTTCGACATTTTCATGTGCAAAAATCGCGTTAAGTATGTATTTTTCATTTTCGAGCAAGTAATTTTTTAAGAAAATGCCGTTTTTCTCGTTCTTATCTTCCTCGCTCATATGCTCATAGATTTTGATAGCCACTTCTTCCTGCTCATCGTTTACTGCATAAATGTGAGATTCCTTTGTGATATTTTTTAATAACATTTTTTTCTTGCTTAATGAACATTTCTTTAAAGATATATTCTTGACCTGCACAATAAATCTTTGCTTGTCATCGATTACCATCATTTCCGGAATGACATAGATGCAATTCCCCATTTTTATTTCGAGGGCTCCGCTGTGTTTGTCCATATAAGATGTGGAACATTTCGGAGTAACGATTGCTGTGTTTAAGATGGTTGGAAGTTTTCTTAATCCGATTTCAGTATCGTTAATTTCTATTAATTTGTTAATTTCTATTAATTTTGTGCCCATATTATATTCCTTTCTTTTTTTAAATTTGCTTACAATATGCCGAATTTATAGACAAGAAAAAAACGCAGCGCACACGATTTTTTATAGTTTCAGTATCTGGTTTCACAAAAAGGCAAAGTTAGATGCTGCCGGATTTATCCGTGCAGAGGAAAACAGTAATTATTTGTTCTGACTTGACATATAGGTTTTATCTGAAAATGGTTTGCTATAGATATTGAATTTTGCTATAATACGCATAAAGGAAAATTAAAGATACAAAGGCTGCTTACCCTCTCGTTTCCTTGATATCTAAAACTAACTATGGAAGGAGGTTCCATTGTCTTCTCCTAGTTTTAGTGAAAATGAGGAGGTTAAGATGTATAATATTACATATTCTGATTTAATGCAGACTGGAACATTTATCGTTGCCCTTATTGGTTTATGTTACACAATATTTAATGGTAAGAAAAAATGAGCCGCCCACTACTCGCAATAGTGAACGGCATCTAAGTTATTGCTAAAATTTTACTAACTATTTGGTATACCAACATCTTGGTTTTCCCTATTTCTATATCATTGTGCAAAAAAAATCAAGCACTTTTTGGAGGTATGTATATGGAGCAATGGGATATCATCTGTAAGAGATGTGGCAAGCATTTGTTTACTGAACAAAGAGAGTCTACCGCCGGTAATATCCATCGTCTGAATGAAACGAACGACGAATTCTACGATGAGATTAAAGCCGAGTTTTACTGTACGGAATGCGCAAAAAAGCTCGGATATGATACTGAAAATGAATAATCACTTTTTGATTACAAAAACAAGTCGCCAGCATACACACAACTGGCGGCTCTTTTGCATGGTTCCGCATTTTATTACATGCGAAACCGTACCTTTTTGAAAATTATTTGGAGGGGAATATGTGTCTGACTTATTCAGACACATATAATATGCAAAATAATTTAAAAAATGTAACACTTTTTCTGAATTTTGTTAATCTACTTTATATACTATCATATATCCATCATCATATTCACAGTCATAAAGACTATCAATAACATCATTATTGCAGGTAGTTCCTTCTATTTCCAAACCATCATAATAAAGGATATATGTGATACCTTCTTTTTTTACTAATTCTTTTACTCTATTTTTATTTTTTGATGTATATATTTCAATTGCATTTCGAGCTCTCGTATCTGTGTCATATCCGGCAGACCATGCGTAATATGGCCATCCATTATACAGCATTGCACCGGAAAAAGTGACTTCACTCATTGTGTCTTCTCCAGATAGGAGAATATCTTTTTCTGTAAGATTACATTTCAACCAGTTTGTCAGCTCTCTATCCATATTGATGTCTACCGTATCTTTATCTGAGTTGTAGATAGTGACTAAGTCATATGCTCCGGTTATTACAAGAACAAACAGTATTAATACAGCAATCGCTTTTGCAACGATTCCAACAGGACAGTTTTTCCATTTCCATAGTTTTACCAATGCATATGCCCAGAATATATTTAAAAATATAATGGCAATAATGATATATTTGTGATTTACTGCGATATCCGGTGTCATGGATACAGTAAATGCAAAAATGACTGGCATCATGAATGCAAGAATCATTGCTTTAAATTTTCCTCTGAATATAAACAGGAATAATAAAATTCCAATAAAAAATATTCCGGATAAACGCAAGATGTAAATAATGACACCATGCAATGTAAGCTCATCAGACAGGAATCCAAAATAATACTGTGTACTTATATTCTGGCCGATATTCTTATCCATAAAGAAATTTGTTTGTATGAGAGCCAGAATCAACGTAATACAGGCAGTGACAGCATAGTCAAGCTTGTGATTTGAAAAAAATGCGAATCCAAATAATATCAACAATGTCGCTACAACTACTGCCCCATTCCAGAACGACAGAGCGCCGAGCATAAGTCCAAGTATTGCTGCTATTTTCCAATTATCAAAAAACCATGCTGATTTTGATGCAAAAGCTTGTTTCCAGAGTTCTGTGGCGCCGAGTTTTACTTTTACTGTAAATCTTCCATGTTCATCTTTCTGTGTTTTATCAAACCAGCCAAGATAACTTGCAAAGTAAATGATGACAATACTAGCAATAAGCAGGCCAAACCCGAGATGACGCTGATTCAAGAACACATTATAATTCCATAGACCCCAGTCTTCATGGTTGGTATATCCGATAAATGTGGTGTTTGTCCAGAATTCATTCCAATTTCCTGATGCGATTGTCTGTACCAGTTTTTCAAGACCTGCAAAACTACTTCTGCAGAAAAACATGATGATTGCAATAACTCCTGTTGCTGCATATCCTGTTACCTGCTCTGCAAAATAGTATAATAACACGAGGAATCCCCAAAGCGATGTTGCTGACAGCCAGTTAAAAGCACAGTCAATCCTCATTCCAAGATATTCCAGATTACCAGTCAAAAACTGGAACATAAAATGATACTTGACATCAGCTCCGCCATAATGTGGATACTGCGTTGGAAAATTGTTATGAAATGAAAATGACCGAATCATTGCTGTGTGAGGGGAAAAATCACTATATATTGTCACGCCCGAACTTAATGTATTATCATCCATGTGGAATACATAAAACATAGTCCATAAAACAAATGCAAAAAGTGTTCCGAAAAATAAAAATTCTTTTACAGCACGGTGGCTATTTGTAATCATTATTTCTGGTTCTTTTTTTCTAATAGCGATAAACGCAATGACAAATGAGATAATAATAGCGGCAATATTTCCATATATCTTTGGATTATTTAGGTCTAAGTATACTTTTGAAATGTATGAAATGATATATGCTATCCATCCTGAAAACAGGTATCCAATTCCAAAAGCCATTGCAATCCTGCACCATATCTTATTTTGTGTCTCTTTTTCAATTGGAATATATCCAGCAATACCGAATCCACACAAAAAAGAGGCAGTTAAAAATACAATAGCAGGCATTTAGTTTCTCCCCCTTCTTTTGGTTTTAGGGAAAACGTCACTTAGAGCCCGCATTTTAACATGCGTTCTAAGTTCCTGCACTTCTGCAGAGGCCTTTCTGTCCTGGTCTATAATAAACTTGTCATATGGATATATTCTATCATCCAATTTATTATAACAATCTCTGCACATTGGACAAAGCCATCCGCCCATATTCAGCATATGCGCATCAGTGCTGCCGCACATTTCGCAGACAGTTTCAGATAATACACTATATTTATTAATTATATCGTCAGCTTTACATCCGTCTGGGATATCAGAAAGATAAACACGAAGGCTTCCAAACTTTTCTTTTGCCTGAACGACATATACGGTATTCAGACAGCCACACCGGATAAACTCTTTTCGCAGTTCTTCACACAGTTCATAACCAAATCGTCTGGTCCATCCCTCCGGAATATCGCCGCTTCCTATTGCGAGCATTGGACATGTATTTTTCCTTTCCTGTTTTGTCAGTACCTTTCCGGTATACCAATGATTTCTCTGGTCAAGAAATGGGTATCTTTTTTTTATTTTTTTCCAATGTTGTTTTTGCATGATAAGTTCTTTTTTGATTCTTCTTTTTGATTTTGGCATAAATACTCCTTTCTGTATTGTTGTTTTCGATATTTTTTATTTTTAATATGCTGAATTTTGTACAGAAGGGATGGATTTTTGCGAAAAATAAATGCAGCCGGTTTTATCCGGCTGCATGCTTAATTATCTTTATATTTTCCAAATATCTCCAGAAGTTCCAGAAACAGATTTGCAATATCCAGGTAGATGTCTAATGCACTATCGACTGCATTGTCTAATGTTGGTGGAAATTTTTGTGACCGCCACACATCATATGCAATATACAAACTGAAAACAACGGCTCCAATCCATGACACTGCAATATTTTGTCTCCCAAGAATCATCAAGATAAGTTCTGCGATGAGTAATCCCAACAGTGAAGCAAACAGGATTCCACCAAGCTTACTGCAAAATTCAGGAAACGCGACTGCCAGAAGTGTCATTGTCGCTGTGATACAAAGAGTAATCAGAAACGCCTGTGTTACTATTTCTGAGCCAAGACCTCCATATTCTTGCACAGCCATTGATACAATAAAACCGCTTGGTAATACTACAAGGTTATATCCAACGAAACTTACAAATGGATTTGCGGAAAATGCGGACATTGCACATCCAACAAGTGCACAGATAAGATACCCAATCAGAAATGCAACGGGATTGACGGTCGCTGCCGCATCTCCAAAATATGCACAGATGATTAGATTTGCAACTAATCCATATAACAGGACTCCGCAAAGAGTTATATTGTACTGCCTGCGAGTCATCATAGCTCCAGATGTTTCTAGAAGTCTTTGTTCTCTTCTTTCTTTACTGATATTTAACATATGTTTTTTTCTCATTTTCTTTTTTTTAGTTGTATTTAATATGCAAAATAACCAAAAACAGAGAATATGCACAAAAGACAAACAAAAAGTGCCAGTGCAAAGCACCAGCACAAAAATGGTCAATCACACGATACATACAGACAGCTTTCAGACTTAATCTCCGAAAAATAAACTTTTCTGTAAAGATTTTTAGACGGAAGTCTTTTTCTGTTAATCTCGATATCATCTATAACAAAATATTTTTTCTTGATTTTTCTGATACGCCCAACATAGTGGTCACCGGTCTCTTGCAAAACAAATCCGATATCCGAACCAACTGAAAATGCATTACCATTGTCTGCATAAAATGTTTTTTCTACTTTCTTTTCAATTTTTTTTATCTCCATTTTTATTGTTCCTTTCTTTTTAAATATATTTTTATATTTTTAGTATGCTGAAATTTTTGATATAAGAAAATAAGCCGACATAATGCCGGCTGACAATCATATTATATTCCCGCCTCTTTGTTTTTCATCATTTCCAGAATCATCTTCCAATATTCTTTTTCATGTGATGTCGCTAATTCATACATCATTGAAGCATACTGCTTCCAATCATCCGGAGCATATTTTAAAAATTCTTTTGTTTCATCTGGATATAGTATGAATATGCTTTTGTGTTCCAGTATCGATATCTGTTCCTGCGTTCTATTCTTAATTCCGTCAGCGACACATTGTTTAATATATTCTATCCAGTCCAAATCACTGAAATCTGTATACTCATTATGTAGGCGTCTATATTCAAGTCTTATAAAGTCAAGTCCGTCATTTGTTATATATAGAACTTGTTCATGCCCGGATTTTGCAGTGTCAATCAGTTTGTATTCGACCATATCGTCAATATAATTCACAATTATATCATTATCAATCATCTGAAACTTACCGCATTCAGGGGTTTCGTTTAGCATTGTTTTTCTTGCTGCTTCTGGATTTGTCATAATCCTGGCTATTCTTTTTGCTGTCAATTTTCTTCCATTTTTTCTGATTAATTTTAAGACTGTCAGAGCAAGTAGATTTCCATATAATGGGATATCGTAAAGTTCTTTGATTTCCTCTTTTTTCTTTTCTTTTACATTGTATTCATGATATTCAGCTACTCGCTGTGCCCATTCCTTTACATTTTCAATATTTATCTCCGCTTCTGAAAATGATGCTTTCTGTGCTTCTATTCCATCGCCAAAAATCATCTTTGCATCAAGTGTCTTTGCAATCGTATCCAGCTCAAAAGAAAGATATGCTGACAGTTCTACAAAATCTTTTTTATTCATCTCATCAGCATATCTAAGGCATGCTTTGATTTCATTTTTATGAGAATTAGCGAATGCGACTGAATTATGAAAATACTTTCCGCGTTTAAATATCAAACTTTCACCGTCCGGACTGCAGATGAACATGACACCACACACATAAATTCGTAACATTCCGCTAGCTAATAAGGCCGGTTTCTGAATATCAAGCGGGTGAGTGCTATATGTGTTTTTCTGAATTGTTCTTACGTGTTTAAAAAAATCTGCATGAGGCATAATTGGAGCCAAAATAGAGTCAACTGCAAGCTCACGGTCTTCCTTTAAATATTGTGTAATATTATCACGCAGTTTAAATTCAGTCTCTTTATTAAGTTCAATGTCAAATGCATCATATTCAACCGCTTTTTCTATTTTTTCCCTTATGGTATCTTCATTCCATTTTTGTGCAGGAATCTGCATTGGAGTAATGGTTCCAATATTCATTGATGTCTTAGGCTGGATAATGATACGCATTCGTATTGTACCAAAATTATATTCAAAGATTGGAATAACATCGAATGTTATCTTTTCAGTTTGAATACTCTTTGCTGCTTCTGACACTGCTTTAGTCCATTTTTCCTTTTTAACAATATTTTCAGGATTATCAGCTCCACTATTCTGTGCGCGTGTTTCTTTTTCTTTCTTTTTCTGCTGTTTTTTGATTTTTGCATCATGTGCAGCTTTCTTCTTGGCCGCTTTAACCGCAAATTTTTGTTTTGTCCGTTTATTTCTTTCTGCGATTTTTTCTGCTGTTGTTTTTGCTGACATTTTTTCACATCCTTTCAGCATTTTTTGTTTCTGATTGTAGTATGCTGAAAAATATACAATATTGACACAAAAAAATACAGCCCGGCATTTCGAATGCCAGGCTGTTACAAATTATTTAACTGATTCAATTAAACCATATGAATTCGGTATTTCTTTTGCAATTTCTGCTGCATCATCTCTCCTCACATCATATACCGGTCCAAATTTATCAAATTTCGTAAGCTGATATCTGTAGATTCCGTCAGTGCATGGTGAAACGATGATAAATTCTTCGGCATTCTTTTGGCAGTCTTTCGCATACATGGAAGCTGCCGTATGTTCTATCAGATTTGTGATAGCCATACGACGCTGATAAAGTAGAGTATACCATTTTTCAGCTTCTTGCTTATCCTCAAACAATGTTTTAGCTGATATGTGTGGAAAAGGAAGAATATCTTGCTGCTTTCCAAACTGAGCGTTTTTATTTTTTCTCGCATCTTTTGTACTCATTATCATTCCTCCTTTTGGAATTCGTTTTTCTTTAGAATATCTGAATTGTTACATCTTTGCAAATTTTTGCGAATCTTAAGGAATCATCGTCTGTACTGTCTTCCAGTACTCTTTTTCACCTTTATCTTCTGCCATTTCCTCCATTGTTTCTATATAGTCACACCATGACTGAGGCCTTTCACTAAGAAACAATCTCATTTCATCTTTACATGATAAGACTACAATGCTATGTTCCAATATGTTCATCATTTCTGTATTTGCAGTTTTATCATTCAATTCTTCGTTCTGCCTGTTTTTTAACCAATCAATCCAATCTATATCTGTAAATTCAGAAATAGTATATTTTCGTTCAAACGGAAGCTCTGCAAAAATCACGTAATCATCTCCAGGTTTTAATATAGCGTTTTTAGCATTCGGAAGAAACTCTTCTCCATATCTTCCGCCTTTGCCTTTTCCTGTAAAGATTTTTTCATCAATCTTTTTTAGCAGTCCGCAATTGACCAGGTCATTTACCGCAGCCACAACACCTGATATGCTTAACATGGATGACACTTTTCCAGCCTGAACCTTTACAATTTCTTTTTCTACAATATTTTCAATCCATTCATACTCATCTTCGTCCGGCCAGTCAAATCCTTCTCTCTTGGCAATAGTCCTGAGAATTGTCAGGTGTAGCAGGCTGCCATAGATTTTAAGTCTTCTCTGTTTTGACTGTACCATTTCTATGAATTCACGTTTTTCTTTATGATATTCATCAGATACGACTTCAACCCATAATTTGAATGCTTCACTGTCAACTATACCAGTCATATTTTTCTTAAATTTTTTGTCGTCAAAAATTAATACTGCATGTAATCCGGCAACTGAATCTCTGACTGTAATAGTCAATCTTAATTCACTATCCGGTGAAATTTCTGCATGCATGCATTTTCGTATAGCAGAGTCATTCTCATTAACAAATGCCGCCAGTTTTTTTTGTGTGCCTGCTGTTATGTTTTTCACAGAGCCATTGGTCATCTCAAACGCAGTCTGATAATATCTGAATATAATTTTTCCATCATTTTTGATGTACACATTAGTTAGATGGTGATTAACAGGTTCTCCTTTTTCATTGTGTCCATGCAGCACACTTCTTGATAGCCAGAAGTATCCTTCGTTCCCTTTCATCATCGGAATAAAGTCTGAGCTGACAGACACATCATGGCGTGATTTTACCATATTAAAAAGTTTTTGCTTTATCATAAGTTCTGTTTCTGCTGCCAGGACCAATTCATATTCATTTTTTAATATAGCATTCGCAATATCTTTTTTTACTTCATCAACAGTCCAGTTGCCGTTATATCGTAATTCTATCTGTTTTACATATCCAATATTGCATTCTTTCAATACTGGTTGAACGATAATCTTGCGATTGATAGATTTTTTATTTATTTTTGTGATTGCCTTAACGTCTACTGCCTGAAAGATTGAATTTCCTGGCAGTTTGATTGATTTTTGAAGTTTTTTAACAGAATCAGAAAATTTTTGTGCTTCTGCTTTTTGTCTGTTTTTTCTTTCCTCATTTGGTTTCTTTTTATTCTGCTTCTGTTGCGCTTTTTTATTTATTATTGGTGACGGATTCGGTTTTTTTGATTCTTTATGCAATTCCGTTTTTAAATCATGTTCCTGGTTTTTTGGCTTATTTTTTGCCATATTTCTCTCCTTTTCCTGCCGCTTCAGCGGCATTGGACTTTTTCTCAGATACAATATGCTGAATATTCTTTTCTTTGGCGTTAATTTGCACAAAAAAACAGATGGAAACATCCACCTGTTTTTGACATTTTTGAATTTGAATCAGATTTCAAATTTATTTTCTTCTGCTTTCGCGGCAGCAGCGGCTTCTGCGCTTCCAGCCTCCGGCAAACCGAAGACCTCTGACATTATATCCATTAAACCGCCTGTTTCTGAGCGCAGGCCGGATAACTTTTTTGCAGAATCGTCCATTTTTTCTGTGTCAGACCCGGTCTGATGAATATTTACTGAATTTGTTTCATTTAGATTATCTGCCTTTTCGTCGTCCGCAGTCTCTGGATGCTCTTCGGGCTCATTCTCACCAGATTCTTCTTCATCATCAAGTGCTGACAGCATACTATCGTATGATGTATCCTGCTTTGGTTTATTAGATGAAGCTTTTTGTACTGTTGGGACCGGTCTTGGAATTGCAAATTTGATTGCAGATGCGGGCTTTTCTGATTCTTCTGCTTCATCTGCTTCATCAGGAATATCATCATTGGCATCTTTACAGATTTTTTTAAAGATATCCATAATCTGCTCAGTTGGAATATCAGCGATTGCAGGTTCAGCTGCATCTTCATGTGTTTCTTGTTTCTCTTTTGACTTCGTGATTCGCTTCATAACTTTATCTGCTGCGTGAGAAGTATCAATTCTGTCGGTACTATAATTGTAATACAAGTCATCAATACATACCGGTTCATATTCTTTTGTTCCATCTGCGGATTTTACATCAATAAATGATTCATCTATAGATTTCAGCTGGAAGAATTTGCATCGTGCATCCATCCTTGTCAGAATCATCATTACATTCATAAAGTCTCTCTGATTCATTTTTTCCATAATTTTTATTCCTTTCTTATTTTGATTTTTATATTTCAACATTTAATATGCTTAAAAAATATTCAAACAAGAAAATTGCGCTTTTGTTACCTGGATAAAATGATTGCTGTTACGAAAAAACCACAGATTAATCCTGCGATAAGCGCCGGACCTATATTGAAAAGTAAATAAATTATACCGGTGCCGGTAACGCTGACAATAATCGCACCTGCCAAAACAACATAGAAACTAGTCGTTATAAAATTTAAAGTTTCATCTATTACAACACCCAAGTTTATTGTTGAGATTCCAACCAAAAACAGTAAAATTAATACTTTATACAATTATTTACCTCCTTGAATTTTGATAGCAGTAATTCAGTTGCAAAGAATACTGATTAATATGAATAAGATACATACCAATCCAGCGATAATAGCTGCTCCAATCCCGAGCAGTAAAAATATGATTCCGACAAAACCTATGCTTGCAATAAAGGCTCCAGTTAATATTGTGTAAAATCCAATTTTGAACAAACTCATGCAGTCTATCAAAGCCATTCCAAAAAGAATCGCCACGATACCAATACACAATAATATAATTAACGTTTTATATATTAATATCATACAAAAATCTTCCGGAAATATTTTTCAGATTTAATATGCCGGATTTTTTTATTTTTGCACACATCCTGATTTGGCATATTTATTTTGTATTCCAAAAAAAGAAAGGAGTTAAAAAATGTGTGTTCTTTACAAAAAGGCAACCAAGCAGTTTGTACAGTATGACAAGTCTACTACAC
>OLOH01001545.1_pt1 | contig 12956 bp, 13 predicted proteins | sample 1673221 | NCBI WGS metagenome assembly OLOH01 (sample SAMEA3136767, study PRJEB25190) | human gut metagenome
TGGCACCGATGCAGTGCAGCTCGCCGCGGGCCAGCATGGGCTTGAGCAGGTTGCCTGCGTCCATGGCACCATCGGTCTTGCCGGCACCCACGATGGTGTGCAGCTCATCAATGAAGAGGATGATCTTGCCCTCGCTCTTCTTGACCTCATTCAGGACGCTCTTCAGGCGCTCCTCAAACTCGCCGCGGAATTTTGCGCCGGCAATCAGCGCGCCCATATCCAGAGAGAAGATAGTGCGGTTTTTCAGGCTGTCCGGCACGTCGCCGCGAACAATGCGCTGCGCAAGCCCCTCGGCGATGGCCGTTTTGCCGACGCCCGGTTCGCCGATCAGCACCGGGTTGTTTTTCGATTTGCGGGAAAGAATACGGATGGCGTTGCGGATTTCGGTATCGCGGCCGATCACCGGATCGAGCTTGTTTTGACGGGCAAGCTCGACCAGATCCTGACCGTATTTTTTCAGCGCGTCATACGTCGATTCCGGATCTTCGCTGGTCACGCGCGCACTGCCGCGAACGGCCTGCAGCGCCTCCAGAAATTTCGGCTTGGTGATATCCAGCGAGGCAAACAGCGGGCGAACCGTGCTGTCCGCTTTTTCAAGCAGACCGAGGAAAAGGTGCTCGACGGAAATATACTCGTCGCGCATTTGCTTCATCTGGTTTTCGGCCTCCGTGAGCGCCTGAGAAAGCGAGGCGGTCACATACGGCTGCTGATTGCTGCCGGAAATCTTCGGCAGGCGGTTGACGGCGCTTTCGCAGGCCGTCCGCACCTGCTGAACGTTAAGCCCCAATTTGCCCATCAACTGGCCGATCAGACCGTTTTCCTGACTGAGCAGGGCATCGAGCAAATGAACCTGTTCAACCTGCGCGTTGCCGTAGCTTTGCGCAAGCTGCTGAGCGGCCTGCAGGGCCTCCAGGGATTTTTGGGTGAAGCGGTTCGTATCCATCCAAATCATCCTCCTTTATATTCAGGGGCGGCTGAATTACGCCCCTTGAAGCATTGATCTTCTGTCTTTCGACGGCGTCATTATACCATGGTCAAAGAAAGTCAGTAAATAGTAAAAATATGAGAATATTTTCATATTTTCGATGCACAATGCACGATTTTTCTCTATTTTTCAAGGCTGACTGTCAAATGTCCGAGCGGAACGCGGTATTTGCTGTAGCGCCGTCCCTGCCGATCGCGGTATGCGCCGCTTCGATCTTCGACCATAACCGTCGCCGTTTTTCCGATATAGGTGACGATTCCGCGCAACACGCTGCCCTGATAGCAAAAGCAAACCCGCACGCCGGGGGAAAGCCCTTCCGAAGCGGCCTCCTGCATGCGCGTCGGAAGGCTGTGGCGCGTATCGTTGTGGCCAAACAGCCCATGGGCGAGCGAGAGAAAGCGGGAAGAATGGCCGGTTGAACTGAAGAGCGCGTTTTCCGCCGCGTGACAAAGCTCGTGTTCAAAGACGACGAGAAAAGCCTCCTGCGGCGTTGCGACGGACAGACCGTTGAGCAGAAACGGCCCTTCGCTCAACCTAAACAGAAAATCGCCAGACATGCGGATTTCCGCCTGTGACAAACGAGACGCGCCGCCGCGCACATACATAAATTTGCCCGCCGAGCTGGTCAGCCGCTGGGAGAGCGTCACGTCGATCTCGCCGTAGGCGCGGCCAAGAAAGCCGGAAAAGAACAGGCTGTCATAGAGATCGAGCATCTGCGCCAGCGTCTGTCTCCGAATGGAGGCGACGGGGATTGCGCAAAAACCCTCGTCAGCCGCGCAGAGCGTCGTCAATATTCTGGCGCGCAGGCGCTGAACGTCGTGATCCGGCAGGGGAAAGGAAAAGGGAAAATCATTCATTGCAACGATCAAAAGCTCCTCGTTATGCAGAAGAAGACGAAAAGGAGCCTCGGTTTTCCCGAAACTCCCCTTCATCGAGACTTACAGCGTGATTTCGATGCGGACGGCGCGCCCCACCAGCTTGATTTCGCTGATGTGCATGGCCTGAGCATCCAGATCGCGGTCGCCGCTTTGCAGCAGAATTTTCGAATCGCCCAGCAGGCGGATGCGGCGCAGACAGCGATGCGCGCCGTATTCCACCAGCATGATCGCGCCATCTACCGGCAGCGCCTGCGGCACGACGAGCACAAGATCGCCCTTTTCAATGCGCATTGCGCGCATGGAATCATCCGGCGCTTGGAAATAGAGCACGCGATCCGGCTTTGCGCCTTCGATTTTGCCATCCTGAATCGGCAGCATGCGGCGGCCGATTTGGACAAAGCCGGCGTTCATAATCGGCACGGGCTGCAAAACGCTGCTCAGCGCGTCGAGCCAAATGCCGCTCTGTTCCTCGGCGCTGGCTGGTTTCGGCGCAGGCTTCGGCGCTTCCGCCTTCTGGGGCGCGGGCTTGGCGGGGGCTAACGTGCCCAAATCGACCGTCGCCGCAATTTCATCCAGCGAGAATTCCGCTTCGTTTCGCTGACTTGTCCCCAGCGTTTTGAGGATGCGGCGCGCCTGATCGTCCTGAATGATGCGGCGGCCTTCCTCCACGTCCTTGATATATCCTTCCGAAACGCCGCACTTTCTGGCCACCTGCTTGCGGGTCAGCTTCTGGCGTGTGCGCTCCAGTAAAATCAAATCACCCAATCGGCTCATCGTCAAATCCTCCTGCCGTTATAAAATCGCGTGAACAAGACCCAATCCCTTTGTGTGAGCCTATTATACCTTAAATCGAAACAAAAAGAAAGACACTTGTTCAATAGACTTGAAATGTAAGTGAAAATGCGCTATATTTTATTTATGGATGGAAAGCCCGAAAGGGTTCAAACGCGCTTTATTTTACATGCATTTGATAAAAATTGTTCAAACGTCCGGCAGGAAAACGGGCTGACGAACGTGAATTATGAAATGAGAGACATGTGGACGACGGGGGATACGGATGCAGGAAATCATCATTCACAACTGGGACGAGCTTCAGCGCGTTGTGTTCGACGATGTTTGGGACGATAAAATCATGCGCTACCGCGACAATCGCATCTATCGCGGCATGGCGGAGCAGAGCTGGGATTTAATTCCGTCGCTGAACCGCGTATGCGGCCACGATCTATCGCTTGAAACGCAGGTTTTTCGCAGCTTTCGGAAGTACGGTTATGCGGAGCTGGCCGAATATTCCGGGTTTTGGAAGCTGCTGCCGGTCGCGCAGCACCACGGTCTGCCGACCCGCCTGCTCGACTGGACATATTCGCCGCTCGTCGCCGCGCATTTCGCCACGGAGGACACGAGCTGCTATGACCGCGACGGCGTGATCTGGTGTCTGGATGTGACAGATTTCCGCAAATTCATGCCTGCGCCGCTCGTGCGCAAGCTCGCCGATACGGGAAGCAACATTTTCACCGTGGGGATGCTCGAAAAAGTGATCCCGGATTTTGATAAGATGCGGGAGCTTTCCGACAAGCCGTATGCCATTTTCTTTGAGCCGTCGTCGATGATCGACCGCATCGCAAACCAATACGCGCTGTTTTCCGTCGTTTCCGACCCGTCGGTTCTGCTGTCGGATATTTTGAAGACGCAGCATATTCCGTGCCGCAAGATCGTCATTCCGAAGGAAACCAAGCTGGAAATCCGCGATAAGCTGGATTATATCAATATTTCCGAAAGAATGATCTATCCGGGGCTGGACGGCGTTTGCCGGTGGATCACGAGACGATACGCTGCGCTCGGCCCCAAATACAATCAGCGTCGCACCGAAAACAGGGAGTAAGCGCAATCGGGCGCTTAACCAATAAAGACATTCTTCAGGAGGAGAAATCACAATGAGGAAATTTGTCGCTTTGATGGCGGCAGCCGTCATGCTCTTCGCTTTCTGCGCGAGCGCAAACGCTGCGACCCAGGTTACCATTTGGCACACCTTTACCGACGCCCAGCAGGCCGCGCTGGAAAAGTTCGCCGCTGACTTCAACGCGAGCCAGAGCGATTACGAGGTGGTCGTTGAGTCTCAGGCTTATTCCGGCTTCCTCGACACCGTTTACAATGCCGTCGCGAACGGCGTTGGCCCGAACATGATCATCAACTATGCGTCCACCGCTGCGGATTATGTGAAGGACGGCCTCGTTGTCGATCTGAGCAAGTATGTCTTCGACGAGGAAATCGGCATGGCGGACGTGTACAACAGCCTGCCGGAATCCATCAAGGCCGAGACGGTCGGCTTCTCCGACGGCGGCATGTATGCGCTTCCGGCGGTCACCACCGGCCCGATCTTCTTCATCAACAAGACCATCTACGATGAGCTGGGTCTGACCGCTCCGACCACTTGGGAAGAGCTGGCCGAGAATTCCAAGAAGATCTATGAGGCGAAGGGCGTCGCGGGCTTTGCCGCCGACTCCCTGACCGATATGATGCAGGCGCTGATGATGCAGTCCGGCGCGGGCTACATCGACGTGGCCAACAAGAGCGTTCTGTTTGACACCGAAGACGCGACGGCTTGGCTGAAGTGGTTCGGCGACAATGTTGAAGCCGGTTACTTTGCGCTCAACCCGACCGGCGATTACTGGTCCAACGACTTCAACGCGGGTCTGGTGGCTTCCTACCTCGGCTCCTGCGCGGGCGTTCCGTACATCAAGCCGGACGGCTTTGAGTACACCGTGGCGCCGATGGTTCGCGGCGACAAGGCCGAGTGGTACCCGGCGTGGAACCGCGGCGCGATCGTCTTCAACAAGGACGAGGACGCGAACAAGGGCACCTATCTGTTTGTGAAGTACTTCCTCTCTCCGGAAGTGAACGCGGAATGGGCGCAGGCCATGAACGCGCTGTCTCCGTATGGCACGACGCAGGCGGGCGAGGCATATGCCGCTTTCGCCGAGACGATGGATCCGTCTCTGGTTGCTGTGCAGGCTGATCTCGACATTGCCGGCGCTCTGCCGACCGTCACCGGTTCCTACGCTGTCCGCAACGCGCTGAAGGACGCCGCCATCGCGGTATCCGGCGGCATGTCTGCTGAGGACGCGATGGCCGAGTGCGTTGCGACCTCCAACGCGGCGCTTCAGGAATAATACGCCGAATCAGAAACCTCTCGGGGCTGGCGGGCATCAGTCCGTCAGCCCTTTTTTCTTTACTTTTCGACTTTTCGCTTTGAAACGTTATGTTCTCTCCCCCCTAAGGGGGAAGAGAGCATAACCGCTGGTCTCAAGGAGTTTCAGAGCCGCAATAACGAAGGAGGAAAAAACGATGAGCAAGCCCAAACTTTTTGTGTTCATGGTCGACGCGCTCTGCGAAAGCGACGTCGCCTATATGCGCACGCTTAAAAACTTTGGATGGATGCTCGAAAACGGCGCGCTGGTTCGCGAAATGCTGCCGGTCTATCCGTCGTTTACCTATCCGTGCCATGTGTCAATTATGACGGGATGCTACCCGGAGAAGCATGGCATTCCGCACAACGAACAGGTGAAGGCCGGCGTGCATCCGGTGCCGTGGTACATCAGCCGCAAGCTGGTTCAAAAGAAATTCTTCGCCGAATACGCCAAGGAGCGGGGGCTTTCCACCTGTCTGGTGAACTGGCCGGTCTCCGCCGGGGCGGATGTGGATATCAACCTGCCGATGTGCGTGCCGATGGGCTATCGCGGCGACAATCCGCGCCAGTTTTACGAAGGCGTTTCCAGCCCGGAGGTGCTCGATCGTTATTTCTGGAAATACGGATACATGCTTTGCGGCTGCAACAAGGTGCTCAACGGCAGTCTGGATGACTTCACCAACGCGGTTGCGCCGGATATCATCCGCGATTACGGTCAGCCGGACGTGATGTTTGTCAAGATGTGCGATTTGGACTCCGTGCGGCACAAGCTTGGCGTCGACAGCGACACGGCCAAGCTCCAACTGGAAAAGCACGACCGCGAGCTTGGCGTTTTGATGGAGAGCATCCGTCGATATGGCGACTTTGAAAATACCAATTTCATTGTGATGGGCGACCACGGCCAGACCGACGTGGCGCAGGTCATCAATTTCAATCGGGTTTTCCAAGACGCCGGTCTGCAAAGGCTCGATGAAAACGGAAAGCTCGAGGCGTTTGACGCATACTGCCACTCCACCGGCGGTTCCGGCTGGATTGAACTGCGCGACCCCAACGACGAAGCGCTGCGCGAACGTGTTTACCGTCTGCTGCTCGACATCAGGGAGAATGGGAAGTACAACATCGGCTATGTGTTCACCAAGGAAGAGGCGCGCGAGCAATTCCACCTGACCGGTCCATTCGATTTCATCATCGAAGGAAAAGAGCCGATGTCCTTCGGTTACGATCCGGCGGCGCCGCTGTTTACGCAGACCGTTCCCGGCGGCGATTACAAGACCTCGCCGGGAACGCACGGCGGCCTGCCGTGGCGCGACCACCGGACGACCTTCTTCGCCTGCGGCCCCGCGTTTGAAAAGGGCGCGGTGATCGATCAGGCTCGCATCGTGGACGAAGCGCCGACGATGGCCAGCATTTTCGGCTTCGAAATGGAAGACATCGACGGAAAATGCCTCGATACGCTGCTGAAAAAAGCCTGATAAAGCCCGAGGGAATCCGGCAGGCTGACAAACCTCCGGTCTTTAACCATAAGAAAAAAGCTACATTGATTTATATTTGTAAGGGAGATATGACCTATGCGCGTTGTTCTCGATCATATCACAAAGCGTTTTGCTGACGTTACCGCCGTCAGCGAATTCAGCGCAACTTTGGAAGATGGCGAGCTGGTTTCGCTGCTCGGCCCGTCCGGCTGCGGCAAAAGCACCCTGCTCAACATGCTTTCGGGTATTCTGCCCGTCAGCGGCGGCAAAATTTACTTTGACGATCAGGATGTGACGTCCATGCCGCCGGAAAAGCGAGGCATCGGCCTCGTCTTCCAGAATTACGCGCTCTATCCGCACATGACGGTCATGGGCAACATCTGTTTCCCGCTGGAAACGCAGCGCGTGCCGAAGGCCGAGCGCATCGAGCGCGCCAACGAAATCGCCAAGCTGGTTCACGTGGATATGCTGATGAACCGCAAGCCGTCCGAGCTTTCCGGCGGTCAGCAGCAGCGCGTCGCAATCGCCCGCGCCTTGGTCAAGAACCCGCGTCTGCTCCTGCTGGATGAGCCGCTCTCCAACCTTGACGCGCGCCTGCGCCTTGAAATGCGAGAGGAAATCCGCCGGATTCAGCAGCGCACCGGCGTTACCACGATCTTCGTCACGCACGATCAGGAGGAAGCGCTTTCCATTTCCGACCGCATTGTGCTGATGAAATACGGCGTTCTCCAGCAGAACGATCTGCCGCAGCGCCTGTATAACGAACCGGCCAACCAGTTTGTCGCGGATTTCTTGGGCAATCCGCCGATCAACAACATCCCCGGCACGATTCAGGAAGGCCGCTTCGTGACCGCGGACGGGAAGGCCGACGCGGCGCTGGACATGTGCAGGGGCGTTGAAAACGGCCGCAAGGTCAACCTGTCCGTGCGCTCGGAGAGCTTTGTACTCGACGCCGACGGCCCGATTGCCTGCGAGGTGACGCGCGTATATCAGATGGGCAAGGAAGAGATGGCGTATCTGCGCATGGGCGAATGTGATTTCCGCGCGTATATCGACTCTGAGGAAGGGCTGAAGCCGGGCGATCAGGTGCATCTTGCGCTCAAGAAGCGCGGCGTATTCCTCTTTGACCGTGAAACGGGGGAGAGAATCCGATGAAAAAGCAAAAGCAGCCCGTTGACCGGGATCTGGTTGACCGCAGTTTTTTTTCCCGTGTCGAGCCGTTTCTGTATCTGCTGCCGTTTTTAATCGGTATCGCCGTCTTTACGCTCTATCCCGTGATTAACGTCGTGCTGATGTCCTTCAAAGAGGGATACAGCTACTTGTCCCGCGGCTTCGATCAGTGGGGGCTTGCCAATTATCAGACGGTTTTGAGCGACCCCAAGTTTTCGCAGGCCATCGGCAACACACTCAAATATGTGATTCTAGTCGTGCCGATTTCGACCTGCATCGCCGTGGTCGTCGCGTATCTGCTGAATCAGAAGCTGCGGTTTTCCGCGGTATTCCAGACGGCGTATTTCCTGCCGATGGTCACGTCCATCACTGCGGTAGGCCTTGCATGGAAGCTGATGTACAACAAGAACTTCGGCATCATCAACTATCTGCTCTCCTTTTTCGGTGTCAACCCGATTCCGTGGCTCGAAAAGGCGTCATACAGCATTCCCGCGCTGGTGATTTTCGGCATTTGGAACATTCTGCCGTTCACCATCATTCTGCTGCTTTCCGGCTTGCAGAATATTGATCCTCAGTATTATACCGCCGCGCGGGTGGACGGCTCCAAGGGGCTGCGCATCTTCCTGCGCATTACGGTTCCGCTGCTTGCGCCGACGATCTTTCTGGTTTGCATCGTGAACACGATTTCCTGCTTCAAGGTCTTTTCGGAGCTGTATCCGCTGTTCAACGGCAAACCCGGCCCGTTCAACAACCTGTATACGGTGGTTTACTACATTCGCTACGCGATGATGGAAAACCGCAAATACGGCATTGCGGCCGCCGCGGCGCTGGTGCTGTTCCTGTTTATCTTTGTGTTTACCATGGTGCAGCTCCTGCTGCAAAAGAAAACCAAGAGGAGGTAAGCAGATGAACAGCCGTAAGATTTCCCGCTTTTTCGTCTATTTCTTTTTGACTGTGGGCGCGCTGGTTATGCTGCTCCCGTTTTTCTGGATGTTCTCTTCCGCGTTCAAGACCACGCAGGAGATCAACCGTTTTCCGCCCCAGTGGCTGCCCAGCCATCTGGGCTTGGAAAACTTCAAACGCGCCTTTGAAATGGCGCCCTTCGGGCGTTACTTTGTCAACTCCGTCGTCGTCATGGTGGTCTCCGTATCGGTGACGACGTTCACGACGATTCTGGCCGCGTTTGCGTTTTCCCGCCTGCGCTTTCCGGGCAGAAACCTGATTTTTTCACTCCTGCTGTCGCTGATGATGATTCCGTTTGAAATGCTGATTATCACCAACTACACGACGGTCGTTAATTTGAAGGTCTATGATACGCTGTACGCGCTGATTCTGCCGTTCACCAGCTCGATCTTCTACACCTACATTCTGAAGAATTTCTTCGATTCCGTTTCGGACAGCCTGTATTGGTCGGCTCGCATCGACGGATCGAGCAACTGGCGTTTCCTGTGGAAGGTTATGGTGCCGATGGCGCGCCCGTCGCTGATGACGATCATCCTGCTCAACGGTCTGGCGAGCTGGAACTCGTTCATGTGGCCGATGTACGTCATCGTCAGCAAAGAAAACCGCACGCTGCCGTGGGGTCTTCAGGTCTTTACGACGGAGGCAGGCTCTTATCCGGAACTGCTGATGGCCGCATCTACGGTTGTGGTTTTCCCGGTCGTCATCCTGTTCCTGTTCGCACGCAAATACATCGTTCGCGGCGTTGCGCGCGGCGGTCTGAAAGGCTGAGCCATTTTTCCGATTCTCTCCAGTCCGGGGAGAATCTTTTTATTTAGGGTCAGCGGCAGGCAGACGGCTTTTCCGTTCATTCGAATTTCCTTATTTTGTAAAGAAAATGCACATTAAAGCAGAAGAATTGTTTCTCAAAATGTGAAGTTGGGCACTTCGATTGTGTATTGACCAAAGATTTTGTTCATGTTATAATGCAAATAATTGTAAACGATAAACGAAGAAGGGGAGGGTCATTCTGTGCAGGGTGAAAAACCGCAGCAAAGCATTGTGAAGGAAACCAAGCGAATTGGCGTCGGCACGGTAATCATGCTGGTTGTGATGCTGGCCGTCTATGCCGTTCTTGGCAAATTCACAGTCGGTGTGTTGCTCGGCGGTCTGCTCGGCAGCGCCTATGCGATTTTTAACTTTTTCATGTTGGGCATGACGCTGCAAAAGGCCGCGTCTATGACCGACCAGCAGATGGCGCACATGAAGGTTCGATCTTCTTACAGCACACGCATGATCGGCATGCTGATCCTCGCGGTCGTTGCCTTTGCGCTGCCGTTTGTAGAGGGCATTCCCTGCCTGATTGCGCTGCTTTTTCCGCGCGCTACGATTTTCGTGCTTCAGGTAACCGGCCAGATTAAAGACGTATAACGACAAATGAAGATGATCATACAGAAAGCGAGAGAGAAACGATGGATATTGATATCACAGGTGCTCGTATACTGATCTCAAGACCCGAATGGGGCGGCTTTATGCTGACGGAAACCGTCGTCGTGACATGGGTTGTCATGCTGATCCTCGTGTTGGCCTGTCGGTTTATGACCGCCCACCTCGAAGTGCACCCGACGAAAAAGCGGCAGGTGATCGCCGAGTGGATTGTAACCTCCATTCGGGACATGGTTCAGACCAACATGGGCGAGAGGTACGACCATGCCTGGTATGTGCCGTTTATCGGCGCCATGTTTGCGCTTTCGGCGGGATGCAGCCTTTCCAGTGTGGTTGGCGCTTACGCGCCGACAAGCGACCTTTCCACCGTTCTGGGCTGGGCGCTGTTTGTTTTTGCGCTGATTACCATCACGAAGATCAAGACGAACGGCTTCGGCGGTTATCTGCTCGGCTTCACCACGCCGATCCCTGTGATGACGCCGTTTAACATCATCGGCGAAATCGCCACGCCCGTTTCGATGGCGTTCCGTCACTTCGGCAATATCGCCAGCGGCAGCGTCATCACGGCGCTGATTTATGGCGGCCTTTCCGCGCTGTCCAGCTTGGTGCTGGGGCTTCTGCCGGGCGCGTTCGGCGACGCGGTTTCTCAGATTCCGATTTTTGACTTCGGTATTCCGGCCATCCTGTCGCTGTACTTCGACTTCTTCTCCAGCGTGCTTCAGGCGTTTATCTTCTGCATGCTGACGATGATGTACATTGGCGGCGCGGCCGAAACGGACGGCTGATTTTACATCCGATGCCTGCGCACTATTCGCGCTGCATATAAAAAGTACCTATTAAAAACGTTTTGTTTATGCTAAAGGAGGAACACACACTATGGAAACTTCGATTCTCGCGAAAGCTATCGTATGCGGCTGTTCTGCTTTGGGCGCCGGCGTCGCCATGATCGGCGTCCTTGGCCCTGGTATCGGCGAAGGTTACGACAGACTGGTTCTGATCGTATCCCGCGCTTCCGGTGCTCCTGTCCTGGCAAACGCTATGGAATATGCTGCACAGCTGGTAAAAGGCAATTACAGAGAAATCGCTGCAAAAGAATATGCAGCTGCTAAGAAAGCTGGTCTGGAGAAGGTTATCGCTGCTCGCAAACCAGTGAAGAAAGAAGCTTCTGAAGAAGTCGTAGAGTGCCCACCAAAAGAGGTTGTAACCGCTTCCGTTGCCGGTATCGAGGTTATGGACCTGGAGGACGCTGTACAGGCTCTGTGGAAAGCAAAGATCTACGCAGAAAGCGGAATGGGCTGCACCGGACCTCTGGTTATGATGTCTGAAGCAAACCATGACAAAGCTGTTGAGATCCTCAAAGCTGCTGGCTATATTTCCTAGTTCTTTTTTGAAAGCACAGGAGAAATCGTTACAATAGAGAGCGGCTTTTGATGCTTTTCTAACATAAAAATCGTTACAAAATAAGGTACACAGCTTTTGCCTTTGGGCATCGGCTGTGTACCTTTTTTGTTTTTCTGAAAAAGCATCGGACAGGTGAGTTTTTCACATTTTCAATGGGGATTTGTTGAAAACAGGCAAGTAAAAAGCGGGAGGGCATCCATTGGATGTCCTGCCGCTTGATGGTTTATAAAGATTTTTTAAAATCGTACCGGAGGCAAAAAGCCTTCAAAGATGATGGCGTCATATTGATGGATAGCTGCCTCATAATCCTGTTCACGGATGGTCCAGCCGACGGTGAGCGCACCACAGCTCTTGCAGAAGGAGAAGGAATGACTGTCCTGTGCAAAGCGGTGGTCGTAGGCGATGAAATGAGGCTTGGAAAGGATATTGAACATCATGCCGCCCAACGCCGCCGAAGAAATGGCAGTCAGCGGGTTGCCCTTGGAAGGAATGTGGGTCGCCAGCTGCCCGCGCATGATCTGTGGCTCGTTTTTGGCAAACCAGCCCATAATCAGTGGGTTCATGGATTCGATGCAGTAGTCGCCCGGATAGTTGCGCAGCAGGTCATAGACCTTCAGACAGGTCCGTTCAATCCGCTCGGTGGATTTGATTTCCACAATCAGCGGGACCCTTCCATTGACCTGTGCCAGTACCTGGGAAAACAGCGGAATCTTCTCAAAGGTTTCACCCAGATTATATTCCTGTAGCTGCGCATAGGTTGCCTGCTCGATGACCAGAGGGGAGGAACACATCCGTTGCAGGTCGTCATCGTGGAAAACAACAATTTTTCCATCGGCGGTCATCTGTAAATCCAGTTCGATGCCGTAGCCTGCCTGTGCAGCGGCTTCAAAAGCAGATAGGGAGTTTTCACAGCGGGTCTGATTATCAAATAAGCCGCGGTGGGCAAAACAGCGGTGGAAAAATTTTCTTTGCAGTGGGTGCTTTTGGAAGGAGGGCATGACACACAGCGCACAGGCGCCGGCGCCCATCAAAGCAAGGGAGAGCAGGTGCTTCATAACAAACCTTCTTTCATTTTTGGTGTAGCGTTCTGTTGGACAGGGACTCAGCGGTCCAACGATTCGTTTTCAAAGGCATTTTCCAACATCTCTCCTTCGGTGCCGCACTCGCCTTCGTTTTCTTCGTCGGAGTCTGCTTCGTCGGGCAGCACCTTGGTCTGGCGGGCAAGGGTGTATTCCCGCTGTGCCATCTGCTCGACCGATGGATTAAAGTCGGAGAGATAGAGGTCAGGGTCGCGGCTCAGACGCTCCAGGTCGATACGCGCAGTCAGGCAGGCGTCGGAGGAAGGATGTTCGGTCTGGCTGATGATGCCGTTGCCCAGTTTGGTGGCAGAAAACGGACCGTAGATGCCGCTGATGGCGCGGAAGGGCAGGTCCATAAAGTCGCCGGTCAGCCAAGAGGCAACCGCAAACACCGGCTGCTCC
>OLOH01001547.1_pt1 | contig 12945 bp, 10 predicted proteins | sample 1673221 | NCBI WGS metagenome assembly OLOH01 (sample SAMEA3136767, study PRJEB25190) | human gut metagenome
AAGCTGTGGGCGGAATCCAGTCCGGAGCGGGGAAATTCCTTCTGCTTCAGCCTGCCCAGGGGAAAAGAAATAGGTTACAAATGACGGAGGGTGTGGTACAATAAAACCAGGCTTTCCAATCGGACAGCCTAAAATAGAAAACGGGAGGGAATCCTATGCCAACAGCTACATTGATGAACCAAAAGGTACGTGAGATTCACTTCAACAACGATCTGGAACGAAAACACGGCACGAACCGGCAGCTGGGCAGTAGTTTTTCCTTCCAGGTGAATTACTCCCCCGATGGAGAACGCTGTGTCGCCAAGCTCTACCACTCCCTCAAAGACAAAGAGGACGAAAAGCTGTTCTTTCTATCTGTAGAGATGCTGGGTGTGTTCAAGTGTGAGGGTGTGGAGACGGAGGAAGATAAGAAAGAGATCCACACCCAGTGCTATGATCAGCTCTTTCCCTATATGCAGTCCGAGGTGTCCCACCTGTGTACCGCCTCCGGCATGAATGGATTGGTGCTGCGCAAGGCCAAGATCGACCCCAGCCAGGTGGTGTTCAACAAGGCCAAAAAAGAGGAGCCAACGCTGCCCATCGTGTAAACGTTTGCAAAAGACCTGCCTTTTTGAGGTAGGTCTTTTTTTGCAGTGGGCGCGAAAAATCCCCTGTTTTTCGCACTCCGGTGGATGTAGGATTTCGCACACATCTGTAGAGTTTTCCCATAGCGCCAGCGTGCTTTTCTGCGGCTTGCTGGGTGATAACGGTGTGGAAATGGGGAGTTGCAACATTTTTTTTCTATCATTCTGCGAAAAAATATGCTGTATCCGCAGGGAAAAGCGGAATTCTGTAGATGTTTTCTTCTGCTTTGCAGAAAATTGTTATATGCAGTTGCATCATACGAAAAAAGATGGTAAACTAACTCTGCATAGAAACTTTGATAGAAATGTAACAATCCCAATAAAATTTGGGAATCTTTCTATTGAGAAAGGATGATTTGTCATGGCTCAACGTGCAGAGGGTTCGCATAAAGGCTCCAATGCCAAAAGTGTCAGCAAGACGCTGGAGATTCTATCCACCTTCAATGAATTGGCGCCGGAACAACGAACATCGGATATTGCCAACAAACTGCATATGAATATCAGCACCGTCTCCCGTCATCTGAACACCATGCTGGATTGGAACTTTTTGGAGCGGGATGATTCGACTGGTTACTACTCGCTGGGGCTGGAAATCGTGGCTCTGGCTGGCGCTGCATTACAAAATAATGACGTTTACCGTCATGCCTATCCTGAATTGCAGCAGCTGTCTTATAAGTACGGCGTCCACAGCCATATGGGCGTGCCCCGTGCAGTGGATGTGGTACATTTGATCAGTATTTGCTGCGAAAGTACCATGGAATTGTTGATTCCGATGGGACATTGTCACCCCATGTACTGTTCCGCTATGGGGCGGGCTATGCTGGCCTATATGTCCCAGGCAGAAGTGCAGAAGGTGCTTCGAGCCAGTGAACTGCAAAAGCTGACACCGGAAACGAAGATCGACCTGCGGGAAATTAACCAGGAACTGATCCATACCCGACAGAAGGGATATTGCATCCTTTTTGATGAGTTGGCCGAGAGCAAAAGTTCTTTGGCTGCGCCTATCTTTGACCGCAACCGGAATCCCGTTGCTGCCATCAGCGTCTCTGCCAGCGCCCAAAGCCTCAGTCAGCCCCAACGGGAGAGGGAGTTGGCCAAAGCGGTCATGACTGCCGCAGGGAAGATCTCTGGCAAGCTGGGGTATTATCCCAAGTAAGGGGGCGCTCAACGTGGAGGATGCCCTTTTCCCAATCCGCGACAGGTTTCATAGCGAAAAACAAAAGCCGTTTGCAGTTGACTCCTCTGCAAACGGCTTTCGCGATATGCAACGGGTGTGTCGGATTGCGAAAACGGAAACTGCTTTTTGAGAATATATTTCGCAAATTGGAAATGCCAGCTCCAATCTGTTGCTATTTTGAACCTGTCCGGTATAATACGAACCACAGAGATGAATATGGAATCATTTTGATGTCTGCGGTCAATGCAGCGGAGAAAAGCAAAAGACCGAGACACAAGTTTGGCATAAACATTGATACAAGTGAAGGAGTTTACTATGGAAAGAGTAGCAGAATCTCTAAAGAGCAAAGTGATGTCCGCCCAGCAGGCAGCACAGTTCGTAAAGTCTGGCATGGTTCTGGGCATCAGTGGTTTCACCAGCGTGGGCAGCCCCAAGGCAGTGCCTCTGGCTCTGGTGGAATCGGGTCACGCAAAGGATTTGACCATCAGTGTCGGTGCCGCAGTCAGCGATGAAGTGGACGGTGCTATGATCCGTGCAGGTTTGGTTTCCCGCCGTTTTGGTCATCAGTCCAACAGCGACTTGCGCAAGGCCATCAACAGCGGCGCTGTGGAATTCAGCGATCTTCACATCTCTCACCTGCCCATGAACATGAAGCAGGACTGCGGTCTGCATACCAACGTGGCCATGATCGAATGCACCGCTGTCAGCGAAGAAGGGCTGTATCCTGCCGCTTCCTGTGGTTCCTCTGATGCGGCCGTCGCATCCGCCGATATGGTCATTGTGGAGGTCAACACGACTCTGCCCGAAGGGCTGATCGGTATGCACGATATCTTTGAGATTGGCATTCCTCCTCACGCAAAGATCATCCCCATCACCAAGCCTGATGATCGTGTAGGGACTCCCTTCATCCCCTGTGATCCCGATAAAATCGTAGCGATTGTCATGACGGATCGGGAAGATCCCCCTCAGAAGTTTAAACCCACCACGCCTGCAACCGATGAGATCGGCAAGAACGTTATCAAGTTCCTGAAGGGCGAGATCGCTGCCGGCCGTCTGCCGGAAAACCCCGGCCCCTTCCAGTCCGGTGTCGGCTCGGTGGGCAACGCTGTCCTGGGCGGCCTGGCTTCCAGCGGCTTCAAGGGTTTGAGTATGTACACTGAAGTCATGCAGGATGCAGCGCTGGATCTGATCGACCAGGGTGTGTTCCGGTTTGTCTCCTCCAGCTCCATCGCTCTGACCGCAGAGAACCGGAAGCGTTTCTATGAAAATATCGACTTCTATCACGATAAGATCATCATCCGTCCTCAGGAGATCACTAACCATCCTGAGACTGCCCGTCGCCTGGGCTTGATTTCTCTGAACACCCCCATCGAAGTGGACATCTATGGCAATGTCAACTCCACTCATATCATGGGCACCAAGATGATGAACGGCCTGGGCGGCAGCGCTGACTTTGCTCGCAATGCTCGGATCAGCATCTTCGCAACCGAATCCATCGCCAAGGACGGTGACATCTCCTGTATCGTTCCCATGGTCTCCCATGTGGACTCTACCGAACATGACGTGGCCGTCATCATCACGGAGCAGGGCATTGCCGACCTGCGTTGGAAGTCTCCCAAACAGCGGGCAAAATTGTTGATCGAAAATTGCGCACATCCGGATTATCGTCCCATGCTGTGGGAATACTTTGAACATGCTTGCAAGGTTTCCGCTGGCCAGCACACCCCCCACGACCTGAAGCTAGCTTTGTCTTGGCACCAGAACTATCTGGATCATGGCACCATGAAGAAGTAAGTTTTTTGCAAACCTGCCTGCCTTCTCTGACCGTATCATGGGGTGGAAGGAGAAGAACTCGGGTTTTATACGCCGGGCGGCTGTCCGTTTCAGCCAGGCTGACAGCCGCCCAACCTCTAACCACAGAATAGCTGGGTGTCTAAAAGAGCCATCCTTCATCTTCTGCCAAGATCTTCATAGAATAAGCCTTCCCCTTTGAGAGATCTTCCCCTTTCGATTTCTCGTGGTCTCGCCGGACAAGATCTGACGAGCCGTTCCCTTACCCTAGGTGAAGCGCTGTGTATTCCTCCTAGTTGGGAGAACTTGTGTTCCTTGAAGTTTCGTGCATGGCTCTTTTAAATGCCCATCTGCCCTACAAAACAAATGCAAAATTGGCGAGCGCTGTCCTGTGTTTTGTGACTCCGCAGGACAGAAAAAGGCAAGTTTCAGAAGCCGATCATTTGCGCTATTATGCAAGACCGAGCTGTGATTTATGCAAAATCACAGCTCGGTTCCTTTTTTGGGAATAAAGAACAGAGCGGTTTTGCGCCGCGAAACAGAAAGGATGGAACCCACAAAACCGGAGAAAATAGGATGAGCTGGGGAAGAATTATCAGGTTGGGAAAAAATTCGTGTAGTTGCACTATGTGAAAAAGATGTTGCTTCTGGTGAAAAAAGATTGCGCAATATGCAAAGACATGTTACACTGAAGTTGCTAGTGCAAATTGCACAAAATTGTTCCCATCGACCAGGCAGAAAGAGAACGAAAAAGGAAGGGTGTTTGGTTATGAGTCAATCGGCAGTGAAACAGCAGAGCAGTTCTAACGCCAAGAGTGTGGGTAAGACCTTCGCAATCCTCTCCACCTTTAACGAGGCAACGCCGATCCAGCGGACTTCGGACATCGCCTCCAAGCTGCACATGAATATCAGTACCGTCTCCAGACATCTCAACACCATGCTGGATTGGGGCTATTTGCAGCGGGATGATGCCACAGGATTTTACTCCCTTGGTCTGGAGATCGTCGCCTTGGCCGGTGCAGCCTTACAGAACAGCAGCATCTACCGCTTCGCCTATCCGGAGTTGCAGCGGCTTTCTTATAAGTACGGTGTCCATAGTCATATGAGCGTTCCCCGAGGGGTGGAAGTGGTACATTTGATCAGTATTTGTTGCGAAAATACCATGGAATTGCTGATTCCAATGGGCCATTGCCATCCAATGTACTGTTCCGCCATGGGACGCGCCATTATGGCGTACCAGTCCTCTGGGGAAGTTCAGCGGGTCTTGCGAGACAGCGATCTCAAGAAATTTACGCCGGAGACTAAGGTGGAGCTTCAGGAGATCCAGCAGGAGTTGGCGCGCACGAGGCAGAGGGGGTACTGCATGATCTTCGATGAGCTGTCGGAGAACATCGGCTCGCTGGCCGTACCTATTTTCGACCGCAACCGGAATCCGGTTGCAGCGATCAGCATATCCGCCAGTGCCCACAGTCTCAGCCAACCCCAGAGAGAACGAGAATTGGCCAAGGCTGTGACCACTGCCGCAGGAAAGATTTCCGGGAAATTGGGCTATTACCCCAAATAAGACACTGGAAGAACGGGCGGCCGTGAAATGACTGGAGCATTTCACGGCTGCTGTTTTTTTGCCCAAAATGCAGATTTTTCGGGCAATCTGCTGAAATGGAGGGGAACAGCAGAAATTTGATATGGAAGGATTGAAAGAGCAGGAAGTTTCCTTATTTCAAATTTGATTGCATAATATGAAAGTGAAAGCGCAAAAAACAAAAACGCAGTTCATGTGTTGAGAACATATTTCGCAAAAGGGAAAAAGCGGCGCAGTCTATTGCTATTTTAGACAGTATTGGTATAATACAGACAACAATAAAGGACAAAATCCTTTAATTTTGAGCAATATTCCCTAAATAGTGACCTGAAATGCAACCAGAATCGAGAATAGGAGATGACCTAACATGACAGTAAAAGAATTGATCGCACGATCCAAGGCCGCACAGGCAGCGTTTGCCTTTGCAACGCAGGAACAGGCAGATGCAGCTGCAAGAGCCATCTGCAAGGTCGTATATGACAACGCTGAAAAGCTGGGCCCCATGGCCGCAGAAGAATCCCGTATGGGCAGCGAACAGGACAAGATTGCAAAATGCCGCAATAAGTCCGCACTGATCTGGGAGAGCCTGAAGGACAAGAAGTCCTGCGACATCATCAACCGGATTGAAGAACGCCGCATGATCGAAGTGGCAAAGCCTGTTGGCGTGGTCGCTTCCATTATCCCTTCCACCAACCCTGTTGTCACCCCCATGAGCAACGGCGCATTTGCACTGAAGTGCCGCAACTCCGTCATCTTTGCTCCCCATCCCCGCGCAGTCAAGTGCACCAAGCTGCTGGTGGAGATGTTCCGCGCAGAGCTGAAGAAGCTGGGTCTGCCGGAAGATCTGGTGTTGGGACTGGAAGAAGTCTCCAACGACCTGACCTCCGAACTGATGAGCGCCGCTGACATGGTGGTTGCTACCGGCGGCATGGGCATGGTCAAGGCAGCTTACTCCTCCGGCAAGCCCGCCATCGGTGTTGGCCAGGGCAACGTCCAGTGCATCATCGATGAAGATGCTGACATCGCTGACGCTGTTGGCAAGATCATCATCGGCCGCGCATTTGACAACGGCCTGATCTGCCTGGGCGAACAGACCGTGTTCGTACCCGAAGATAAGGAAGCAGAGTTTGTCGCTGAGATGAAGAAGCAGGGCGGCTATCTGGTGGAAGGCGAAGAAAACGTGGACAAGCTGCGGGAAGGTCTGTTCCCCGGCGGCGGTGCATTCAGCCGTGTGGTCGTTGGTATGTTCGCAGACCAGGTTTCCGATGAGATCGGCCTGGGCGCACCCAAGGGCACCCGCGTTCTGTTCGCCAAGGCCAAGGCTCTGGGCGCAGGGGATGTGCTGTGCCGGGAAAAGCTCTGCCCGGTCATCGCTTACATGACCTACAAGACCTTCAAGGAAGGCGTTGCCATGATGGAAGCCAACCTGGAGCACGAAGGCAAGGGCCACAGCATCGCTGTCCACTCCAACACCCCCGAAAACGTGGAATACGCCGCCATCCGCTGCTGCGTTTCCCGTGTGGTTGTCAATCAGCCTTCCGGCACCACCGGCGGCGGCAGCCCCACCAACGGCTTCACCCCCACCACCACGCTGGGCTGCGGCACCTGGGGCAACAACAGCTTCGCTGGTAACCTGAACTACGAACAGTTCATCAACATCACCCGCGTTGGCTATCCCTACGATGAATCCTATCTGCCCGATACCGCTAAGGCTTTCGAAGACTGATTTCTTATTGGAACCTCAAACTGCCTCTTGGCACGACCACAGCATTGCAATATGCTGTGGCGTGCAGGCAGGATCTGTGTTATAAAATTTTATAGGAGGAACAAGAAATGAACGACTTCAAATTTATGATTCCCCAGACCATCGAATTCGGCGTTGGCGCTCTGAAGAAGCTGCCCGAAATCATGAAGGAAAACGATCTGGATCACGTCTTTCTGATCTCTGACCACGGCTTGGAAGCGCTGGGTGTGGTCAAGAAGATCCAGGACATCGTGGAAGAAGCTGGCCTGCAGTGCACCACTTATCTGGACATCCAGGCTAACCCCACCTCCGCAATCGTTGCTGACGCTACCGATAAGTACAGAGAATGCGGCGCTTCCAGCATCATCGCTCTGGGCGGCGGCGGCCCCATGGACGTTGCTAAGGCAGTCGGCGTAGTCGCTACCTATGGCGGCAAGATCTTCGACTACGAAGGCAACTTCAAGGTGCCCGGCCCCATCGTTCCCATCTTCGCAATCCCCACCACTGCCGGCACCGGCTCCGAAGTGACCGCTTCCGCTGTTATCACCGACGAGAAGACCCACTTCAAGTCCACTATCTTCAGCTATTACAACCTGCCCAAGTTCGCTATCCTGGATCCCGAACTGATCATGACCGCTCCCGCACACATCGCAGCAGCTTGCGGCGTTGACGCACTGATCCATGCGATGGAAGCCTATCTGTCCAACAACGCCAATCCCTTCTCTGACTGCTTCGCAGAAAAGGCAATGGAACTGATCGGCACCAACCTCCGCCGCTTCGTCGCCAACAGACACGACGAGAAGGCAGCCTGTGCCATGATGGTCGGCAGCAACTTTGCTGGCATCGCATTCGCATGGGCAAGACTGGGCAACATCCATGCTCTGAGCCACCCGGTCAGCGGCTTCTTCGGCGTTGCACACGGTGTTGCAAACTCCGTCCTGATGCCCGCCGTCATGGAATACAACGCACTGGCAGACATCGGCCGTTATGAAAAGATCTACAACTATGTCAGCGTTGACAAGGAACCCGTCAAGGACTTCAAGCCTCAGATGCTGGTCGATCTGGTCACTGAGCTGAACAAGGAACTGGGCATTCCTGAAAACCTGAGAGCAGTTGGCGTGACCGAAGATAAGATCCACGCTATGGCAGTTGACGCCATGAAGAGCGGCAACATCCCTGCTAACCCCAGAGAAACCACCCTGGATGACGTCATTGCTCTGTATCATAAGGCTTACTAAGGGAATCCTTCTCATTTAGAACATTCTCTTTCTCAAGGGCACCCCAAATGGTTTCATTTGGGGTGCCTTTTCCACTGGTGAGAGGGAAGGGGAGAGATGGCGGAATTCCAATGGGGGTTTATGCAAAATGTTCTGAAAAAGACACACTAGGGAAATATAGGGAGATGTTAAATGACCCTCCTTCCACAGGGATGCCCGACCTGCGGCGATATGATCACAGTAAGGCGCCTGATTCAGCCGTGGCAAAATGGGAAAACAGGTGTCCGGCGGACAGCAGGTGCAGGGAGCAAAGGCGGGTCATTGGAACGAAAGGATGTTGACTATGCCTCAGGCGGGAGAGAACCACCAAAAAGTTTCGACGAATACCAAGAGTGTCAGCAAGACCCTTGCGATACTCTCCAGCTTCAATGAGCGGACGCCCACCCAACGTACCTCTGACATTGCCGCAAAGCTGCATATGAATATCAGCACCGTATCCCGCCACCTGAACACCATGCTGGATTGGGGGTTCTTGATGCGGGATGAGGAGACCGGACGCTATTCTCTAGGATATGAGGTGGTGGCCTTGGCGGGCGCAGCACTGCAAAATAACCCTCTGTATCGTCATGCCTATCCGGAATTGCAGCAGATGTCCTATCAATATGAGGTACACTGCCATATGAGCGTACCTCGGGGGACGGATATTGTCCATCTGATCAGCATCAGCTGTGAAAACACCATGGAACTGCTCATCCCCATGGGTCATTCCCATCCCATGTATTGCTCTGCTATGGGGCGAGCGATCCTAGCCTACCTGCCAGAGGGGAAGGCGCAGAAGATTCTAAAAAACAGTGATCTGTGCAAGCTCACGCCAGAGACGAAAACCGACTTGTGGGAGATCAAGGAGGAACTGGCGCGAACCAGACAGCGGGGATATTGTGTGCTGTTTGAGGAGTTGTCTGCAAATAAAAGCTCATTGGCGGCTCCGATATTTGATCGCAGCCGAGAACCGATTGCTGCCATCAGCATTTCTACCAGCGCCCACGGCCTGAGCAAGCCGCAACGGGAGCAAGAACTTGCCAGGGCAGTGGTCACAGTGGCAGGAAGAATCTCTGGCAAACTGGGATACTATCCAAAGTGAAATGCATTCAGGCTCCGTGGCTGCGGAGGGGATTGTATGTGGAAGTCATGTCCATGATATATGGACATGACGGACGCTGCAATCCCCTCCTTTTTATGGGTTTTGGGTCGGAACAGGAGGGGACAAGAGGGGAAAGGAGAGGGAGGAGAAATATGGAGTGAGCAAAGCGGTGTGTTGCGGGAAGGAAGGAAAAAATATTGCGCAGGAAAGAGAATCTTTTTGCATGGAGCGGGTGCTTCGTGTACAATGGGAATTGGCTGCAAAAGTTCTAAAAAAGCGAAAGAGTAGAGAAAGAAAGAATGGTTGCCGCAAGGCAAGAAGAAAAAGGACGAAATGGAAGAAAAGAGGAGGCCTATTCGCTTCCAATCAAAGGGAACTCAAGAGGGGGAGTTTCGTATATGGAAACTAACGATGCAAAAAAGAAAAGCACAATGCATCCTCTGCACATTGTATCTGAAAATCACAAGCGTTTCTTGCATCATATAAAAGAGAATTTGCGTGATATGGAAAAGAAAATCAAGTCGTGAGAATATGTTTCAAACAGGGCAAAAAGGCAAAATGCCCATTGCAAGAACCAGCTGCATCGTTATATTATGACAATGATGATGAATGACGGCGTTATTTTTTTGGCGGTTTTCACAACCGGAAGATGAGACAAAAAAGGATAGAACCTTTCAAAAAGTATGCGCCCTGTTCCATGTGACAAGAGGACGAGGGGAACTGCGCTGTGATAGAAAGGGGAGAAAACCGAAGGGAAGCTCCTCGATGAAGATGGCGCAAATCCAAATCAGAAAAAGAGAGGAGAATTAGCCATGAGTAATAGAAAACGCTTCATCTGTTTGATTTTAGGCCCTGTGATCTTTGCGCTGTCAGCGCTGCTGCTGCGAGACCTGTTTACCACGTCTGGCGCACAGGCCATCGGCATTTCCCTGTGGATGATCTTCTGGTGGATCACCGGCCCTGTCGATATTACCATCACCGCATTGATCCCAGCCATCGCCAACGCCTTCCTCAACATGGTGCCCATGACCGATGTCATCTCCCAGTACTCCTGCGAGAGCATCATCCTGGTCTTCGGCTCCGGCCTCATCACCCTCCCCTGGGTCTCCATTGGTCTGGACCGGCGTATCGCCCTAAAGGTGCTCTCCCTGGTGGGGCCGTCCATGAAGTCCCAGATTACCGTCTGGTTCCTGGCCAGCACCCTCATGAGCACCATCCTCCCCGACCTGGCCGTCTGCGCCATGCTCTGCCCCATCGCCGTCTCCATGCTGAAAGCGGCGGGCTATGATGAGATCCACGGCTGTAAGCCGGCTGTGCCCATCCTCCTCTCCATCGGCTGGGGCTGCAGCTTGGGGGGCATCGGCACCCCGCTGGGCGGCGCCATGAACCTGACCGCCATCTCCATCCTGGAGGAGTTCACCAGCCACGAGTTCATGTATGTGGACTGGATCACCCACGTCGGTCCCCTCTTCATCGTTGTTACCGCAGCGACTCTGGCGTATATGATCTTTGGTATGCCTTCGGGTACCAAGGTCCTGGATGGCACCAAGGAATACTTCAAAGAGAGCTATAACGAACTGGGCCCCACCAAGCTCATCGAAAAGGTGTGCGGCGTCCTCTTCCTCCTGGCCATGGTCTTGGCCTTCACCCGTCCCCTCTACGCCGAGCTGCTGCCCGGTATGGTCCCCGCTTACTCCTTCCTGACCATCGGCTTTGCCTGCTTCTTCCTCAGTGTGAAGGATAAGGGCGCAGTCATGACCTGGGAAGCGGCTCAGAAGGGCACCATGTGGGGCATGATGATCCTCTTCGCCAGTGGCCTGGCCATCGGCAAGCTCCTCAACGGCTCCGGCGCCACGGACTGCCTGGCGGATATGGTCACCAGCGTCAATCTGGACGGCGGCCTGACCACCATCATCGGCCTGGTCGTCTTTACCCGCCTCATCACCGAGGTCACCAACGGCACTACGGCAGCTGCCATCGTCTGCCCCCTGGTCATCAGCGTCACCACCAAGATGGGCCTGAATCCGCTGCCCTACTGGTTCCTGACCTGTATGTCCTTCAACGCCGAGTGGCTCCTGCCCATCAGTGTCCGTGCCGTGCCTGTCAGCTATGGCTTGGATCCCGATGAAATGCTCAAGCGCGGTATTCCCATTACCCTGATCCATACCGTCATCGTCATTATCTTCGGCTATATCGTCATTACCTTCTTCCCCAACTTCGGTGACCTGCCTTACCTCTTCTCCTGATGTTCCGCAGGGAAAAGAGCGTAAAAAAGACAACATAGCGATTCCTGCGTAAGATGATGCTGCCACACAACAAAACACACAAAAGAAGGCCATATTGTCTTCCTATCATTTTACACAGATTGTATCCGTTTGTCTACAGCAAACGGCACAAAGAAGGGATGGTTTTGAATCCAATCAAAATATATCGAACGTACTCCCTCCGCTATCCCTCAGAAAAAGCGAAACAATGACTGTCTTTCTCACCACTTGCCCGTTCTGGCCAACGGGTGAGTGGTAGAAAAACGCGATCCCTTCTTTGTCCCTCCAGCTGGAATGACGGCAGCTCGGACCGTCATTCTAGGTGGAGCTGGCCGCTTGCCTGCTGGATACAGTACAACCTCCGCCCAGCAGACACGACCTGAATCCCCACGAAAGGTACACACACTCCCTTTCGTGGGGATATTTTTTGCGGAATCTACGACTTCCACTTGTAGCCAACGCCCCACACGGTCTCAATATGGTCCCGTCCAGTGATGGTTTTCAGCTTGGCGCGAATCTTGCGGATGTGCTCCTTCACCGTGCTGCTGCTCCCCTCGGCGTCATACCCCCACACCGCCTCATAGAGCCGCTCCCGGTCGAACACTTGGTTGGCGTGGGAGAGAAGGAACGCCATCAAGTCAAATTCACGCTTGGAGAAGGACAGTTCTACGCCATTGTAAGAAACCGTCCGCGCCGACAGGTCCATCCGCAGTCCATCACAGGTCACAACCTCCGATGTCTGCTGTTCCGGGGACGTTTGGGGCAGGCAGGCGGCGATGTGGGCGGTCAATTCGCAGAGCCGAAAGGGCTTGGTGAGATAGGCGTCCTTATCGGCCTGAAAGCCGTCTGCCTGACTTGGCTGAGGGATATGATCAGTGAGAAGGAGGAGGGGATAGGCGCCGTAGTTGTGTATCTGCTGGCACAGCTTCAGTCCATCAGGCAGAGCGAGATCTAACACAATCAAGTCAGGCTGATCCCGCAGCAGCTCCAACGCCTGAGCGCTGTTGTTGGCGGTATGGGTTCGATAGCCATGATGCGTCAAATGCTCCGACAGCAGGTCGGTGAGCATCGGTTCGTCATCAATGATCAAAATGGTGTACGCCATAGAAATACCTCCTATTCTGTAAGTATCTCCAGAAAAGATCAAAATTCCGTCAAGGGCGGATGTCGGATTTATTATGGGCGGATGCACCAATAGAATCAACCAAAAGCCTGTGAAATTTTCATGTAGTGCTGTTTACAAGGAGAAAAGGGGTGGAGTATAATGAAAAAATCGTATGGAATCGGCAGAAATTCGCCTTATTTGGAGGTGTTTCTCATGGCTATGCCGCCAGAACAGAAACTTTTTTACAATATTGCGATGGTAGGCGGGTATTATGGCGGTTATGCCTCCGTGCGCAGCTTGG
>OLOH01001549.1_pt1 | contig 12931 bp, 10 predicted proteins | sample 1673221 | NCBI WGS metagenome assembly OLOH01 (sample SAMEA3136767, study PRJEB25190) | human gut metagenome
ATTGCGAGAGCAGATTTTCAAACTCTGGCGGAGCGCAGGCAAAATTATATTTTCTTAACTTCCGCTGAGATACCCGCCCTGTCGAGAGGCATTCCTCGATCCAGCGGGCAGCTTTGCGCATCGTTTGAAAAGATGCTTTTGGGATTGTTCCGTTCGCATAATTTTCTTTTGCTTTATTTACGAAAAGAGCAAGCGTTTCTGGAGAATAGAACTCCTCACCGCGAGAAGCAAAAAAATTCAAGATGGGTCCAAATCCGCAATAGATATAATTTGTTTTTGTCTTATCGGATAACTCCAACTGTATGACCGCATCTCTGGTTCTGCAGATAATGTCTATTACCTTCATAGAATTGCTTGGACTGTGTGGTGCGTTTTGAAATAATGGATTGTGTTCCGCCTCCCAAGACCGCAGGGGCTCACCCTGAATTTTTCCATGTTTCGCCATTTGGTCAAGATAAACAGCGGCACGCCGGGTTAAGACCCACTGGTAATGCGGTAATGCTCCGGATTCCATCCTCGCTCGTTCCTGCCAAACAAAATCTTGAACCGTTTCCTTGAAGTATATTGTTTGACCGTTGTCCAAACAATGCTGCACGATCCGTCGAGTCCCATACCGCTCAAATTCCCGTACTGTTTTAGCCTTGAGTCCGCGCACACTTAAGGCATCTAATACACGCGCAGAAAGGACTGTGATTTCAATTTTGTTCACATCAATACACCTCACAATGTTGATTCGGATTTTCATCCGTAGCAACATTATATCAGGTGCCATCTTCAAAATATTATTCCGAAGTTTTTATGCAGAAATCCTTGCGCTGCAAGGATTCCCGGCTGGGCTTCGGGATTCCTATTTTATTCGGGATAAGTCTGGTTATCCTGAATTTCGGGATAATCAAAGGTTCTCCACCGCAGGGCGGCAGCGCGGCTTCCACGATGAACGCTACCTGTGGCCCGAAATGCTGCGGGTCATCCGGGAATTGCAGCCCCGTTGGGTGCTTGGAGAAAATGTTGCTGGCTTCCTCCGTATGGGGCTCGACAAAACGCTCATTGACTTGGAGCTGGCAGGTTACGATGTTCGGGTTTTCGTATTACCTGCTGCTGCCGTTGGCGCGTGGCACGAACGGAAACGGGTATTCATCATCGGCTCCGCTGCTTCCCACACCCCTTGCCAGCGACACCGGGGATGTGGGCAAGGGGCTGGACATCCAAATCTCTGCGAATGGCAGTTACCGCAAGATGAACAAGGATGGCAAGGCGTGGACGGCGCGGCTTTCCCATGTGGTCTACCGGATGACCCCCACCACGCTGGAAAAGCCCTACCTCAACCCGGACTGGGTAGAGTGGCTGATGGGTTTCCCGCGCAAATGGACGGACATTCCCTTTGGGCCGAAGAACCCGCCGACATCCCGCGTCTGACCGAGGATGTGCCGAACCGCAGCAAGCGGATGAAAACACTGGGCAATGCAGTTTCGCCGCCGCAGGTGTTCCCGATTCTCAAATACATTGCGGACATTGAAACGGGCCGCTGTCCGATGGGAGGTGAAGAACTTTGAAAGAATTGCAGGCAAAAGCCAAAGTCACCCAGACCATGACCCGTGACGGTCTGGTGGTGGAAAATCAGGCGGACGGTACTGTGGAGAACATTTCCAGCCGGGAGGCGGAACAGGACTACTCCACGGATGCCGAGGGCAAGGCTGAAAAAATCTTAGAACGGGTCGAGGACATCAAGGACAAGCACAAGGCAAAGAAAAAGGCCAAGCAAGCTGCGGAAACTGCCGAAAGCGAAGATGGCCTGCACCGCTCTGCTTCCCGTCTGGAACTGACCGAGGAAGAACGGGCAGACCCGGAATTACAGCCGTATATCCACAAAGCGGGGGCAAAAGCCGACAAGCTGGATGCGGCCCGCGCTGCTTTGCCGAAAAAACGTGTCCCGGTCAAGGAAAAAATCTACGATGCCGCCAGCGGCAAGGCAAAATCCACCCTGCGCTTTGAGCAGCAGGACAAAGGCCCGCCCAGCCTGAAACCAAACCCGGCCAGCCGCCCGCTATCGGAAGCGTTGCTGTTCGCTCACGGAAAAATCCATGAAGTCGAACACGAAAATGTGGGTGTGGAGGGTGGCCACAAGGGTGAAGAACTTGTGGAGCATCAGACCGCCAAGGTCATCCGCAGCGGCATCCGGCACCACAAGATGAAGCCCTACAAGGCCGTGGAAAAGGCAGAACGGGAATTGCGCTCGGCCAACGCGGAGTATTTCTATCAGAAATCTTTGCGGGACAATCCGCAAATTGCACAGGCGGCCAGCAACCCCATTTCCCGGATGTGGCAGAAACGGCGTATCAAACAGCAGTATGCCAAAGCTGCACGGCAGGCCGGCCAAGCCGCCGCGCAGGGTGCAGCCGCCACCGCGGAGAACGGTTTCCGGGTAACAAAGCTGGCGGCCGAGGGCGGCGAACGGGTAGCCGAATTTGCGGCCCGGAATTGGAAAACCATTCTGATCGTGGCGGTGTTCAGTCTGCTGGCTCTGCTCCTGATAACAGGGTTGCAGTCCTGCACCGTGATGGCGGGCACCGCTGGAACCGGCGTGACGGCATCCTCTTACTTTTCCAAGGACAAGGATATGCTGGGTGCAGAGAAAGCCTACGCCAAGCTGGAACAAAAACTGCAACGGTATCTCGACACCTACGAGGCCACCCACAACTACGATGAATACCATTTTTATCTGGACGAAATCGAGCATGACCCCTATGTGCTGATCTCGATTTTGTCCGCGCTCCATGACGGCGTTTTTACATTGGCCGAGGTGCAGGGCGAACTTGAAATGCTCTTTGAAAAGCAGTACATCCTGACCGAGACCGTGACCATGCAGATACGCTACCGTACAAAAATGATGGTCATTATTGGCCCGTATGGTGTGCCGCAAGTTATCACCTACCAAGAACCGTATGAATACTACATCTGCACGGTCAAGCTGAAAAACAAGGATTTGTCCCATTTGCCCGTGGAAGTGCTGACCGAAGAACAACTCAGTGCTTATTCGCTCTATATGCGCACGCTGGGCAACCGGCCGGATTTGTTCGGGCAGGCACAGTACCCCAATGCGTCCACCATCAAGCAGCCCACCTATTACGACATTCCCCCGGAAGCCCTCAAAGATGATAAGTTTGCCGCCATGATGGAGGAAGCCACCAAGTACATCGGCTACCCGTATGTGTGGGGCGGCAGTTCGCCCAGCACCAGCTTTGATTGCAGCGGCTACATTTCGTGGGTGCTGAATCACTCCGGCTGGAACGTGGGCCGCCAGACCGCACAGGGCCTTTACAACCTCTGTACTCCTGTTTCGACGGCGCAGGTCAAACCGGGCGACCTTGTGTTTTTCAAGGGAACCTACGATACCCCCGGCGTGAGCCATTGCGGTATCTATGTAGGCAATTCCATCATGCTGCACTGCGGCGACCCTATCTCTTACACAAACCTCAACTCGAAATATTGGCAAGAACATTTTTACAGCTATGGGCGTTTACCGTGACGCCAGAAAGGATTTTGTATGGCAAAAAGACTTTCCCGCATTGAGCGCGACATTGAACGGCTCAAAGAAAAAATCAGCGAATACCAGCAGCAGTTGAAAGAACTGGAAGCTGAAAAGACCGAACAGGAAAATTTGCAGATCATTCAGTTGGTGCGCAGCATGAATATGAAGCCGGACGAGTTTGCGGCCTTCCTGCGCAGCGGTGCGCTGAACGCCGCTCCTACCGTCACCCCGTACCACAAACAGGAGGATGCCGCCGATGAAACCTGACAACTGGAACCGTTTCGCTGCCGGACTGCTGGCTATCCTGCTCTGCCTCTGCTCCTTTTCCATGCCCGCTTTCGCAAGCGGTACTGACCCTGCCCCGGAACCTCTGCCGGAGATTATCGAAGAAGAACCCACTACGGGCGGCATGGAGCCGGAGGGTGTGCCCATCACGCCCAAGGGCAACGCAACACTGGTGGATGACTTTTACGGCGACAAGCAGCTTATCACCGTGACCACCAAAGCTGGGAATTATTATTACATTCTAATTGACCGCGCCAACGAGGACAAGGAAACCTCTGTCCACTTCCTGAACCAAGTGGACGATGCCGACTTGCTGGCCCTGCTGGACGAAGAACCGCAGGACACTGAGTTCTGCATCTGCACCGTGAAATGTGAGGCTGGAAGTGTCAACGAAAACTGCCCCTTGTGTGAAAAGAGCCTGCGCAACTGCACGGCCCCGGAAGCTGTGAAAACTGACACCGAAACGCTGCAGGAAAAGCCCAAGTCCAACATGGGCAGTCTGATGATCCTGCTGGTGCTGGCTCTGGCGGGCGGCGGTGCAGCACTCTATTATTTCAAGTTCCGCAAATCGAAAGCCGATACCACCGGACACGATGATCTGGACGAATACGATTTTGGCGAGGACGAAGATGCAGACGAGGAACCGGCTGAAATCGAAATTCATTCAGAGGACGGACAGGAGGACGAAACATGAGCGTTCAGCTGGTAATTGCCGAAAAGCCCAGTGTTGCCCGCAGCATTGCCACCGTGATCGGAGCCACTGAAAAGCAAAACGGCTACTGGCAGGGCGGCGGGTATCTGGTCAGCTGGTGCATCGGACATCTGGTGTCCTTTGCCGAGGCGGGCCAGTACGATGAAAAATACTGCAAGTGGAAGTATGAAGATTTGCCCATCCTGCCCCAGCCGTGGCAGTTCATTGTCCCGGACGAAAAGAAACAGCAGTTTGAAGTTCTGCGTGCCCTGCTCAACCGCCCGGATGTGGACAGTGTGACCGCCGCAACCGACGCAGGCCGGGAGGGAGAACTGATTTTCCGTTTCGTCTACCAAATGGCCGACTGCACGAAACCCGTAAAGCGGCTCTGGATTTCCAGCATGGAGGATGCAGCCATCCGGGAGGGCTTTGCAAACCTGCGCCCGGATTCGGATTATGATGCTCTGTATCAATCGGCCCTCTGCCGTGCAAAGGCGGATTGGCTGGTGGGCATCAATGCAACACGGCTGTTTTCGGTGCTGTATCACAAAACCCTGACGGTAGGCCGGGTGCAGACCCCGACACTGAAAATGCTGGTGGACCGGGATGCAAAAATTCTGCGCTTCCAAAAAGAAAAGTATTACACAGTCGGCATCCAGTCCGGCAGCTTGAAAGCAGACAGTGGGCGCATTTCGGATGCAGAAACCGCAAATTCTCTCAAAGAAAAATGCACAGGCACAACTCCCGTTTGTACTTCTGTCAAACGGGAGAAAAAGACAGAACAGCCGCCCAAGCCCTATGACCTGACCACCTTGCAGCGGGAGGCAAACCGCCTGTTCGGATTTACGGCAAAGCAGACCCTTGATTATGCCCAGCAACTTTACGAGAAGAGACTGCTGACCTATCCCCGCACGGACAGCCAATATCTGACCGAGGACATGGGCCAGACAGCACAACATCTTGTGTTTGACCTGCTGGAGCTGCTGCCCTTTGCCCAAGAGCTTGACTTGACCCCGGAAGTGGGCCGGATTCTGAACAGCAAAAAGGTATCGGACCACCACGCCATCCTTCCCACGGCCGAATTTGTAAAACAGGGCTTCACCGGCCTTGCGGAAAGTGAGTGCAAGCTGATGAACCTTGTCTGCTCCAAACTGCTCTGTGCGGTGGCCGCACCCCACGAGTACGAAACAGTGACCGCCGTGTTCTCCTGTGCAGGGAACGAGTTCACCGCCAAGGGAAAAACGGTGCTTGTCCCCGGATGGAAAGAGATCGACCAACGGTTCCGCTCCACCATGAAAGCAGACGGCGAAGAAGAAACGGAAGCCCTGAACACCCTGCCGGAACTGGCCGAGGGGCAGAGTTTCCGCGTAACTTCTACCGTATCGGAACACTTCACATCCCCGCCGAAAGCCTACACCGAAGATACGCTCCTGTCAGCAATGGAGCGGGCCGGGGCCGAGGATATGCCGGAGGAAGCGGAACGCAAGGGGCTGGGTACTCCGGCCACCCGTGCGGCGATTCTGGAAAAGCTGGTGCAAATGGGCTTTGTGCAGCGCAAGGGCAAACAGCTTGTCCCCACCAAGGACGGCATCAATCTGGCGGTGGTTCTGCCGGAAAGCCTGACCTCTCCCGTCCTGACCGCCGAATGGGAAAATCGCCTGACCGAGATTGCCAAGGGCAATGCAGACGCGGACGAGTTCATGGCCGAAATTGAAGCGCAGGTGCGCCAGCTGGTCAAGACCTATTCTTGTATCAGTGCAGATAAGCAAAACCTGTTCCAGTCGGAACGGGTTATTATCGGCAAGTGTCCCCGGTGCAGTGAAAACGTCTATGAGGGCAAGAAAAACTTCTACTGCGGGAATCGTAGCTGTCAGTTCGTGATGTGGAAGAATGACCGCTTCTTTGAGCAGCGCAAAAAGGCGTTCACACCGAAGATCGCCGCTGCTCTGCTCAAAAACGGTAAGTCAAAGGTCAAGGGCCTCTACTCCGAGAAAACAGGCAAAACCTATGATGCAACAGTACTTCTAGCAGATACGGGAGGCAAGTACGTCAATTACCGGGTAGAGCGTAAGGGATAAAGAAAACGAGGGCCGGTTATGGTAAGGTGAAGCATTCATTTTGCCATAACCGACTCTCTCTATCCGTAGGATAGCAAAAAAGGAGTGTGACCAAATGAGCGAACTATTTTCCATCCAGCTGCAAAATCGACAGCAACAAGGCGGAGATGGCGTCTGGCTGGACCTGCCCACCACAACCGAACAGGTACAAGTGGCCCTGCGGCAAATCGGCATTTCGTCCGATAATCCGCAGGGCCTTTTCATTTCTGGCTACTTTGCCGAGGAAGAAAAACGCTTTGCAATTTCTTATAACATGGTGCTGGCATCCAATGTGGACGAACTGAACTTTCTGGCATCACGACTGGAAACCCTCTCTACCGGGGAACGCGCAGAGCTGAACGCCGCCCTGCAAGCCCCGCAGAGTGAGCTTTTCAGCATCGGGAGAATCACCGACTTTCCCGAAAACGTGGACTACTATGTGCATCTGCCGGATGTGCACGGGCCTGCCCAGCTAGGAGATTACTACCTGAATCGCTCCGGCATGGTGAATATGCCGGAAGAATGGAAAGGCGGCATCGACACGGCACAGTTTGGCCGGTATGTGGCTCAGCAGGAACAGGGTGCGTTCACCCAGTACGGCTACCTTGTCAAAAGCGGGGACGAGTGGCAGAAAGTCCACGAGGGCCAGCCTGTGCCGGAGGAATACCGGGTACTGTCCTTTCCTGCGCCGGAAGTTTTGCGAGATTCGGCCAACATCCCGCCACCTGTTCAGCCTGAAACGGAACCGCAGAAAGTTATTCCCATTATCCTAAACGGCAAGGACAGCGCGGAACGCATGAAAGAAATCACGGACCGGCTGGAAACAGGCATTCAAGAATTATTCGACAGTGACCGCTACAAGGCCTACCTCACCACGATGGCGAAATTCCACAATTACAGCTTCAACAACACCTTGCTGATCGCCATGCAGGGCGGGCAGCTGGTGGCGGGCTTCAACAAGTGGAAAGACACGTTCCACCGCACCGTAAAGAAAGGCGAAAAAGGCATCAAGATTCTGGCTCCTGCGCCGTACAAGGTCAAGCAGAAGATGGAAAAGCTGGACGAACAGGGCAAGCCGATTCTGGACAAGGACGGCAAGCCGCTGACCGAGGAAAAAACGGTACAGATTCCGGCGTTCAAGGTGGTGTCCGTGTTCGATGTCAGCCAGACCGAGGGCGCACCTCTGCCCTCTATCGCGGTGAATGAACTGTCCGGCAGCGTGCAGGACTACCAAGATTTTTTCAAGGCATTGGAGCAGGCATCCTCGGTACCCATCGGGTTTGAGGACATCGAGGGCGGGGCGCATGGTTACTTTCATCTTCTCGACAACCGCATTGCCATCCAAGAGGGCATGAGCCAGTTACAGACCATCAAGACGGCCATCCACGAGATTGCCCATGCCAAGCTCCACGCCATCGACCCCAACGACCCGGAACAGACCAACCGCCCGGACAGCCGCACCCGCGAGGTGCAGGCCGAAAGCGTGGCCTATACTGTCTGCCAGCACTATGGGCTGGACACGTCTGAGTATTCGTTTGGCTATGTGGCTGGGTGGAGTTCGGGCCGGGAACTGGCGGAACTGAAAGCCTCTCTGGAAGTTATCCGCAGCACAGCCCATGAGCTGATCTCTGCACTGGACGAACATCTGGCAGAGCTGCGCCAGCAGCGGGAAGCAGACCTTTCTGCTGCACAGGAGACTGCATTTGTGCTGGACAGTGGCAACACCCTGTTCATCCAGACCTGCGATTCCGGCTATGACTACACTCTGTATGGCCCGGACCACACGGCTCTGGACGGTGGGCAGCTGGACGCGCCCGGTCTGACCCTGCCAGATGCCGGGCAGGAAGCACTTAATCTGCTGGGGCAGACAGCCGCAGTGTCGGAAGTCCTGTTGGGCGACAAGCTGGCGGCGTTCCAAGAGGCGGCGGAAAAGGCAAACGAAATTCCCACGCCCATTAAAATTCCAGACCCCGCCGCAGAGCCTACGGTCACGGTTCTGTGGAGTGAAAGCGACAAGCTGCAGGACGGCGAAATCATGCCGCTGTCCGTGGCAAACCGAGTTTTTGAAAAACTGGACACCGCCCAGCACACGGACCGGGAAAAGGACGGCTACACGGGCGGCTGGTACGACAAGACCGCATTCCGTATTGATTTTACCCTGAACGGCCAGCCCGACAACTACGAGGGACGGCAAGATTTTGGTGACGGAGAGGGTTCTTTGGTTCAGCATATCCAGAACTACCACGAATACTACGCCAAGGACGAGAACTGGAAAAATTTTGTTCTGCACAACAAAGGCCCGGAAGCGTGGGAACAAGACAAGGCAGAGCGGGAAATGGTGCTGACCGAGTTTATCCCGTACCTCAAACAACATTGCAATCTTTCCGCTATGGAGCAGACCGCCGCCACCGCTTTGCAGGAGGGGCAGAACATTTCGCCGGAACAGGCGGCCTATTACAACGCTGTTGTGGCCTATGTGCAGGACTGCCGCCCGCTGCTCAACCAAGGCCAGTATGACTTGCCGGAACCGCCCAAGCTGGCCGACTTTGACCAGACCTTGCAGGACTATAAGGCACAGGTACAGGCCGAGATCGCGCAGGAAGCTGCCGATGCTGGAATGACCGTAGAGGAATACGCAGCGGCAGGCTTTGAAGCACCGCAGCAGGACAGCTTTTCCATCTACCAGCTGCGCAATGAAGATTCCACCCGCGATTACCGTTTTGAGCCCTACGACCGCCTGCAGGCCGCTGGTTTGTCCGTGGACAAGGCCAACTATACGGAGGTTTACGCCGCGCCGCTGGCTGCTGGCACCACGTTGGAGGACCTCTACCGCACGTTCAACGTGGACCATCCGGCAGATTTCAAGGGACACTCACTGTCTGTTTCGGATGTGGTGGTACTGCACCAGAATGGGCAGGACACCGCCCACTACTGCGACAGTGTGGGCTTCCAGCAGGTGCCGGAGTTCTTGCGGGAAAATCCGCTGCGTACCGCAGAACTTTCCACCGAACAAAACGAAAATATGATTGATGGCGTGCTGAACAATACGCCCTCTCTGGGCGAATTGGAGGCCAAAGCAAAAGCCGGAGAACAAATCTCTCTGACGGACCTTGCCGCCGCAGTCAAGGCCGAAGAAAAGGCACCAAAAGCCAAGAAGTCCCACACGGCCAAGCCGAAAAAGCCATCCATCCGGGCACAGCTGGATGCCGCAAAAAAGGAGCAGAGCAAGCAAACACCGCCACGGGAAAAGACAAAGGAATTGGAGGTATAAGCCGTGCAAAAATTTGAAAATATGGATGTGATCGCTGCGCTGGAAGCCATTATGCACCAGAACACCGCATACTATCAGAGCGATTTTGCCTATGACATCAAGATGCTGCGGGAGGCCGCCCGCAGCGACCAGCCGGAAGATAAGCTGCTGTTGTGGCTGTCCCGGCCTTCTGGAACATTCTGCTTCCGGGAACGGGACGTGCTGCTCAAAGACACGCAAGCCTACAACACATGGAAATTCTGCGGCGAACAGACCCATGACAGGATTCTTGCCTATGCGGTGGAGCTGACCGGCGCGGCCAACGGAACCGTGCAAGGCAATCTGTATGAACTGGACTATCAGCAGCACTTCCAGCACATCCGGGAAGTCGCCCTGCCCGTGGGTGCCAATCGTCTGATCTACGAAAGCGGGATGCGGGAGATTGGCCCGAAAAAGCATTTCGACAGCCGCCCGGACAAATATTTCGGGGAGTTCGTGCGGTATGAAATGCAGCCCCGTGACCCGGAACTTCTGCAAGCGGCCATCCGGCAGGAGCAGCGCAGTCGAGAACCGGCACGGCCCGGTGATTTCAAAGAACATCTTGCGGCACTGCACACCGGGCTGATTGAGGCCGAGGCCCAGCGCATTGCGGCAGACATGAAACGGCTGGCTGCTCCCAACAGCCCGGACAAGAATCATTTTATGGTGGAGGTATCGCCCTATTTTACCAAACTGGCATCCAGCCGGGACACGGACCAGCTGCTTGCCATGCTGCCGTACAAATCCATGCACCTTTCCAGCGTGAAAGACCGTTTCGGCATCTATGCGCTGGTTGACAAAAAGGAGAACCGGGACAGGGGCATCCGCAAGCCCCGTGCTTCCGTCCGCAAGCAGCTTTCCGAAACAAAACAGGCCGCCAGCCCGAAAAAGGCAGCGGCCCGCAGCAAACAACATGAAATGGAGGTCTGACCATGAATTTCAGCGTGGAAGAAGAAAATTTGATCTGTATGTACCACACCTCTGACCGCCGCCGAACGATGGCGCGGATGCTGACCGCCCTGCCGGACATGGACACGGAAATGCGGCGGCTGGCAAACGGCACCATTGCAAAGTTGGAGCACATGACCGATGCTGACTTTGACGGACAGAGGTTTGATTTTACGGGTGAATAATACCGCCAGCTTAACAATGGCACATTATTTTCAGTGAAAGTAATGTGCCATTGTCAACACAGAAATAGCCGGACACGGTGGCCTTGTGGCTGCTGTGTCCGGCTATTTTCATGTATCAGTCTTTATCTTTTTTCTCGGTGGGATTTTCTGGCAGTTCGGCGGCATCTTCTACAATGTCGGTCACAAGCTGCTGGAAGTCAAACGCATTCTTTTCTGTGATAACGGGCTTGCCGGTTTCCGCTTCAAGAGCCTGCCGCGCAATGCCGGCCACTTTGCCGCCGCGTTTAGCAACCTGCTTGTTTTCTTCAAAGGTCTGCGGCTTTGCAGTCTTGGAAATATCCGTGGTAGATGCTTCCGCCAGCATGGTCAGCACAAGTTCCAAATCGGTCATGTTGTCCCGGAGATTTTCTTTTGTCAGACCTTTCAGCCGCTTGTACTGCCCCGTGGTCATGCCGGACCATGCGCGGGAGATTTCATCGGTCAGGATGGCGTACTCCTTGCCCTTTTGCACTCCGCGCTTCTTCCATTCGTCCGTTAGTTCGTTGCGGATGCGGATTGCCAAAAGCCGCTGGTGAATCCATTCTTCGGAGTAGCCTTTCTTCAAATAGGTATCAAGCGCACGGTCAATAGCTTGCTCCGGGTCGATGGTTTCTTCGATGCGTTCCTTGCCCACCATTGCCAGCCATGCCTTGAACGGTTCAGCTTTCGGGGACGGGATGGACTGGATGATACGCAAAAGCTGTTCGGTGTTGGCGACATCTGTCTTGTACCGTTTTCCATCAGAGGACAACATTTTCAGTTGTACGATTTTTTCGTACAACTCATTTGCCCCCTCAGCTTTCAGCTTACGCTTCAGGTCACTCCAATATCGCCGTGGATTGGCTGTTCCAGTTAAAACAGAAATAACATCAATAATCGAAAAATACCATTCTTCCTTTTCTGCATCCCATGCAGTACGGATTTTCTGATCTTCAAAAAGCTGGATAGAGCCGTTATCGTTCACTTCTGCCATAGAGGGTTCCTCGCTTTCGTTGTCTAAGTCTATTTTACATGATTTCGGGCGGAAACGCCACCCGGTCTAAGCGTTTGGGATTCAAAAATCCGAACAATATTTTGTGCAGATTTACCGTTCCTGCATCTGCTCCTTTCCCGGTGCTGTCCGCAGAATGCCGTCCACATTCTGCTTTATGATGCCATACTCCTGCATCTGTCGTTTGACTTCGGCGTACTGCTGTTGCAGTTGCTTTTTCTGCTCGGCCAATAGCTTATACTCGGTTTTCAGCGCGTAAAGGTTGGGCCGCTTTTGAAAGCCCTGCTCTTTCAGGGCCTTGGCCGCAGCTTCATAGAGAATCAGGGTGCCCTCGTGCTTGTGCCGGAACTGCTTTTTGTCAGCAGCCTGCTGATATTCCTGCACCAGTGTGCGCAGTTCCTTACAGGTGGTGACATCCTTTATCAGCACGGCCATTTCAGCAAGTCGGCGCTCTGCTGCTTTCAATGCGGCGGCAGCTTCGGTGCTGGCGGCGGTGATCTCGGCCACCCGGCTTTCCAAATCCGGGTAGCTTTCGATTTCATGCTCGGTCAGGAAGTTCAGCGTCCGGGCAGCTTGTTTCAAGTTGTGGAGCTTTGCCCACTTCTCATACCCTGCGGACTGCTGGGCCTTGATGCTGTTTTCCAAATCAATCCACAGCGAAATTTTACGAGTTTCTTTGGGCTTCCGCTCCGCGAACCGACCTTTGATGCGCTCGGTGATAGCTTCCTCGGTGTAGGTTTCACCCAGCGTTTTGCAGCGGGTGAACCGTTCCTGTCCGGGCGCACGGAACGAAACATACTTGCCACGCTTGACCTCGTAGCCCTGCTCCTGCAGGAGCCGCAGAAAATCGTCAAAATCCTTGGCCTGCGGGATGGCTG